>Ga0157379_10001711_pt1 | contig 18164 bp, 16 predicted proteins | sample S25metaG_FD_121802 | JGI IMG/M metagenome (GOLD analysis project Ga0157379, IMG submission 121802) | Switchgrass rhizosphere microbial communities from Kellogg Biological Station, Michigan, USA - S2-5 metaG | ecosystem: Host-associated > Plants > Roots > Rhizosphere > Soil | place: USA... | reverse complement strand
TGCGCACCACCTCCGCGAGCGCCTCCCCGTCCTGCTGGTTGGTGGCGATCGCGCGGGCGCCGGTCAGGCCGAAGCCCCAATCGATGAAGACCACCAGGAAGAACGTGAAGCCCTGCGCGAAGAGGACGAGGCCGAAGCCCGACGGCTCGAGCACGCGCGCGACGTAGGGAAGCGTGAGCAGCGGCAGCACGAACGTCGCGAGCTGCAGCCAGTAGAGCGCCATGACGTTCCGGCTGACCGGATGTCGGAACGCTGTGAGGAGCCGCTTGAGCACGTGCGGGCCGCTTCCGCCTAGCGAGATGCGCCTACCGCCGCCCGATGCCCATGCCGGCGGCCGCGACCCAGCCGAGCAGCAGCCAGGTCAGCGGCGCCAGGGCATAGAAGCCGCCGTTGAGCCATTGGCCGAAGACGACGATCAGGACCCCCAGCACGGGCAGCGCGAACGCTCGCCCGGCGAAGTAGGCCCGCACCACGAGCGTCATCGCGAAGCCGATCAGGCCGAGGTACAGGATCCCGCCGAGCGGGCCGAGCGCCACGAACTCGTTCGAGATGTCGATGTCGGTCGAGACGAGGTTGTCGGCGCCGCCGACCCCGCTGGCCATGTTGGTGGCGCCGGTGCCGAAGCCGATCGGGTGATGGAGGCTGAGCTTGACCGCCTGGACGACCTCGTCGAGGTGCAGCAGGAGCGTCGAGTTGTTGGGGTTCAGCGGGTCGGCGAAGCCACCGACCTGGTGGCTGACCAGGGCGCTGCCCGACGAGGCGTCGGAGAGCGCGCTGCCGAAGACCACCACGACGGCGGCGGCCGCGGCGCAGGCGACGAGGACGACGGTGAGGGCCAGCCTGGGCCGCCGGGGCCGCAGCGCGAACATCACGACGATCGCGAGCACCGACGTCAGCAGCGGCGTGCGGCTGGAGGACAGGAACAGGGCCACCGCGAGGAACGGCACGGGCAGGAGCGCGACGGTCCTGCCGCGCATGACGAACCAGATCGCGAGGACGAGGGCCACGGCCGTGAACGTGGCGTACTCGGTGAAGCTCGAGAACGTCCCGAACGCGCGGACCACGTCGCCGACGTTCAGCGAGTGGTAGCCGGAGGCGACCTGGAGCCACTGACGGTCCCACCAGGGGCGGCCGAGCTCGGTCTGCAGCACGCCGTAGACCCCGACGGCCGTGCCGAGGACGACCACGATCGCGAAGAGGCTCTCGGCGACGCGGTCGGTCACCACCTCGCGCCCGACGAAGAACCAGGTCAGCGGCACGGCCATGAAGAGCAGGCCGGTGAGCCCGGCCGCGATGCCCGATGCAGGGTTGACGGCCTGGCCGACGGTCAGCACCAGCAGCGCGAGCACGACCCAGGACAGCCCGTCCCGGGCGATCGGGCGCCGTTCCAGGACGAAGAGCTTGACCAGGAGCAGCCCGGCCACCAGGGGCGCCACGAGGAGCAGCGGGTCGCCGGCCTGCCACGGTGCGGCGGCGATCAACAGCCGCCGGATGAACGCGACGAAGATCAGGAAGACGAGGACCGCGAGCACCGCGGCGCTGGCCCGGGTCAGCGCCAGCATCATCAGCGCGAACACGAACGCGCAGGCGAACAGGAAGCGGACCGCCCCGCCGGTGGCCGTGACGACCCCGAGGGCCAGGATCGCCGCGAGCAGCGCCGTCAGGCCCAGCGTCACCAGCGACTGGCCGAACGATCGCAGCGTGGGCGCGCGGACCGTCGCGCCGACGCGCCCCATCGTTACCCTCGCTTCGCGTAGTACGGGTTCGCGATACGCCCGGAGAAGTTGGCGACGGCGCCGACCGGGGTCACGCCGTAGCGCGCGAGCTCCTCACGGAGCGCGCGCAGCTCCTCGTCACTCTCGCGGCCGAGCGCGCCGACGACCAGCACGCCATCGACCTGCTTCATGAGCGGGATCGTGTCGGAGACCAACGTGGGCGGGGGACCGTCGACCACGACGAGGTCGTAGTGGGAGCGCGCCGCGACGAGCAGGTCGCGCATCGCGTCGGAGTCGAGCAGCTCGCTGGGATCGTCGGTCGCCGGGCCCGCAGGCAGGACGTCGAAGCTCTGGCGCGCCACCCGGTCCTCGGAGCCGGCCGGGTCCTGGGCCAGCGGGATGTGGCAGAGGTGGCTCGCCGCCAGCTCGGCCAGCCCGCCCTCCGAGGTGAGCAGGCGGCTGAGACCGATCTCCCTGGGCAGGCCGAGCATCTCGGCCAGCCGCGGGCGCCGGAGGTCGGCCTCGATCAGCAGCACCCGCGCGCCGCCGACGGCGGCGGCGGCGGCCAGGTGCGTGGCGACCGTCGTCTTGCCGCTCCGGGCCCGGGCCGAGGTCACGAGCACCGAGCGCAGGGCGGTGTTCCCGCTGGTGTGCCGCAGCCGGGCCCGCAGGCGCCGGAACGGCTCCCGGTCGCCCTTGCCGTCGGCGCTGCCCCAGTCGGCGCGCTTGCGCAGCGCGGTGTTGCGCGGGACGACCGCCAGCAGCGGGAGCCCGAGCGCGTCCTCGAGCTGATCGGTGCGCCGCACGCGGCGATCGAGCTGCTCGACGACGAGGGCGATGCCGAGCCCCAGCAGGAGGCCGAGCCCGCCGCCCAGGATCGCGTTGAGCGCCTTCTTGGGCGACGACGGCTTCGACGGCGGCTGCGCGGGCTGGACGAGCGACACGTCGCCGGTCTGCACCGACGCCAGCAGCGTCAGGCGGCTGAGGTTGTCGCGCAAGGTCTTGCGGACGGTCGGGGTCGTGTCGGGCTGCTTGAGCTGGGCCCGGACCTTGTCCACCGCCGAGAGCACCTCGGCGCGCAGGCCGTTGCGGCGGAAGCTGACGAACGCGGCCGCGACCGCGTTGGCGACCTCCGCCGCCTTCTCGGGGCTGGGAGCCGTCGCGACGATGTCGACGATGTCGGACTTGTCCTTGGACGTGACCGACACGTCGTTCTTGAGCCGCTCGGCGGTGTAGCCCGGCCCCAGCCGCGCCGCCGCGATCGTGCGGACCGCGCCGAGCGAGACGAGATCGACGTTCGTCGTGGCCGTGCGCTCCGCGTCGCTGGTGGGCAGCTGCAGCGGGAGCCCTGTCACCTGGGCGTCGAGCAGCAGGGGCTGGAACAGGAGGCTGGCGGTGCTCTTGTACTTCTCGGACTGCACGGCCGAGAAGGCCAGTCCGGCGCCGATCCCGACGATCACGGCGACCACGATGATGGGCGCCCGGCGTCGGAGCATGGTCAACAGCGCGCGGAGGTCTCCGCCTGAGTCTGCCCGGGTGGTTGTCATGCGGACGGCGGACCTTACCCGGAGAATCCGCCGAGCGTTACCGAATGCACCCGTTCGTATGTCCAGGGCGATCGGCGCGTACGATCGGTGGGCCGATGGGCGAGATGTCCAACGTCGCGAGCTCCGGTCATGGCCGGCGGACCACCGGCCGACAGAGATCGTGTTCCCCTGACGTCCGCGCCCGGTCTCGCGCGGACGGAAGAGGGGCTTTCGCATGCTCTCGTCCGTCCGCCTCAGCTCGACCCTGTGCGCCACCATCCTGGCGGTCCTGGTCGGCGCTCCGGCCTGCGCGCTCGCCGCGGCGCACCCGGCGGGCCCGGCGATGACGCCGACCGCCTCCAGCGCCGGCACCGGCGCCGCGGCCGCGATCGACGGCCGGCCGAGCACGGCGTGGCGCGCGGCACGCAGCGGGCCGTGGTGGTTCCAGGTCGCGCTCGCGCGCGCGACGCCCGTGGCGGCGGTGCGGCTCGTCGGCGCCGGCTCGGCCGCCACGGTGCGTGTCCAGGTCCTCGGCACGGGCGCACGGTGGACGACCGCCGCAGTCAAGCGGCTGGTCCCCGGCCGCGCGGTGACGGTCGACCTGCACGGCGCGACGGTGCGGCGCGTCGCCCTGCGGTCCTCCGGGCGCACGTCGCGGCGCGCGGGCGTGGCCGAGCTCACGCTCACCGCGGCCGGACGCCGGGCCACCGACGCAGCGCGTCAGGGACCGAACGGCCCGACGCACCCCGCGTCGCCGGCGCGGTCGACGCCGCCGGCGGCGGCCCCGACGACGGCCCCGTCCGCCCCGACCGCCCCGGCGCCCGCGGGGCCAACGGCGCCGACCGGGCCGGCGCCGGACCCGACGCCCGTCGACGGCCGGTTCGCCGGCGTCGTGCGAAACCCGATCGATCCCAACTACCTCTCGTGCCTGCCGTTCGGCACGCGCTCGCACTGGATCCAGCCGTGGCGTGCCTACCTCGACACGCAGCCCGCGTCGCGCCTCAAGGACGCCGTCGGCATCAACTTCAATCCCTCCGCCGCGCAGGCGCCGATGACCGCGCGGCTGCTGGCGGCCAGCGGCTTCACGCAGGCCCGCATCGAGATCGGCTGGGGCGACGTCAGCTACGACGACCCCGACCGGCTGGTCAACGAGCAGGACTGGATGACCAAGCTGCAGGCGCTGCGCGACAACGGCATCCGGCCCCTGCTGCTGCTCAACGCCAACGACGGCCGCCCGGCGCCCGCCAAGGACATCTCGCTGCGGGTCACCCAGGCCGCGTCGGCCGGCGCCCGCACGGTGCGGCTCGACGCCGCGAGTGCGGCCCTGGTCCGGCCCGGCTACACCGGGTTCAACTACACGAAGTCGGCCGAGTACCTCATCACGGACGTGTCGCCGGCCGGCGTGGCGACGCTGGCCAAGCCGCTGCCGATCTCCGTGGGCGTGGGCACGTATCCGGCGGCGACGCTCGCCTACCAGCCGTTCAGCCCGCTCACCCGGCCCGACGGCAGCCCGAACCCCGCCGGCCAGGAGACCCTGGCAGGGTGGCTGCGCTACGTGCAGACCATCAGCGACACGGCCCGGCGCGTGTTCGGCGCGGGCGGGTTCGACCTGGAGATCTGGAACGAGATGAACTTCGGCTCCGATTTCCTGGACATCAACAACTACTACCAGCCCGCCCTGGTCACCGGCACGATCAGCGACGACACCATCATGCGGCGCACGGTGAGCTGGATCCGGGACCCGGCCCACGGGCTGGACGGCGTCCGGGTCGGCAACGGCTTCGCCAGCCAGCGTCCCTGGGACGGCGGCGACTCCGGGCCCGTCGGGCTCGACGCGATCGACCGCCACTTCTACCCGCCCGACCTGCACTTCCCCGCCGACACCATCAACAACGCGCCCAAGGACGCGCAGTGCAACGCGGTGGCCCAGGACTCCAACCCGTCCTACACCGCCTTCTTCCCCGAGTTCTGGCTGACCGGCATCCGGACCGAGACGATGATGCGCGACCTCGCTCCGTCGGTGGAGGCGATCCCCAACCTCGACGGCGGCATCGACCATCACGGCCGCAACGTCGCGCCGGCCGGCGGGACGCCGCCCCAGCTCTGGATGACCGAGTTCGGGATGAACCCGGCGTGGGCGGAGGGCGACGGGGTGGCGATGAGCGCCGAGGACGAGCAGCACTTCAAGGCCAAGAGCACGCTGCGGGCGCTGAGCGCCTTCGTCAACAAGGGCGTCACCCGGCTCGACTTCTACGCCGCCAACGGCTCGGAGTGGGGACTCGTCGACCCGAGCTTCTACAGCGCGGCCGCGAGCGCCGGCGGCTATCCGGGCGACAGCGCGGGCGGGACGACGATGAACGCGGTGCGCCGGCTGATCGGCGCCCTCGGTGACGATCGCATCACCGTCCCGCGGCAGCTCACGCTCGGGTCGATCGGCGACTACGCCGGCCGCTCGCAGTTCGCGGGCAACGGCACGAGCGCCTTCCCGACCCTCTACGACCGCGACGTCCTCGCGTTCCTGCCGTTCCAGGCCTCGGACACGCGGTTCGTGGTCCCGGTGTACGTGATGACGCGCAACCTCGCGAAGGTCTATCGCCGGAGCTGGGCGGTGACCCGCGCCGGTTCGACCTGCCCGCCGAGCGCTATCAGCTCACCATCGGCGGCACCCACAGTGCGACGGCCAGCGTGCGAGCGCTCGACCCGCTGACCGGCGAGAGCGTCCCGGTCGATGTCGTGCGGCGCGATCCCAGCGGCTGGCTCTCGGTGGAGATGCCCGTCACGGACTCGCCGCGCCTGCTGATCATCGACGACTGAAAAACGGCTCCGAACCGCGACCGCCGGTGGCGCCGGCGATTGAACTGTGCTCAGATGTCGGGGGATGGTGACCGTCACCGGCCCGGCCCGAGACACGCCGCGGCCGGGGCGGGCGCGGCGGCGCGAGCCGTACCTCGACGGACTCCGGGCCCTCGCCGCGCTCCATGTGATGTTCCATCACATCTACGTCGAGGTGTACCCGGAGGAGTACGGCATCCGGCCGCACGGGCTCACGGCGATCGTGTCGCGTGAGATGGCCGTCAGCGGCGCGGGCGTCGCGTTGTTCATCGTGTTGTCCGGGTACTCGCTCGCCCTCGGCGCGCGGCGCGATCACTGGACGCTGCCCGACGGCGCATGGGCGTTCTACCGCCGTCGCGGCCGCCGCCTGCTTCCGCCCTACTGGACGGCGCTGGCGCTCTCGGCCGTGCTGGCCGCGACGGTGCTCTCGGCGAAGACCGGCACGCACTGGGATGTCTCCGTGCCGTTCTCGGCCACCGACGTCGTCAGCCACGTCTTCCTCGTGCACGACGTCATCGGCAGCTCGTCGGCGATCAACCACGCGCTGTGGTCAATCGCCATCACCTGGCAGGCCTATCTCCTGTTCCCGCTGCTGCTCTGGGCGATCCGCCGCCACGGCATGCGGCGCATGGTGGTCGTCACCGTCGTGGTGACGGCGCTGATCGGCAACGTGGCCGGCGCGCAGCACAGCCCCGTGCTGCTCCTGCGCTCGTTCCAGCTCATCGGCGGGTTCGCCGTCGGCATCGCCGCGCTCGAGATCACGCGGCGCGACGGCTACATCCACTGGCGTGGGAGCGTCGCCCGGCCGCCGTGGGCGGCGATCAGCATCGGGCTGCTCTGCCTCTGGGCCGTCGCGTCGCTGAACCACGTGCCCTTCATCCTCTCCATGGGCGCCCTGATCATCGCGCTGGGCACCGGGTCGCTCACCTGGCTCGCGGCGGTCCTGCGGTGGCGACCGCTCGTGTGGCTCGGGCTCATCTCCTACAGCCTCTGGCTGGTCCACGCGCCGCTGGTGCACCTGGTGTGGCTGAAGCTCCTGCACCCGCTCGGGCTCGACGTGGGAGAGCCGGCCACGCTCTTCGCCCTGCTTGGTGTCGCGGTGCCGCTGTCGATCGTGACCGCCTGGGGCTTCTACCACCTGGTCGAGCAGCGCTCGCTGACCCCCGTCTCGCTGCTGCGCCGCCGGCGCGAGCTGGACGCCGCGCCCGAGACGCCGCGCGTCCACGCCGACTGACAGACCCGCCAAAAACTGTACGCCGGAGTGGGCTCAACCCCCTGTCGGCCGGCGTGGACGTCTGGTAGAAGCCTGGGACGGCAGGGTCGTCCTCGGGCGGCCGCTCGCGACCGACATGGAAACCGCCCTCGTTCACGACTACCTGCTGGTCCTCCGTGGAGCGGAGCGGACCTTCGCAGAGATGGCGGCGGTGTGGCCGCAGGCACCGATCCACACGCTCCTCTACGACGAGGCCGGCACGCGGAAGGCGTTCGCGGACCGGTGCGTCGTGCCGTCGCCGCTGCAGCATCTGCGCGTGCGGCAGAAGGGCTTCCGCCGCCTGCTGCCGCTGTTCCCGTGGGGCATCCAGGCGCTCGACCTGAGTCCCGCGAGGCTCGTCGTCTCCAGCTCGAGCGCCTTCGCGCACGGCCTGCGCAAGCCGCCGGGCGCCATGCACGTCTGCTACTGCCACTCGCCCTTCCGCTACGCGTGGCACGAGTACGACGCCGAGCTCGCCCTCATGGCCCGGCCCATGCGCACGGCGAACGCGGCGATCCTCGGACGCATCCGGGCCTGGGACCTCGAGGCCTCGTCCCGCGTCGACCACTACGTGGCGAACTCGCGCCTCACGGCCGAGCGGCTCGGCGAGTTCTACGGTCGCGAGGCCAGCGCCATCATCCACCCCCCGGTCGACGTCGGGCGCTTCGCCGCGACGGACGACGAGCCGGGCGACTACTTCCTCCTGGTCGGCGAGCTGGTCCGCCACAAGAACGCCGAGCTGGCGCTCGCCGCCGCGATGCGCGCCGGCGTGCCGCTCAAGGTCGTCGGCGAGGGCCCCGAGTTCTTCCGGCTCGCCGACCTGTACAGCTGCCCCGGCGGCACGATCGAGTTCCTGGGGCGTGTCGGCGACGCCGAGCTCGTCGACCTGTACGCGCGCTGCCGCGCGCTCGTCGTGCCCAACGTGGAGGAGTTCGGCATCGCGGCCGTCGAGGCGATGGCCTCGGGCCGCCCCGTGATCGGGCCGGCGCGCGGGGGCACCGCGGAGACGGTGCTCCAGGGGGAGACCGGCGTCCTGCTCGAGAAGCACAACGTGGAGGAGCTCGCCGAGGCGATGCGTGACGTCGATTTCGACGCGTTCCAGCCGCAGCGGCTGGTCGAGCACGCCGATCGCTTCTCGGCGGAGCGGTTCCGCGCGCGTCTCGCCGATGCGGTCGATCGCCTCGTCACCCCTGCCGCCTGCGATCGCGTGACGGAGGGGCCGCCCGCGCCGGTGGCCTGAGACGCGGGAGAGATCGTCCGGACACTAGTATGCAAAGACGATCCCCCCACCCGAGAGAGGGCACCTGATCGTGAGCGAGACCCAGACGCAGGGCGGCGCCGGCGTAGCCGAGTCGGGCCAGGAGACCCTGACGGTCACCGACAACCGGACCGGCCAGACCTACGAGATCCCCATCACGGACGGCACCGTCCGGGCGATCGACTTCCGGCAGATCAAGACTTCAGACGACGACTTCGGGTTGATGGCCTACGACCCGGCCTTCACGAACACGGCGTCGTGCCGATCGGCCATCACCTACCTCGACGGCGAGAACGGCGTCCTCGAGTACCGCGGCTACCCCATCGAGCAGCTCGCGGAGAAGTCCACCTACCTGGAGGTCGCCTACCTCCTGGTCCACGGCGAGCTGCCGACCAAGGCGCAGCTCGACGAGTGGAAGCACAACATCACCACGCACACGTTCGTCCACGAGAACGTCAAGGAGTTCGTCGGCGGCTTCCGCCACGACGCGCATCCGATGGGCATGCTCGTGGGCTCGGTCGGCGCGCTGTCGACGTTCTACAAGGACGCCAACGAGATCGACGACCCCGACAACCGGATGATCCAGACCATCCGGCTGATCGCCAAGATGCCGACGCTCGCGGCCTTCGCCTACCGGCACATCATGGGGCAGCCCTACTACTACCCGGACAACGATCTGGAGTACCCGGGGAACTTCCTCAGCATGATGTACAAGATGACCGAGCTGAAGTACGAGCCGGACCCCCGGCTCGAGCGCGCGCTCGACGTCCTCTTCATCCTGCACGCCGATCACGAGCAGAACTGCTCGACCAACGCCGTACGCGCGGTCGGCTCCTCGCAGGTCGATCCGTACTCGGCCGTCGCCGCCGGCGTGGCCGCGCTCTACGGCCCGCTGCACGGCGGGGCCAACGAGGCCGTCCTGCGGATGCTCAAGCGCATCGGCACCAAGGAGAACATCCCGGGCTTCATCCAGGGCGTGAAGGACGGCAGCGAGCGCCTGATGGGCTTCGGCCACCGCGTGTACAAGAACTACGACCCGCGGGCCAAGATCATCAAGAAGGCCACCGACGACGTCTTCGAGGTCACCGGCGTCAACCCGCTGCTGGACATCGCCCTCGAGGTCGAGAAGATCGCGCTGGAGGACGAGTACTTCGTCAGCCGCAAGCTCTACCCGAACGTCGACTTCTACTCGGGCCTGATCTACGAGGCGCTCGGCCTGCCGATGGACATGTTCCCCGTCATGTTCGCCATCCCCCGCACCTCGGGCTGGATCGCCCAGTGGCTGGAGATGGTCCAGGACAAGGAGCAGAAGATCGCTCGCCCGCGTCAGATCTACACGGGCGAGCGCACGCGCGACTACGTCGCGCTGGAGCAGCGGGGCTGAGGGCCCCGCCGCGGGGGCGTCGCCGTGCCGCTGCGCCCCCGCGGCCCCTACCGCGTCGTCGTCCGGCGGCGCGGGAAGACCGAGAAGGCCCGGCACGACACGCTGGACGCGGCGCTGGCCGCACTCGAGACGCGGCTGCGCGAGCTCGCCGCGCAGCAGCGGCCGCACGTCGAACGGGTCTTCCGCCGCGACATCGAGCCGGTCGCGCAGGTGGCGGCCCGCGGCGAGCTGCGCGGGCCGGGCGGCCTGCAGGCGGGCATCGACGTCCGCGGCGACGGCTCGGCCGAGGCGTTCACCGGCCGCACATCCCGGCAGGTCGTCGAGCCGCGCCCCGGCGAGGACGCGTACGCCACGCTGGCCCGGGCGGTACGCACGACGGCAGACGGGTAGCCCGGCGGGATGGCCACCACCTCCGCAGCAGCATCCGGCACCTTCATGATCGGCGGTGACCTCGAGGTCACCCGCCTGGGCTACGGCGCGATGCGCATCGTCGGCGACGGCGTGTGGGGACCCCCCAACGACCGCGACCGGGCGCTCGCGGTCCTGCGCCGGCTGCCCGAGCTCGGCGTCGACTTCATCGACACGGCGAACTCGTACGGTCCCTACATCTCCGAGCAGCTCATCCGCGCGGCCCTGCACCCCTACGACGGGATCACGGTCGCCACCAAGGCGGGCCTGCTGCGCGTCGGGCCGAACCAGTGGCCGACGTGCGGCCGTCCCGCCTACCTGCGCCAGGAGTGCATCCAGAGCCTCTGGCGCCTGGGCGTCGAGCGGATCGACCTGTTCCAGCTGCACCGCATCGATCCCGACGAGGACCGCGACGCGCAGTTCGCCGAGCTCAGGAAGCTGCAGGACGAGGGCCTCGTCCGCCATCTCGGGTTGTCGGAGGTGTCGGTGGACGAGATCAAGGCCGCGCAGGAGGTCTTCGCGGTCGCGACCGTGCAGAACCTCTACAACTTGACCAACCGCCAGTCCGAGGACGTCCTGGACTACTGCACCGAGCAGGGCATCGGCTTCATCCCGTGGTTCCCGCTGGCGGCGGGCCGGCTCGCCGAGCCGGGCGGGCCGGTCGCCGAGATCGCGCAGGCGCACGACGCCACGACCGGCCAGGTCGCGCTCGCGTGGCTGCTGGCGCGCTCGCCGGTGATGCTGCCGATCCCGGGGACCGGCTCGGTCGAGCACCTCGAGGAGAACGTGGCCGCCGCGGAGCTCGAGCTCACGCAGGACGAGCTCGAGACCCTCGACGCGGTCTCTCGCTAGCGGCGACGGCGGCTCAGACCAGGGCGCGCGCGGGCCGCGGCGCGGCCAGCCCGCGGCGCAGCAGCGCCCGCGGCGCGGAGGCCACCAGGCGCTCGGGGTCTGCGACACCCGCCGTCCGCAGCGTCGCGACCGCCGTGGTCAGGCTCGGGGGCCGCCCCGCGTCGTCGTGCGCGTCGGAGGCGACCACGGTGACGGCCCCGGCGCGGACGAGCTCGAGCGCAGCGTCGCGCGGCGCGTCGCCGTGCCGCCCCGCGATCGACGTCGCGTTGACCTGCAGCGCGACGCCGCGGGCGAGCAGCTCGTCCAGGCCGCCGCCGGGCGCCAGCGTCTGGGGGCTTCGCTCGGGGTGGGCGAGCAGCACGCCGTAGCCGCGACGGGCGAGGCCGTCGACGGCGGCATGCAGCTCCTCGACGCCGCCCGGCTCCAGCGGCGCCTCGAGCAGGATCCAGGGCGCCGCGGGCGGGCCCTGGCTGACCGCGTCGAGCGTCGCGTCGCCGAGCACCTCGACGTCCGGCGCCGACAGCTCGGCGCCCGGGCGCAGGTCCAGGGGCACGCCGCCGCGCTCGAGCGTGCGCCGCAGCCGCGCGACGCGGTCGGCGAGATCGCGCGGCCCATGCAGAAACCGTGCGTGCGGGGTGCAGACGACCGTCTCGGTGCCGTCCGCGAACGCCGCGCGCGCCAGGTCGATGGCGTCCGCGTCGTCGGCCGGCCCGTCGTCGAGGGCCGGCAGCAGGTGGAAGTGCAGCTCGATCCGTCGGGAGGTCACGCCTGCGACGGTAGGCCCGCAGCGCCGGCGGCTTGTGAGCGATTGGTGATCGCCCCCGGACACCACCCGACGCGCCGAAGCCGATCAGGCCGCCCAGAGCCGGGCCAGATCGCCGACGGCCGGCGCCCGCTCGCACAGCACGGCCGCGCCGATCGGGGCGGCCAGCCGGCAGGCCGCGTCGATGCCGTGCCCGGCGGCCAGCGCGGCGGTGAGCGCCGCCGCGAACGCGTCGCCGCAGCCGTAGGCGTCGACGGGCGCGGCGGGCGGGGGCGTCGCGTCCCAGCGCCCACGGCGCCCGTCGGCCGAGCGCCAGGACCCGCCCGCGCCCCCCTCGGTCAGCACGACGTGGCGCGGGCGCGCAGCCGCGACCAAGGCCTCGTCGATCGCCTCGCCCGGATCGCCGGCACTGCCGATCAGCACGTCCACGTGCACGCCGGCCTCGACGATCGGCTCGCGCGCCCGCGCAGTGGCCACGAGCAGCGGCGCGGCGCGGGCGGCCCGCGCGACCGCGGCGTCGCCGGCGGTCAGGTACACCGCGTCGTAGTGGCCCAGCGACGCCCAGGGCAGGTCGTCGGCGCCGAGCGGCACGAGCCGCTCGCCCAGGACGGTGATCGCCCGCTCGCCCTGCTCGCCCGCCAGGTAGGTCACGACCCGGCGCTGCGGCACGCCCCGACGGACCGTGGCGTGCACGTCGAGCCCCGCCGCCCGCAGGGCGTCCAGCGTCCGCCGGCCACGATCGTCGTCGCCGATCGCCGTGTAGAACGCGCAGGCGCCGGTGAGCGCGCGCAGCGCGTACGCGCCCATCGCCCCGCCGCCGTCCGGCGCCTCGTACGCCGCGCGCGCGTGGTCGATCTCCCCCGCCTGGGGCAGTGCGCCGACGATCAGGAAGTCGACCCACTCGACGTGGCCGACGACGGCGGCCCTCACAGCACGAGCGTCGCGCCGTGGTCGCGCAGCCAGCGGCGCGGCCGCTCGTAGCCGGGCATCAACCGCCCCATCAGCGCCCAGAAGCGCGGCGAGTGGTCCAGCACGGCGAGGTGCGCGGCCTCGTGGCGCACCACGTACTCGAGCACCACCTCGGGCGCCAGCAGCAGCCGCCAGTTGAAGGACATCGCGCCGGCCGAGGAGCACGAGCCCCAGCGCGTGCGCTGGTCGCGGATGGTGAGCTTGGTGTAGGACTTGCCGACCGCCGCCGCGGCCGCGTCCAGCCGCGGGGCGATCTCGGTCCGCGCCTGGCGCCGGTACCAGCGCTCGAGCGCGGCGCGCACCGCCGCGTCACCCGCGGGCACGAGCAGAGCGTCGCCGTGCCGGTGGACCCGCGTGCGGCCGGCCTCGGGCACGAGGGCCATCCGCGCGCCGAGATAGGGGACGGTCCCCGCCCGGGCGGCGATGTGCGCCTGCGCCGCGGCTGCCTGCGCCCGGCGCCGCTCGATCCAGCCGCGCAGCTGGTCGACCGCCGCGGCCGCCTCGCGCGCGGGCGCGCGCCGCGGGAGGATCACCTCGACGGCGCCGTCGCGCGGGTCGACCCGCACCCGCACACGCCGCGCACGGTCCGAGCGGCGGACCGTGTACTCGAACGGCGGGGCGGTCTCGGCCATCAGGCCGCGCAGGGTACGACGCGCGCAGGACGCGCCCGATGCCGCGCGGCGATCCGCCATGATGCGCCCACCGTGCCCCGTTCGCTCGTGCATCTGCCGCCGCAGGTCCGCCCACCCTTTCAGGTGTTCCTCTCCGGCGTGCCGCCGAACGAGGGCGAGGACTACGTCGTGCAGGGCCGCACGCTGGTCTTCGAGCGCGAGCTGCGCAAGGACAAGGTCAGCGGCTGGCGCTGGTTCCTGGGCGCCTGGGGCGTCGGGACCTACCGCCAGAACGACTCCGTCGACGTGCGCTACACGATCGACGGGCGCCCGATGGTGGCCGAGGCGCTCGAGATCGAGCACGCCGCCGAGGGCTGAGCGCACCGGCGGCGTACGGATATCCCGATATCCCGGGCGTCGCGGAGGCGGTGTACTCGCCCGCATGACCGTCCCCGCGTCGCCCTTCCTCGCCCGCCGCCGCGCCGAGCACGAGCGCCTGCGCCTGCAGGCGTGCGTGTGGGAGCCTGCCGGGCGGGCGCTGCTCGCCGACCTCGACCTGCCGCTCGGCGCCCGGGTGCTGGACGTCGGCTGCGGGGCACTGGGCTGGCTGCGGATCCTGGCCGAGCGCGTGCGCGACGGCGTCGTCGTCGGGACCGACGTCGACCCGGCGCTGCTGGCGCTGGCGGGCGACGCGTGCGACCGCGCCGGGCACGACCACGTCCGGCTCATCGACGACGACCTGTTCCACAGCACGCTGCCCTCGGGCATGTTCGACCTCGTCCACGCGCGCTTCCAGCTCTCCCCCCTCGGCCGGCCCGCCGAGCAGCTGGCCGCCTACCGCCGGCTGCTCAAGCCCGGCGGGACGCTCGTGCTCGAGGAACCCGACACGCGCACCTGGGCGTTCGCGCCCTACGCGCCGGCGACCGCGACGCTGATCGGACGGACCGCCGAGGCTCTGCGCGCGGCCGGCGGCGACCTCGACGCCGGCCGACGGCTGCCGGCCCTGCTGCGCGGCCTCGGGGTGCAGCCGCGCACCCGGACGCACGTGCTCGGCCTCGAGGCCGGCCACCCGTATCTCCGGCTGCCGCTGGACTGGGCGGCCGAGCTGGCCGGGCCGCTGGCGGCGCGCCTCGGCCAGGCCGAGCTCGATCAGCTGCGCGCCGCGGCCGAGCGCGAGATCGCGGCCGACGACCGCAGCGGCACGACGTTCACGCTCGTGCAGAGCTGGGCGACGATCTCGTAGCCCAACACGGACAACTACGATGCGACCGCGGACGGGCGGCGCGGCTCGCCGAGCCCCGTGCGCCGCTCGTCCCAGGGCCGCCAGAGCCGCAGCGCGCTGAGGATCGCCCGCGTCGCGGGTGAGCGGTTCATGGTGCAGAAGTGGATCCCCGGCGCGCCGTGCGCGAGCAGGTCCGCGCACTGCATCGTGGCGTAGGAGACGCCGAACTCGGCGACGGCCTCCTGGTCGTCCTGGCGCGCGTCGAGCTCCCCGAGGACGTGCTCGGGCATCGTCGCGGCGCAGAGGCTCGTGATCGTCCTGATCTGCTTGTAGTTCGTGATCGGCATGACGCCGGGGATGATCGGGACGTCGATCCCGATCGCCCGGGCGCGGGCGACGAAGTCGTAGTACAACGCGTTGTCGAAGAACAGCTGCGTGATCAGGAAGTCGGCGCCCGCGTCGACCTTCTCCTTGAGGAACCGCAGGTCGTCCTCGGGCGAGGTCGCGTGGATGTGCGTCTCCGGGAAGCACGCCGCGCCGATCGCGAAGTCATAGTCCTTGCGCAGGAGCCCGACGAGCTGGTGGCTGTACTCCAGGCCGCCCTCGGACGCGACCCACTCGGTCTGGCCCCGGGGCGGGTCGCCGCGCAGCGCCAGCACGTTGTCGATGCCCGCCGCGCGGATCTCCTGCAGCGTCTCGTGCAGCTCGGGCACGCTCGCGCCGACGCATGTGAAGTGCGCCATGGCCTCCAGGCCGTGGGCCTCCTTGATGTGGCGCACGATCTCGACCGTCTTGTCGCGCGTCGCGCCGCCCGCCCCATAGGTCACCGACACGAACGAGGGGTTCAGCGGCGCGAGCTCGGTCAGCGCGTGCTTGAAGTTCTCCTCGCCCTCGGGCGTCTTCGGCGGGAAGAACTCGAACGAGAAGGTCGGCTCGTCGCCCCCGAGCAGGTCGTCGATGCGCATCGCCCGACAAACCCTAACACACTTGTGTCAAGGTTTGGGCTCGGGTGCGTGCTCAGCCGGTGAAGGCCCAGCGCTCGGGCGTGCCGTCGATGCGCTCCACCCGCCCGGCGACCTCGAGGTGGCGCAGGTAGCTGAGCGTCTCCGAGAGCCACCAGTGGGCCATCTCCGGCGTCACGTCGCTGCCGTAGATCCGCGGGATCGCGTCGTAGGCCGTCACGGACCCGTCGGCGGCGATCGCCTCCTCGAGCCGCCGCAGGCGCGTGCGCACCAGCGTGCGGTTGGCATCGATGTGGGCCTGCACGTCGGTGAACGTGCGGCCGTGGCCCGCGAGGCACAGCCGGGCATCGAGCTCCTGCACGAGGTCGAGCGAGTGCAGGAACTCGCCCGCGGGATCGGGCGTGTAGCCGTAGTCGAAGAAGATCGAGACGCGGCCGAGCAGGTGGTCGCCCGAGATGAGCAGGCGGCGCTCCTCCTGGTAGAGGCACACGTGCGACGGGGCATGGCCGGGCGTCTCGTAGACGTGGAAGGTCCCGAGGTCGGTGTGGACCTCCACCCCGGGCAGCAGCGCCCGGTGGGGCTCGACGATCCCGGCGACGCCGAAGCCCTTGCCGCGGTGCTCCTCGCTGTAGTGGCGCAGCGTCTTCTCGGGCAGGCCGCTCTGCCGGCCGATCTCGATGCGGCGCTCCAGCGCCGCGTCCGGCTCACGCGCCGCCGCGAGCAGGTGCTCGTGGTTGGGATGCATCCACAGCTCGCAGCCCGTGCGCTCCACGATCGTCGCGGCCTGGCCGTAATGGTCGGAGTGCGCGTGCGTGCACAGCACCAGGCGGACGTGCTCGAGCCGCAGGTTCACCATCGCCATCGCCCGCTCGAGATGCCCGAGCGAGCCCGGCTCGTGCATCCCACAGTCGACGAGCACGATGCCGTCGCCCGCCGCCAGCGCCCACGCGTTGACGTGCGGTACGCCCTCGAAGGGCAGCGGCAGCCGCAGCCGCCACACGCCGGGCAGCACCCGCTCGCCCCGGCCCACTTCGCGTTTGCGCGTCGGATTCGGCATCGAGAGCAATCTAGTGGCCGTTCCGAGAAGGGCCACGAACCCGCGGCGCTCGGATTCCCGGCGCTCTGCGAAGATCTGCCGAGGATGGGCCGCCGCAGTCGCCAGCGAGCACGCGCCAACGGACGCGCCAACTCCGTCGGCGGAGGCGCCGACGCGCTCGAGGCGCCGACGACCGACTACGCCTCGCCCGACGGGCATGTCCTGACGCTGCGCGGGGCGCTCTCGCCGAAGTCCCGAGCGGCCTACGCGCGGACCGCCGACCCGGCGCAGGCGCGCGCCGCCGCCAACCTGGAGGACGTCCGCGCACGGGCCATCGAGTTCCTGTTCGAGCGCCTCGTCGTGCGCTGGACCGTCCACGAGGTCGCGACCGAGGGCGCCAAGCCGCTGCTGGCCCGCTTCCGGGCGGCCACACGCGCCGAGCGCGACTGGGTCGTCGGCGTCCTGCGCGAGCACTGCGCCGAGTGGTTCCCCGACGTGAAGGTGCCCTGAGCTTGACCGGCGTCGCAGGATCGAGGGACGACCTCAGCTCCGCGCTGGACCCGGCGGCCTTCGCCGACCTGCTGACGGGCTACTGCCTCGAGGTGCAGCCCGGCCAGCAGGTGCTGGTGCGCTCGACGACGCTCGCGGCACCGCTGCTGCTCGAGTTGCAGCGCGCGATCCTCCAGCGCGACGCCTGGTGCTTCCTCCGCGTCGAGCTGCCGGGCGAGGCGGCCGGCTTCTACACCCACGCCCAGGACCGCCACCTCGACGAGTTCCCCGTGCTGGCGTTCGAGGAGATGCGCAAGATCAACGCCACGGTCGGCATCCAGGCGCCCGACGACGTCCGCGCCCTGGCCGCGGTCGACCCCGAGCGCATCGCCCGCGCCGCGCGCGGCCGGCGCGACGTCCGCGAGCAGATGCTCAAGAAGCGCTGGTGCTCGACGCTGTGGCCGACGCCGGCCAACGCCGCGCTCGCGGGCATGGAGCTCGGCGAGTTCGCCGCGTTCGTGGCGCGCGCGATGTTCCTGGACCGACCCGATCCGCTCACCGGCTGGGGCGAGCTCTCGCGGTTTCAGGACGCGCTGATCGCCCGCGTGTCCAAGGCCAAGGAGATCCGCATCGAGGCCGAGGGCACCGACCTGCGCCTCAACGTCGCCAAGCGCACGTGGGTCAACAGCGACGGCAAGCGCAACATGCCCTCGGGCGAGGTCTTCACCGGCCCGCACGAGACCTCGGCGACCGGGCGCATCCGCTTCACCGTCCCATCCTCGCCGGCCGGCGTCGACGTGCGCGGTGTCGAGCTCGAGCTGCGCGACGGCGAGGTCGTCTCGGCGACCGCCGAGCAGGGCGAGGAGTACCTGCGCCGGGCGCTGG
>Ga0157379_10001707_pt1 | contig 18176 bp, 17 predicted proteins | sample S25metaG_FD_121802 | JGI IMG/M metagenome (GOLD analysis project Ga0157379, IMG submission 121802) | Switchgrass rhizosphere microbial communities from Kellogg Biological Station, Michigan, USA - S2-5 metaG | ecosystem: Host-associated > Plants > Roots > Rhizosphere > Soil | place: USA... | reverse complement strand
TGCGCGCGATCGATGCCCGTCCCAGCATCGTCGCGCTGCTCTGCTCGCGCGTCAAACTCGAGCTCGCATGTGGCGATCGGGCGAAGGCGCGGGCGGTGCTCGATGAGGCCACACACGACGCGGAGGCGCTGCGGCTCGCCCCGCAGGCGCAGGACTGGACCGACATCGCCGCGCTGCGCGCGGCGGTTGAAAGCGGCCAAAACGAGGCGGCAAAGTGACGGGACGGGCGGCGGCGCACATTTCGCGCTGATCTCCCACACACGTCGCCCCCGAGCGCAGGCAGCGTCGATGGCTCCCGAGTCTCCTCGCCCGAAAGCTGACTACCGTCGGCGTCTGCCATTGGCCGGTCGCGTACTTGGCTCATTCCAGCAATGCTTACCGCAGCCGCTCAATGCATACCTGCAACTCCAGCGGATAAAGGTCGAACACGTCGCAATCCTCGACTCCGTCGTCGGGGATCCGGTCCACAACGACGAACCGCGTTGGCTGCTCGATCGCGATCAACGGGTGGTGCCAGGTCCCGCGGGCGTAGTTGACACCTTGGCCACCCGTCGCGATGAACGCGCGCAGTCCCTCGAGGCGCGGGCTGGCACGCCCTGGGCAGACCACGATCAGCCAACGTACGGCGACGAGCGGAACGAACGCTTGGCTACCGCGCGCATGGCGCTCCAGGCACTGCAGGCGAAACGGCAATGGCCGCGGCTGTGCTCGCACGATGCTGATCGCCGCGTGCCCGCCGCGCGCCGCCTCGATGCGCGCGAGGTCGTGGCCCCGCCACGCCGTTCCATCGTTGATCGCGTGACCTGCGCCTTGGGTGCGATCGTCGCCGGGCTCGATCACGTCGCCGTACGCCCTGAACGCTGCGGCCGTCAGCCGCTCGGCCACGAGCATCCGCCCCGCGGCGAGCGGTGCGCTCATTCTGGCCACGAACGTTCGACGGCGCACGGCGGCAGCTCCGGCGGGTAGAGCGCCTCGAGCGCCGCCGACAACGCCAGCACGCCGACGTCGTCGAGATGCCGCCCCATGATCTGCAAGCCGATCGGCAGCCCCTCGCTCGTTCGCCCGACCGCGACCGACGCTGCTGGCAACCCGGTGAAGTTGCCTAGTGCCGAGAACGCAAGCCACGCCGTCCCCCCCACCGCCCGGCCGTCGATCGTCGCCGGCCCTTCACGGCCCAGGTCGAACGCGGCGCTGCCGGTCGTCGGCGTGAGCAGGAAGTCGTGGTCCTCCATGAAGCGCCAGGTACGGTTGACGACGCGCTTCCTTTCCATCGTCGCGGCAGTGAACTCGTCGGCGCTCCAGGCGCGCTCGACGAGGCGGCCGAGCCAGCCTTCGAGGACGATGCCCTGCTCGCGCGCCATGCGCTCAATGCCGACGCGATCGGTGTCGAGCGCGACGATGGTCTCGAACGCCGCACCGATGTCGCCGATTCCCGGGTGCGCGTGCACGAGCGTCGCGCCGAGCGCGTCGGCAAGGCGCGTTGCCGCTGCGGCGGTCGCCGCGCGGAGCTCGGAATCGACCGTCGCGTGGCCGAGGTCGGCGCTGTAGGCGAGGCGCACGCCGCGCAGCGCCGCGGGCGGACGCACCGCCCAGTCGGTCACCTCCGCGGGCAGCGACGCGCGATCGCGCGAGGTGGGCCCGACGAGGACCGACAGCGCGAGCGCCGCGTCGGCGACGGTGCGCGTCATCGGCCCGATGTGCTCGAGTGATTCCCAGCTCGAGATGCCCGGGTGGCGCTCGTCGCGGCAGCCCGGGTAGACGGGAACGCGCCCCCACGAGGGCTTGATGCCGTAGATGCCGCAGAGCGCCGCCGGAACGCGCACCGAGCCGCCGCCGTCGCTGCCGATCGCGAGCGGAACGAGGTTGGCGGCGACCGCCGCCGCCGAGCCGGCGCTCGAGCCGCCGGACGTGCGCTCGAGGTGCCACGGATTGCGCGTCGTCGGGAAGAGCGCGTTGTGGCCGAACGCGCCGTAGCCGAACTCCGAAGTGTTGGTCTTGCCGACGATCACCGCGCCGGCCGCGCGCAGCCGCTCGACGACGACGTCGTCCTCGTCGGGAACGTGCCGTGCGTAAAGCCGCGAGCCGAAGGTCGTGCGCAGGCCGCGCGTGCAGACGAGGTCCTTGATTGCAACCGGCACGCCGGCGAGCGCGCCGACCGGCTCGCCGCGGCGGACGGCGGCGTCGACGGTGCGAGCCGCTTCGCGTGCGCCGGCCTCGTCGAGCGTGCAGAACGCGTGCAGGCGGCCGTCGACCGCGGCGATTCGGGCGAGCGCATCGTCGAGAACTGCCTCGGCGCTGACGCGGCCGGCGCGCACCGCGGCCGCGATCGGTGCGATCGTCCCCGCCGCGGTGCGCCCGGCGTCATCGTTCGTCGTCGTCATGGTGCATTCCCTCGGTTCCGGTCGCGCGCTTGCAATTCACCAGCCACCATGACTATATTTCAAGTGACGTGATTGGTACTCTACTTGCTTGTGTGCCCGCTCGACGGCGCACCGCCCGTCCGTCGCAACCTCCGGAGGACCCTGCCATGTCTCGCATCTCGCTCTCGCGCCGCCGCGCCACCGCGCTTCTCGGCACCGCCGCCGCGCTTTCCGCCTTCGGCGTCGCCGGCCCCGCAGCCGCCGCCGATCCGCTCACCGTCGGCGTCCTGCTGCCCGGCTCGCGCAGCGACAAGGGCTGGATGGAATCGGCGTATGACGGCCTCGTCGCCGCGCAGAAGAAGCACGGCGACAAGATCAAGGTGCAGCTGATCGAGAACGTCAGCAACGCCGACTGGGAGCAGGCGTTCAACGCGCTCGCGCAGAAAAATCAGCTCGTGATCGGCGCCGCTGGCCAGGTTCAGACTGCCGAAATGAAGGTCGCGCGGCGCTTCCCGAAGGTGAAGTTCTCGCTCATCGGCGGCAACAAGACCGCCGACATGCCGCCGAACTTCGCCGGCTACGACGTCAAGCAGGCCGAGATCGCCTACGTCGCCGGCGTCGCCGCCGGCATGCTCTCGAAGAACGGTGCGATCAGCTACATCGGCGGCATCGAGGTGCCGCCGATCGTCAACGCCGGCACCGAGTTCAAGAACGGCGCGATGTCGGTCAATCCGAACATCAAGTACTTCCAGAATTTCACCGGCGACTTCGACGACGTCGCCAAATCGAAGGAGGCGACGCTGGCCGCGATCGCGCAGGGCGCCGACATCCACTACCACATCCTCAACCTCGGCCTGCGCGGCATGGAGCAGGCGGCCAAGGAGAAAGGCACGCACATCATCGGCAGCTACACCGACCGCTGCGGCACCGACCAGCTCTACGTCGGCTACAGCATCACCGGCATCGGCTACATGCTGCAGTACGCGATCGACCAGGCGCTCGCCGGCGAGTGGAAGCCGGGATACAAAGCGTTCGGCCTGGCGATGGGCCCGCAGGCGTCGGGCATGGTCGTCTGCAACGCGTCGCCCGAGGTGAAGAAGAAGCTCCTCGAGACCGAGCAGGCGATCCGCGCCGGCAAGATCAAGACGCTGGAAGGCTGATGCCCGAAGCGGCGGCGCGCGAGACGCTGCTCGCGATCGACGGCGTCGGCAAGCGCTTCGGCGATCTCGCCGCGCTCGACGGCGTCTCGCTCGAGATCGCGGCCGGCGAGATCCACGGCCTGCTCGGCGAGAACGGCGCCGGCAAGTCGACGCTGTGCAACATCGTCTTCGGCGTGCACCGCGCCGACGCGGGTGCGATGCGGCTCGGCGGCGCGCCATACCGGCCGGGCGGGCCGGCCGACGCGCTCGCCGCCGGCGTGGCGATGGTCCACCAGCACTTCAGCCTCGTCGGCGATCTCAGCGTCGTCGACAATTTGCTGCTCGGCCAGGCGCGCGGGTTTCTCCGTCGCAGCGAGTTCGCCGCCGAGGTTGCGCGGCTGTCGGAGACCTTCGGCCTCGCGCTTCGGCCGCAGGCGATCGTCCAGGAGCTCTCGGTCGGCGAGCGCCAGCGCGTCGAGATCGTCAAGTGCCTGATGCGCCGGCCGCGCCTCCTCGTCCTCGACGAGCCGACCGCTGTCCTGCTGCCGGACGAAATCGATGGCCTCTTGCGGGTGTGCGAACGCGTCGCCGCGAGCGGCTGCGGCATTGTCCTCGTGACGCACAAGCTCGCCGAAATCCGGCGCACCGCGCATCGCGTCACGGTGCTGCGCCACGGCCGCGTCGTCGCTCGATCCGACGCGCCCGCCGACGAGATCGACCGCCTCGTGCGGGCGATGATCCAGCGCGACCTCGCCGGTGCTGCGCCGGCACTGCGCGCTGCGGTGGGCAGCGACCTCCGCACGAACGGCGCCGCCGCTGCGGCGCCCAAGGACGCCGGCGCGGCCGGCGTCGAGCCGCCGGGCGAGGTGGTGTTGCGCGTCGAAGGCCTCGGCCTGCGCGACGCCGACGGCGTTCCGCTCCTCGAGGGCGTCGCGTTCACCGTTCGGCGCGGCGAGATCGTTGGCATCGCCGGCGTCGAGGGCAACGGCCAGAGCGAGCTCGTCGCGGTGCTGTCGGGCGCGACCGCCGCGACCGCAGGCGGATTTCGCGTCGACGACGCGCCGATGTCCGACCACGCGCCAAAGACGCTCACCGCGGCCGGCGTCGGCGTCGTTCCCGAGGACCGCCACCGCGAGGGCTCCGTGCCGGCGATGTCGCTCGCGTTGAACCTCGCGCTGAGCACGCTGCAGCGCTTCCGGCGCTGGGGCCTGGTCGACCGTGCCGCGCTCGCCGGCGAAGCGCGCGATCGAATGCGCGCGTTCGACATCCGCGCCGCAGGACCCGACGTGCCGTTCGCGTCGCTTTCGGGCGGCAACCAGCAAAAGGCCGTGCTCGCGCGCGAGCTGTCGCTGCCGGGGCTGCGCCTGCTCGTCGCCGCGCAGCCGACGCGCGGCCTCGACGTCGGCGCGGTCGAGGCGATCTATGCACAGATCCGCGCGGCGGCTGATCGCGGCGTCGCCGTACTGCTCGCGTCGTCCGAGCTCGACGAGCTGCTCGCCGTCGCCGATCGGCTGCTCGTCATGTACCGCGGCCGCGTGATGGGTGAATGCGCCGCGAGCCAGGAAAGCCGCCCGCGGATCGGCGCCTGGATGGCCGGGCACGCGGCATGACGGCGCTCGCGGTCGCGCGACCGACGCTCGGCGCATGGCGCTCGGAGCTCTGGGTGCCGGTCGGAGCCGTCGTCGTCGCGCTGCTCGGCGGCCTCGCGCTCGTCGCTGCGGCCGGCGTTTCGTTGCCCGCGGCCGTCGCGGCATTCGCCGACGGCGCATGGGGCTCGGCGTACGCGGTCGGCGCATCGCTCAATCGCGCGGTCGCGCTCGGTTTCGTCGGCCTCGGGTTCATCGTCGCGCACCGCGCCAACCTCACCAACGTCGGCGGCGAAGGCCAGATCGCGATGGGCGGCATCGTCAGCACGGCGCTCTGCCTCTACGGCGGCGCCGCGAGCCTGCCCGGCCCGCTCGCCTGGATCGTGCCGCTCGTCGCGGCGGCGATCGCCGGCGGCGTCTGGGGCAGCATCGCCGGCGTGCTCAAGGTGCGGATCGGCACCAACGAGGTCATCAGCACGCTGCTGCTCTCGTTCATCGGCGTCTGGGCGCTCTACGGCTGCGTGCAGTCGACCCGCCTGCTGCGCCAGCCGATGACCGACAGCGCGACGCTTCCGGAATCGCTCGAGGTGCCGGCGGCGACGCAGGTGCCTCAGATCGCTCCGAGTCTCGACATGCCGCTGCATGCCGGCGCGATCGTCCTGGTGCTGCTCGCCGCGCTCGTCGCGGTCGTGCTCGCGCGGTCGCTGTTCGGCCTTCGACTGCGCGCGGTCGGCCTCAATCCGGCGGCGGCGCGGCGCGCCGGCATGCCGATCGGCGCGACCGTCGTCGTCGCGATGTTCATCGCCGGCGCGTTTGCCGGTCTCGCCGGCGGCTTCATGCTGCAGGGTGAGCAGCTCGCGCTGAAGGCGCGATTCCCGTCGGGCTACGGGATCGACGGACTGGTCGTGGGCCTGCTCGCGCGCGGCACCGTCAAGGGCGTGCTCGCGAGCGCGCTGCTGTTCGGCTTCCTCCGCTCGGGCGGCATCGCGATGGAGCTCTCGGCGGGCGTGCCGAGCGCGATCGTGCTCGTGATCCAGGGCCTCGTCATCCTGCTGCTCGCCGGCAGCGCGTGGTGGCTGCATCGCCGCAAGCGCGCCTGACGCCATGGATCACTCGGCGGTCGCGCTCTGGGGCCTTTTCATCGGCTCGAGCCTGCGCCTCGCGATGCCGATGCTCTTCGCCGCGCTCGGCGAGCTCGTCAGCGAGCGCGCGGGCGTCCTCAACCTCAGCCTCGAAGGGATGATGCTGATGGGCGCGTTCGCCGGCGCGATGGGCTCGCTGTGGACCGGGCAGCCGTTGCTCGGACTCGCGCTGGCCATCGTCGCCGTGCTGCCGATCGCGGCGCTGCAGGCGTGGCTCAGCGTACGGCTCCACGCCAACCAGATCGTGAGCGGCATCGGCATCAACATCCTCGTCCTGGGCGCGACGACGTTCGCGTACCGCGAGCTCGTCGGCTTGCGCTCGCGCGTGCAGATCCCCGGCCTCGCGACGTGGACGCCGCCCGGCCTCGAGGGCGTTCCGGTCGTCGGCGCGGCGCTGCAGCAGAGCTGGCTGCTCTATCTCGCCTTCGCGATCGCCGTCGCGATCGCCGTGCTGCTGCGCCGCACGGCGGTCGGCCTCGCGATTCACGCCGCGGGCGCCGAGCCTGCCGCGCTCGACAAGTCGGGCGGATCGGTGACGCGCGTGAGGATCGGCGCGGTCCTCTTCGCCGGCGTGATGTCGGCGCTCGGCGGCGCGTTCCTCTCGCTCGGCGACATCCATACCTTCACCGAAGGCATGACCAATGGCGCCGGCTATCTCGCGCTCGTCGGCGTCATCTTCGGCAACTGGAAGACCGGACGGACGGTACTCGCGTGCGTGTTCTTCGGCGCCGCGACTGCGCTGCAATTCCAGCTGCCCGCGCTCGGCATCGAGGTGCCGACCGCGCTCCTCATCATGCTGCCATACGTGATGGCACTCCTCGCGGTCGCCGGGCTCGTCGGCCGCCAGTCACCGCCGGCGGCGCTGACCGAGCCGTATCTGCAGCCCGGACGCTGAGGCATCCAGACATGACGAACAAGACGGCGAGCAAGGCTGGAACAAAGGCGGCATCGAAGGCGGCGGCGTCGAGTGCGCGCCGGGTTCGCGATTCCGCGGCCGACAAGCGCACGCGTTCCAAGCGAGGCAGCGATGCAGCGCAGCGCGGCAACGGCGCCGCCGGCGCCGATGGCCTTCAGATCGGCGCGCGCGTCAAGCACGCGCGCCAGCTCGCGGGCATCCGCATGCGCGAGCTGGCGCTGAAGGTCGGCTGCACCGAGAGCATGGTCTCGAAGATCGAGTCGGGACGCGTCGTGCCATCGCTGCAGATGCTGCAGCGCCTTGTCGCCGCGCTCGACCGCGACATGGCCTCGTTCTTCGGCTCCGATCTCACCTCGCCCGGCCTCATCCTGCGTGCCGGCCAGCGACCGCTCGTCACGACCGACCCGTTGCGCAAAGGCAGCGGCGTCGCCTACGAGCGGCTGGTGCCTTTCGCCGCGGGCAACCTCCTCGAGTGCAACATCCACGTCGTCGAGCCCGACGCGCACAAGCAGGACCCGATCACGCACCAGGGCGAGACGGTCGGCTATGTCATCGAGGGCCAGATCGAGCTGACGATCGACACCGTCGCGTACGCGCTCTCGACCGGCGATTCGTTCTTCTTCAAAAACCACCTGACGAACAGCTACCGCAACATTGGCCCGGGCCGGGCGCGGGTGCTCTGGGTGAACACGCCGCAGGTGCACTGAGCCCGAGATGGACATCAACGATCCCGAGACTCTGGCCGAAGTCGGCGCGCAGTTCGCGCGTTACGAGAAGGCGCTCACCGGCAACGACGTCGCCGTCCTCGACGAGCTGTTCTGGAATAGCCCGCAGACGCTGCGCTACGGCGCCGGCGAGAACCTGTACGGGTACGAGGCGATCACGGCGTTTCGCGCCGGGCGCCCGGCGCGGGGGCTCGAGCGCGAGGTGCTGAAGACGGTGATCACGACGTTCGGTCGCGACTTCGCGACAGCAAACATCGAATTCCGCCGCGGCAACGACGCGCGAACGGGACGACAGAGCCAGACGTGGGTGCGTATGCCCGAGGGCTGGCGGATCGTCGCCGCCCACGTCAGCCTCCTCGCGTCGCCCGTATAGACGGCGAGCGCGAAGCCTGCGCGCATTGGCTCCTGCATCCGCGGAAGTTGTGGCCGTCGTGAGCATGGCGGACGGTTCAAGACACCCAAGAGCGGCAGTTGCCGAAGTTCTGCTTCGGGCCGGGTCCGGTCGTTGAACAACGTCGCTCTCGGGCTCCGAGGGCAACAACTCTGGCGCGGCTGTAGGTCATTTGCAAGAATTCGGGCAGACAAAAAAGCCCTGGAGCGTTGATCCTCAAGGGCTTTTCGGATGTTCTGGGACGTTGCGAGACGTCCTGGAAATTCGTGCTGGTGGCAAGGGCTCAACCGAAAGACGAGGTTGAGGGTCTGCCGGACTTAGATCAGTCGCAATTCGCCCGAGTCGTTACTCCACGACTTTACTCGTGCGAGTCGTTTGTTCCGGTGGTGCCGAGCGCTGGATGGCCTGGTACTTCTTGGAACGGCGTTGGATTTTTTGCGGTCGAGTGCGCGTACCTTACATCATCGCGCCCACTTCCGCGGCCGCGTTTGGTCGCTTCGCCGCAGGCCTGCCTGCAGGATCGGATGCCCTCTCGCCGAGCCGATAGCTGCTCGATCGAGCGATCGCCTGCTCGAGGCCTTCGCTGAACGCGAACGCCAAATAGTAAACGCTCGGGCCCCTCTCGGTGTGCGCACCCTCGCCCGGTTCACATGATCGATCTTGAGTCCGACGCGAGAGGCGATCTGCGTAGAGCTCAGGCACCTACGCGGCATCTATCCAATGTGTTTTTGTGGTTGTCGTGAATGGTTGCGGGGCTTGCGCTGCAATGGCAGCGGACAGTACCTGACGATCATGCACTATGAGTTCGGAACAACCTGTTGTACTCGAATAGCCGAACAACATTGGCTGAAAGCTTCTTAGCGTCCGGATGCAACGGGTTGATTAGAGCCGCCGGCTCCTCAGGCACGATGACCGATGGAACCTGAAGCACCGCAGACGTCATACCACGGAGCCAGTCGGCACCCGCTTGAACGCTCACGCGCCCGGCCGGGATCGCCGCCCAGGTAAGTGGAAGCTTCGAAACATCCATCATGCCCCTGGCCTCCCAGACGGAGTCGGGCAGTTCGATCCGAACCAAATACTTGTTCAGGGGTAATCCAGAGTCGTCGACATGCGCGGATGTTTCGAGTACCGCTATCGCGATGGTCGGCGCGGCATACAAAGCCGGTTGTCCTTCTTCATTCCACCTGCCGGGGCTCTTCGCTGCACCAGCACCACTCAGATCGTCAGCTGCGTATTTGCGCGTCTCAGCGGCGATCCGCCAAAGGATCATTGGTAAGCACCGCTCTCGATGGCTCCGAGGAGTCGCGTCACCACGTCGAGTCCAGTTGGCGTATCGAGAAGATCTGACGGCCTACGGCCACCGAGCGAGGGCTGGGGTCTCTCCAACCACTGCCCGAGCCACTTGGCGGCATCAAAGCCCTTAGCTTCGGGCGCTGTCGAGTTTTCGACAATCTCCTTCGCAATACCGAGCAGCTTGGCCATCCCAAGCGCGGCTCTTCCGCCGCTCCCCGAGAGGACTTCGCCAGCGGCAATTTTTTTCTCGGCAGTTGCCTTGGGCACACCCAGGATCTCGAACATGCGCTGGGCAGTAATCTCCATGCGCTTGGAAAGATCCTTGACGAATATCCCGTGTACCCCCTTCCGTTCGGTCTCGATGAGTTGAAGAGGATCCGCCGCATAGACATTGGTCACGAAGTCGTCGATGCCCTTGCTTTGAACGTAGACGACGTAGCTGCCTTGATGTCCGCGACCCCTGTAAACGAGGTCGACATCTGTGTGTGTGCCGGAGGCTCTCCGTCCCTCACGCCTGAGAGCGCCCGCACTACCGCCCTGTGTAGCCTTGAGCCTACCTTTCGCCGTCGGCGGCGGCACCGCTTTCGCTTGGCTCATGGAGACGCTCCTGTCTATAATGGGACGGAGTATAGCATCAAACTGGACGAGGCGGGGAATGCACGATCTGCGCCGGCCGTGAGTCGGTCGTCCCCCGGCCTTCTAATTTCAGGTCCCGCGCCGTTTGCCGATGGCACCCCGTCGCCATGCGTAGCGAAACATCTGGCCGCAGCTGTCGAGCGCCTGCGTGGGTCTCGATCACACCACACGCATGCGCAACGACAAGGACTAGCCGCGTCGGCCCAGCCCGTGCTCGATGAACTGGCGATAGGTCCGGATGACGGAATCGGGGATCTTCTCGCCGGGCCGGTGGCGGATGAGCCGGCTGCGATAGATGTAGTCGCGCGCGGCCACGAGAAGCTGGGCCAGCGTATCGAGCTGTTCTTCCACGTAGTCGGCCAGTTCGCCGTCGGCGCGCGCGCGCTTCAGGAACCTCATGTAGCGCCGCGTCACTTCCTCATGATGGCGATCCCAGGCCCGCGGCGCCTCGACCTCGGCTTCGTTGAGCAGCCGCCAGAACCACGGGTGCTCGATCAGGTACTCGAAGACGGCCCGCACGCCGATCTCCTCGAGCTCGAAGAACCCTCGGGCACCGGTGGCGCGAGCGCGCACGTGGTCGAGCATCTCCAGGCCGAAGTGCGGAAGCAGCTCGTCGAACAGGGCCTGGCGTGAGTCGAAGTAGAGGTAGAAGGTGCCTTGCGCCACGCCCGCGCCTGAGGTGATGCGCTGCACCGAGGCATCGCGGTAGCCGAACTCGCCCACCACCCGGGCGGCCGACATCATCAACTGCTCTCGCGTGCGTGCTGCGCGCGCCGCCCGTGCCTCGAGAGCGCGAGCGGAGAGCTTGCGCGAGGGACGCGCCTCAGTGTCTTTCCTGGGGCCGGCCCGGGCAGGTTCCTCGGTCGCGCGCTGGTGCCTTCCGGCGCGCGCCGCGCGCCCTGATTTCGGGACCATGTCTGCTCTTTCGTCGTGGGTCTGGAGCGTGAATCGAGGCAACGGGCGGGTTTTCCCTAGGTCCATTTGAAGAGATGAGCGTCAAAATGAACAATGAACCATCAGTCAGTACATCAGTATATCGAGCCGGGTCGGCTCGATGCTCCTGAGAAACCATGATGCAGCAGCCCGCCGACGTCTCCCCGGGCGACGCGGGGGCGGCCGCCGCCGAGGCGGAGTTCCGCGGGCAAGTGCGCGACTATTGCGAGCATGAGCTGCCGGCTCGGGTGCGCGCCAAGGTGCGCGCGAACCTGTTCCTCGAGAAGCAGGACTACCTCGACTTCCTCCATTCGCTGATCCCGCGCGGCTGGGTGGCCGGTCACTGGCCGCGTGTCTACGGCGGCTGTGACTGGACTCCGCTGCAGCGCTTCGTCTTCGAGGAGGAAAGCGCGCGCGCCGGTGCCCCCTGGCTGATCCCATTCGGCATCAGCTATGTCGGCCCGGTGATCTACACCTTCGGCTCCGCCTGGCAGAAGGAGCGCTTCTTGCCTGCCATCCTCACCAGCACCGAATGGTGGGCGCAGGGCTATTCGGAGCCCGGGGCCGGCTCCGACCTGGCGGGCTTGAAGACGCGCGCCGTGCGCGATGGCGACGTCTATGTGGTCAACGGCCAGAAGACCTGGACCAGCTACGTGCATTGGGCCGACTGGATCTTCTGCCTGGCCCGCACCAGCGACGAGGCGAGACGGCAGCAGGGGATCTCGTTCCTGCTGGTCGACCTGAAGGCGCCGGGCATCACGATCCGTCCGATCCGCACGATGGACGGCTGCCACCACGTGAACGAGGTCTTCTTCGACAACGTCCGCGTTCCGTCGCGCAACCTGGTTGGCGACGAGGGCGGCGGCTGGCGCTACGCCAAGTTCCTGCTCGGCAACGAGCGTGTCATCGCGGCGGAAACCGGCCGCTCGATGCGCCAGCTGGCGCACCTGAAGGCGCTCGTGGCCGCGGGCAGCGATCGTCCGCTCGACCAAGCGCGCTTTGAGCGACGTCTCGCCGAGCTCGAGCTGAGGCTGCATGCGCTTCGCGCCTTCTGCCTGCAGGCGGCGCGCCGCATGGAAGGCGCGGCGCCCGCCGGGGTGGAGGCCTCGGTGATGAAGGTCCGCGGCTCCGAGCTGCAGCAGGCGATTTCCGAGGTCACGCTCGACTGGCTGGGAACGTCGGCGATCGTCTTCGACGCCGCCCAGGTGCATGGCGACGCGCCCCACAGCCACGTCGGCCCGGTCGATGCGGCGGGCGCCGTGCGCGAATACCTGCACCTGCGCGCGGCCACGATCTACGGCGGCTCGAATGAGATTCAGCGCAACATCATCGCCAAGGCGGAGCTCGGGCTGTGACACCGGACTTCGGGTTAGACGACACCGACGCCGCGCTGGCCGACGCGGCCGCGCAGTACGTGCGTGAGCGCTATGCCTTCAACCCGCGCCGGCGGCTCGAGGCGGTCGAGTGCCGCTTCAGTGCCGTGGCTTGGCGCGAGATCGCTGAGATGGGCTGGCTCGCGGTCGCCACGCCCGAGGCGCTCGGCGGCGTGGGCCTGCGCATCACGTCGATAGCCCTGCTAGCGCAGGCGGCCGGCCGGGGGATGATGAACGAGCCGCTGCTTTCGACCGGCTTCGTGGCCGCCGACACGATCGTGCGCCACGGCAGTGCCGAGCAGCAGGCCGCGTACCTGCCGGCGTTGCTCGCCGGTGATCTTCGCGTCGCCTGCGCGTTCGCGACGCTCTCGGCGCTGCGTCATCAGGACGGGCGACTCAGCGGCCGGCAGGAGGTGGTGCTGGACGCCGACATTGCCGATCGCCTGCTGGTGCAGGCCGTGGCCGACGGCGAACTGCGCTGGTTCAGCGTCGATGCCGAAACTGCGGGCCTGCAACGCGAGCGCTATCCGCTTCTCGACGGACGCGGCGCCGCGACGCTGATCTTCGACCGCTGCGAGGCGGAGCCCCTGCGCGAGGGCAGCAGCCCGCACGCCGGCTGGCTTGGCGCGCTGGCCTGCGCGGCGGACGCCTGTGGCGCGATGGAAGCCGCCTTCGAGCTGACGCTCGACTACCTGAAGACGCGACGCCAGTTCGGAGTGCCGATCGGCAGCTTCCAGGTGCTGCAGCATCGTGCGGTGGATCAGTACATGCGTCTGGTCGAATGCCGCGCCGTACTGGCGCAGGCGGTGCAGACGCTGCAGCACCGACCCGACGGCGCGGGGCGCGACGTGCATGCCGCAAAGGCCTTCATCGGCGAGCAGGCGCGGCTCGCGCTGCAGGGGGCGGTGCAGCTCCACGGCGGCATCGGCATCACCGACGAATACGCGCTCAGCCACTACCTGCGCCGGGTGCGGGTCGACGAGCAGCTGTTCGGTTCGGCCGAGCAGCACCTGCGTCACTTCGCCGCGATGCCGGCCTAGCCCGAGAGGAAAGCGCGATGAACTTCAACGCCTACGAATGCATCGAGTTCAGCCGCAACGGTCGGATCCTCACGGTGGCCCTGAACCGACCCGAGCAGCGCAACGCCGTCAACGGGCGACTGCACCTGGAACTCTCGCAGGTCTTCACGGACGTCCAGCGCGATCCGGACTCCGACATCGTCATCCTCACCGGCAACGGCAAGGCTTTTTGCGCCGGCGGCGACATCGAGTGGATGCAGTCGCACGTCGACAACCCCGAGGAGTTCGAGCGCACCGCGCGCGAGGGCAAGGACATCGCGTTCTCCCAGCTCGACCTCGAAAAGCCGCTGATCTGCAAGCTCAACGGCCATGCCACGGGGCTCGGCGCGAGCCTGGCGCTGCTGTGCGACATCGTCGTCGCCTCCGAGGAGGCGAAGATCGGCGACCCCCATGTCAGCGTCGGCCTGGTGGCGGGCGACGGGGGTGCCTTCATCTGGCCGCAGATCGTCGGCTACGCCAAGGCGAAGAAGTATCTGTTGTCTGGCGAGCTGATGACGGCCGTCGAGGCCGAGCGCATCGGGCTCATCACCGAGGTGGTGCCGCAGGCTGAGCTCGACGGCGCTGTCGACGCGCTCGCACAACGCCTGGTCGCTGGCGCCACCAAGGCGATCCGCTGGACCAAGATCGCTGTCAACCTGCCGCTGCGCGCCCTCTTCCACGCCCATTTCGATGCGGGCATCGCTTACGAATGCCTCTCCAACCGCAGTGGCGACCACGCCGAAGCCGTGAAGGCGTTTCGCGAACGGCGCAAGCCGCTGTTCACTGGCCGCTAGCGCCCTGCGCTTTTCCAGCCCACCTTCAACCCAGGAGACAGAACACCATGGGCCACCTTCATCGCAGACGAGTCCTTCAATATGGCGCCGCCGCCGCTTCCGCTCTCGCACTTCCGGGGCTGACGCGAGCCCAAGGCGGGCCGCTGAAGATCGGCCTGATCACGCCGCTCTCGGGCGCGCAGGAGTTCATCGGCTCGTACGTCAGGAACGGCGCCGAGATCGCCGTGGCGCAGCTCAACAATGCGGGCGGCATCCTCGGCCGCCAGGTGGCACTCGAGATCCGCGACGACAAGGCCAACCCCGCGGCCGCTCTGGCTGCGGCGCGCGAGCTGCTCGGCGCGGGCATCAACCTGCACATCGGCGGCATCTCCAGCGCGGTGGTGCTGGCGCTGGCGCCCGTGATGCAGCAGGAAAAGGGCATCTTCATCACCTGCGGCGCGGGCACCGAGAAGATGAACCACGAGGCGTATTCGCCCAATCTGTTCCGCCCGGGCGACAGCCCCGACGCCCGCGGCCGGGCGCAGGCCCGGCTGATGGCCGAGAAGTACCCGAACGTCACGCGCTGGACCGGACTGATTCCCGACCACGAATACGGCCGCACGACCTGGAGCATCTTCGTCGACGGCCTGCTGGAGTTCTATCCGGCGATCGCGAAGAAGAAGCCCGAGATCCTCGACCCCGTCCTGATGCCCTATGGCGTTTCGGACTATCGCAACGCCGTCACCGCCGCGCTGCGCCAGCAGGCCGACGGTTGCTACAACTCGACCTATGGCGGCGACGCGATCACGATGTTCCAGCAGGCACGCGGATTCGGGCTCATGCAGCGCTACAAGGTGATCTGCGATTCGGCCAACGAGTTCCTGGTGGCCCGCGGCCTGAAGCAGCAGCTGCCAGCGCAGTGGACCGGCATGCACTACTACGCCGCCGCCAACAAGGGCAACGCGATGAGCGACCGCTTCGTCGCCGACTACCTGGCGAAGACCAAGGATCCCGAACCGCTCGGCTGGGCCGCGGAGGCGCACGCGGCGATGTATGCGCTGGCCAAGGCGATCGAGAAGGGCAAGTCCACCGACACCGCGGCGGTCATCGGAAACCTGAAGGGCCTCACCTGGGACACCGTCACCGGCCCGCGGTACATGCGCCCCGAGGACAACCAGGCCGTCAAGGACGTGGAGCTGGTATTCATCGAACCGGCCAACACCGAGAAGGGCTACGCCGTCTCCCAGTACGTCAAGGTGGACGGCAAGCTGGTGATCCTGCCACCGGCGCCGGGACAGAAGCTCAAGCTGCGCACGGCCTGAGGGCATCGTCCGGCTCACGATTCCATGCTGCTGTCCGACGTCGCCACGCTGCTCGTCAACAGCTTCACCTGGGCCATGGCGACCTTCCTGGTCGCCGCCGGGCTGACCCTGGTGTTCGGGACGCTGCACATCTTGAACTTCTCGCACGGCGGGTTCTTCATGATCGGCGCGTACGTGGCCTTCTCGCTCGCCAGCGCGCTGGGCGGCAGCGATTCGATCGCGGTGTATCTGTTCGGCGCGCTGGCCGCCGGCGTGGCGATCGCGTTGCTCGGCCTGGTCGTCGACCGGCTGGTGCTGCGGCGCCTGGCCGGGGTCGAGGACGCCTACGTGCTCATCGCCACCTATGCGCTGCTGCTCGTGTGCGAAGGTGCGACCAAGCTGGTGTGGGGCCTGAAGTACCAGAGCGTGATGCCGCCGCCGTCACTCGACGGAGCGTGGGCGCTGGGCAGCGTCGTCGTTCCGCGGCTGTCGCTGTTCATCATCGCCGCCGGCGTCGCCGTGTATGTCGCGCTCGAGGTCTTCCTCAACCGCACGCGCTCGGGGCGGCTCGTCAAGGCCATCGCAGCGGATCCCTGGATGGCGCGGCTCCTGGGCGTCAACGTGCGCCTGGTGTACACCGCCACGGTGGCGATCGGCTTTGCGCTCGCGGGTCTCGCGGGTGGCCTGCTCGTGGCCAACCAGACGCTGTCGCCGACGCTGGCCAGCGCCTTCGTGATCTACGCCTTCGGCGTGATCATCGTCGGCGGCATGGGCAGCATCAGCGGCGCCTTCTTCGGCTCCATCCTGCTCGGCCTGATCGACGCGATCGGCCAGTGGCTGTTGCCTGGCTTGCCCGGCCTGCCGTTCTTCGTCGCGATGACGCTCATCCTGCTGCTGCGCCCGCAAGGCCTGATGGGACACGCGCAATGACGCACACGAGCTTTTTCGGCGGCTCGACGCGGCGTGACTTCCTCGTCCTGCTCGTGATGATGTTGCTCGGCGCATTGGTGCCCAGCCTGCTGAATCGCGGGCTGATCTTCATCGCCGGGCTGGTCTGGATCAACGCGGTGTTCGGCCTGGCGTTCAACCTGTTGTTCGGCCTGGCGGGCGTCCTCAGCTTCGGCCAGGCCATGTTCTTCGCCGCCGGCGCCTATGCGGCGGCCGCCTTGATGCAGCAACTGGGCATGCCGTTCGTTCCGGCGCTGCTGCTCGCCGGCGCGGTGGGGGCGCTGCTGGCCGGCGCCGTGGGTGCGGTCGCATTGCGACGCAGCGAGGGCGTGTACTTCGCCATCCTGACGCTGGCGTTCGCCGAGATGCTTCACCTGCTCGTCGCGAACATCGGCTTCCTCGGCAAAAACGACGGCCTGAGCGGACTCGCGCGACCGGTGCTAACTCTTCCAGGGATGCCGGGTGTCGGGCTCGACCTGACCCAGGGCGACCGCTTCTACTATTTCATCGTCGCGGCCTGCGGCGGCATGATCGCCCTCATCCGCTGGGTCGTCTCCACGCCCTTCGGTCGTGCGCTGCAGGCCCTGAAGCAGGACCCGCAGCGTGCCGAGTTCCTCGGCATCCCGGTGCGCCTGCACCGGCTGGCGATCTTCGTGTTCGCCGGCACGATGACCGCACTGGCCGGCGCTCTGGTCGCGCCCTGGGCGCAGATCGTCACGCCCGAGCTCGCGCACTGGTCGAACTCCACCAACCCGATCCTCTACACGCTGTTGGGCGGCAGCGCCTACTTCTGGGGACCCGTCCTCGGGGCGGTGCTGCTGTCGGCGGTGTTCTACGTGACGCGCACGCTCGCGGGCATCTCCGACCTGGCCACCGGTCTGCTGCTGCTCGGAGTCGTGCTGGCGCTCCCAGGCGGCGTGCTGAGCCTGCTCGACCGTTGGACTGGCCGCCCCAAAGACGGAGAGAGGCCGCAGTGAACGCCGCAGCGCCCTTGGTGGAAGCCCATCATCTGGACAAGTCCTACGGCAAGATCGCGGTGCTTCACGATGTGAGCCTCACCGTCGCGCCCGCCGAGGCGCACGTCGTGATCGGCCCCAACGGCGCCGGCAAGACCACGCTCTTCAAGGTGCTCACCGGCGAGGTAAAGGCCAACCGTGGCCGTGTCTCGTTCAAGGGCGAAGACGTCAGCCGCCTCGCCGCCCATCAGCGCGTGCACCGCGGCTTCGGCCGCACCTTCCAGGTGGCCCGGGTGTTCGGCAAGCTCAGCGTGCAGGACAACCTGCGCATCGCCCTCGAGGCGCACAGGCGCCGCGGCAATCCTATAGGGGGACTCGGCGCGGCGGCGACGCGGGAAGTCGGCGAGGCGATAGCACGCCTGTGCGCCGAGGCCGGGCTCGAACGGCACCGCGACACCCTGTCGGGCACCCTGGCCTACGGCGACCGCAAGCGGCTGGAACTCGCGATGGTCCTGGCGCTGGAGCCCACGGTGCTCTTTCTGGACGAGCCCACGGCCGGGATGTCGGCCGCCGAGCGCCGCGCCACCGTGGAGCTGCTGCGCTCGGTGAAGCAGCGCCGGCAGCTGTCGCTGCTGCTGACGGA
>Ga0157379_10001706_pt1 | contig 18176 bp, 19 predicted proteins | sample S25metaG_FD_121802 | JGI IMG/M metagenome (GOLD analysis project Ga0157379, IMG submission 121802) | Switchgrass rhizosphere microbial communities from Kellogg Biological Station, Michigan, USA - S2-5 metaG | ecosystem: Host-associated > Plants > Roots > Rhizosphere > Soil | place: USA... | reverse complement strand
TCGTCGAGCCCGTCGAGGACCGGCAGCCCCCCGAGACCCGGCTGCCGCTCTCCGCGCGGACCGCCGCGGCGCCCGCGTTCGCCCCCGAGGCCGAGGCGCCCACGGACCTGGGCCGCCCGGTCGGCGCCCGCTTCGACCGCGCCGAGCCGCCCACGCGCACCGAGCCCGAGGACGTCGACCCGCCCCGCCGGGTCCGCGTGGTGCTCGCCGAGCGCAAGGGGGTCGCCCGAACCGTCCGCACCGTGGTGGACGTGCAGGAGGGCACCGCCGTCGGCGAGCTGCTGCGGGCCAACCTGATCCGCGGCCAGCTGGGCGTGGCGGTGCGGATCGGCGTGATCGCGCTGCTCGTGCTCGGGTCGCTGCCCGTGCTCTTCGCCGTCTACCCCGAGCTCGGCAGGCTCGAGGTGCTGGGCCTGCGCCTGCCCTGGCTCATCCTCGGTGTGCTGGTCTACCCGTTCCTGCTCGGCCTCGGCTGGTGGCACACCAAGGCCGCCGAGAAGGTCGAGCAGAACTTCGCCGAACACGTCCAGGACTAGTGTCCCGCACCGGAGATCCGCCACGTAGCTCGCCGGCCCAGATCCGGGCGGGCGGCGTTGCCGACCCGCGTAGTACGCCCGGTACGACCTGCGGGTCGGCTGCGTTGCCCGTGCGAACCTGGATCCGCCGATCTATGCACCGAATTTCCGGTGCGGGACACTAGCCGACCATGAGTGCAACCGCGGTCGCCGCGCTGACCGCCATCCTGCTCGTCGCCGTGGCCTCCACGGTCATCGGGTCGCTCGGGCACCGGGCCCGCCGGACGTCGGACTTCCTGGTCGCGTCCCGGAGCGTCGGGCCGGTGGCCAACGGCGGTGCGATCTCCGGCGAGTACCTCTCGGCCGCCTCCTTCCTGGGCGTGGCGGGGCTCGTGCTGCGAGACGGCGTGGACGCGCTCTGGTACCCCGTCGGCTACACCGCCGGGTACCTCTCGCTGCTGTTGTTCGTGGCCGCGCCGCTGCGCCGCTCCGGCGCCTACACCGTCCCGGACTTCGCCGAGCTGCGTCTGCGCTCGCCGGCGCTGCGCCATCTCTGCAGCCTGTTCGTGCTGGTCATCGGCTGGTTGTACCTGCTCCCGCAGCTGCAGGGCGCCGGGCTCACGGTGAACATCGTGACCGGGCTGCCGGTGTGGCTCGGGGCGGTCGCGGCCGGGGTGATCGTCGTGGCGACGGTCGCGTTCGGCGGCATGCGCTCGGTGACGTTCGTGCAGGCGTTCCAGTACTGGCTCAAGCTCACCGCGCTCGCGCTCCCCGCGATCGTCGCGGTGATCTTCTTCTTCGGCAGCGGCCATCACTTCGACCAGCCCGCCCCGCCGCGGTTCGCCGACCGCACCACGGTGGAGCTGCGGACGGACGTCGTGCTGAGCTCCGAGCAGGGCACCCGCGCGACCGCCGGGCCCGTGGGCGCCGTGGTCGACGGCCTGCGGGTCCCGCCCGGCGGTCCCGTCGACTGGGCCGCGGGCGGCAGCCACCGGCTCGCCGAGGGCGGTGAGCTGGTGTTCGAGTCGGGTGCGAACGTGCCCACCCCGGTCGGTCGCCCCGCCACCGACGAACGCTGGCTGAAGCCGATGGCGGGCGGCGGCGACCACCAGCTGCTCGCGATCTACTCGCTGATCCTGGCGACGTTCCTGGGCACCATGGGCCTGCCGCACGTCCTGGGCCGCTTCTACTCCAACCCCGACGGCCGCGCGGCCCGCCGCAGCGCGGTGATCGTGCTGGCCCTGCTCGGGATCTTCTACGTGCTGGTCACGCTGCTCGGGGCGCTCTCGCGCTTCTACACCCCGCAGCTGCTGGTCTCGGGCAAGACGGACGCGGCGGTGCTCATGCTGCCCACCGCCGTGCTCGGCAGCGGCGCCGCGGGCGCGGTGCTGGGCGGGATCGTCGCGGCGGGCGCGTGGGCCGCCTTCCTCTCGACGTCCTCGGGGTTGCTGGTCAGCCTCGCGGGCGTGCTGGCCACGGACGTCCTGCCGGGGCGGGCGGTCGCGGACATGCGCGTGCGGGCGTTCCGGCTGGCCACCGTCCTGGCGGGCGCGGCACCGGTCGCGCTGGCCGTGTTCGTGACGCAGCTGGACTTCGCCGAGACCGTCGCGCTCGCGTTCGCGGTGGCCGCGTCCACCTTCTGCCCGCTGCTCGTGCTCGGTGTGTGGTGGCGCGGGCTGACGGCGAAGGGCGCGATGTCCGGGATGGCGGTCGGCGGGGTGCTGTCGGCGGGCGCGGTGTCGGCGAGTCTCGCCGGGGCCGCGGAGTCCGGCTGGCTCGGCGTGCTGCTGTACCGGCCCGCGATCGTCAGCGTCCCGGCGGCGTTCCTCGTCATGGTCGTCGTCAGCCTGGCCACCCGGAAGTCCCGCCCGGCGAACACGGACGCGCTGCTCCTGCGCCTGCACGCGCCGGAGCGGCTGGGCCTGTTCCGGGATCGGGTGGAGCGAGACGACGATCCCGGCCTCGTCACGGACCGCACGGGGTCGACCGCCTAGCCGATCACCTTGCGTGATCGCCTTGACACTCACCGTTTCTCCACGGAACCGTCTCGATCGGCGTTCGGAGTCGTTCGCCTGGAGTGGGACCCGACGCCGGAGGGGGTGTCGGGGCGACACGAGGTTGAGGAGAAGCCCCCATGTCGACAACGGACGAGTGGGGCCCGCCGGACACCACGGTGTACCAGCGGGTCCAGGCGACGCCCGAGTTCGCCCAGCTCAGGCGGCGGTTGCGCCGCTTCGTCTTCCCGATGAGCGCGGTCTTCCTGGTCTGGTACCTGGTCTACGTGCTGCTGGCGTCCTACGCGCCGGGGTTCATGGCGACCAAGCTCGCCGGTGAGTTCACCGTCGGCCTGCTGATCGGGCTGCTGCAGTTCGTGTCCACGTTCGTGATCACCACGATGTACGTGCGCTTCGCGGACCGCTCGCTGGACCCGGCCGCCGAGCGCATCCGCAGGGAGATCGAGGGGGACGCGGCGTGAACGGCACCGTGGGCAACGTCGGCCTCAACATCGGCATCTTCGCCGTCTTCGTGCTCTTGACCCTGGTCGTCGTCTACCGGGCCAGCCGCAGCAACCGCACGGCGTCGGACTACTACGCCGCGGGCCGCTCGTTCACCGGCTCGCAGAACGGCATCGCGATCTCCGGGGACTACCTGTCCGCCGCGAGCTTCCTCGGCATCGCCGGCGCGATCTCGGTCTACGGCTACGACGGCTTCCTCTACTCGATCGGCTTCCTGGTCGCCTGGCTGGTGGCGTTGCTGCTGGTCGCGGAGCTGCTGCGGAACACCGGAAAGTTCACGATGGGCGACGTCCTGAGCTTCCGGATGAAGCAACGCCCGGTGCGTGCCGCGGCCGCGACGTCGACGCTGGTGGTGTCCTTCTTCTACCTGATCGCGCAGATGGCGGGCGCGGGCGGGCTGATCGCGCTGCTGCTGCAGATCCCGAACTCGAACAAGCTCGGGCAGAGCATCGTGATCGGCGTCGTGGGCCTCGTCATGGTGGCCTACGTGCTGGTCGGCGGCATGAAGGGCACCACCTGGGTGCAGATCATCAAGGCGGCGCTCCTGGTGGTGGGCGCGTTCGTCATGACGTTCTGGGTGCTCGGCGAGTTCGGCCTGAACTTCTCGGCGCTGCTCTCCGCCGCCGTCGAGAAGTCGACCAAGGGGGACGCGATCCTCGCCCCCGGCCTGCAGTACAAGAACAAGCTGGACTTCATCTCGCTCGGCCTGGCGCTGCTGCTCGGCACCGCGGGCCTGCCGCACATCCTGATGCGCTTCTACACGGTCCCGACGGCCAAGGAGGCGCGCAAGTCGGTCGTCTGGGCGATCTGGCTGATCGGGATCTTCTACCTGTTCACGCTGGTCCTGGGCTACGGCGCGGCCGCGCTCGTCGGGCCGGAGGTGATCAGCAAGGCGCCCGGCGGAGTCAACTCGGCGGCGCCGCTGCTGGCCTTCCAGCTGGGCGGCGAGGTGCTGCTGGGGCTGATCTCGGCGATCGCGTTCGCGACGATCCTCGCGGTGGTCGCGGGCCTGACGATCACGGCGTCGGCCTCCTTCGCGCACGACGTCTACGCGAACGTGATCAAGAAGGGGCAGACCACGCCGGGCAGCGAGGTCCGGGTCGCCCGGACGACGGCGCTGGTCATCGGCATCGTCGCGATCGCGGGCGGGATCCTCGCCAACGGCCAGAACGTGGCCTTCCTGGTGGCGCTCGCCTTCGCCGTCGCCGCGTCGGCGAACCTGCCGACCATCCTGTACTCGCTGTTCTGGAAGCGGTTCAACACCACCGGCGCGCTGTGGAGCATCTACGGCGGCCTGGCCGTCTGCCTGGTGCTGATCGTCTTCTCCCCCGCCGTCTCCGGCTCGGAGAGCGCGATGATCAAGAGTGTGGACTTCCACTGGTTCCCGCTGTCCAACCCGGGGATCATCTCGATCCCGGTGTCCTTCCTGCTCGGCGTGATCGGCACTTTCGTGGGCCGCAGGGAGCCGTTCAACGCGGAGAAGTACGCCGAGATGGAGGTCCGCTCGCTGACCGGCGCCGGCGCCGAGAAGGCGGTCGTGAACCACTAGGTCCAGGACACGGCCACACGGGTGGGTCACGGCGGCGGTGGCAGGATGGAGCACATGAGTGTTCCGTCCGTCCCCGTCGTCGACCTGCCCGCCGACGCTTCCCTGCTGGACGTGCGTGAGGCCGACGAGTGGGCCGCCGGCCGTGCCCCCGGCGCCCGGCACCTGCCGATGTCCCAGCTCACCGAGCGGATCTCCGAGGTGCCCGCGGACGAGCCGCTCTACGTGGTCTGCCGATCCGGGGGCCGCTCCGCCCGCGTGGTCGCCTACCTGGCGCAGCAGGGCTACCCGGCCGTCAACGTCGAGGGCGGGATGCAGGCCTGGTCCGCCTCCGGCCGGGACGTCGTGGCCGACCCGGGGACCACACCCGAGATCATCTGATGCAGTGCTCCCGCTGCGGGCGGGACTCCCCGCCCGGGAGCGGCCCGTTCTGCCAGTACTGCGGGCGCTACCTCGCCCCGCTCGCCTGGGTCGCGCAGCCCCCGCCGGACCCGAACCCGCCGCTGCCGCGCAGGCCCCGGTTCCGCTACACCGGCCCGCCCCGCTACCGGGACGTGCCGCGGTGGGGGTTCCCCGCGGCCCCCTGGCAGGACGAGGAGCAGCCCGAGCGGGTGCCCCCGATCGAGCGGGCCCGGGCCTCGGCCCAGGTCCTGGTGCCACTGCTGTGGACACTCGCGGCGGTCGCGACGGTCGGGTTCGCGGCGGAGGTGCTGCGGTACGTCCTGCTGCTGCTCAGCCGCGAGGACGCGCTGCCCGGCGGGCTGGTCGCGTTCTCGGACGCCGCCGTGGCGTTCGGCGGCTGGGCGTCGGTGGCCGCGGTGCTGGGCTGCGGGGTGCCGGCGATCCTGTGGTCGCTGCGCATGCGGGAGGCCGCCGCCGAGCGGTCCGGCACCGTGCCCTCGCGGTCGGTGGTCGCCGTCGTCGTCGGGTGGCTGGTGCCGGGGCTGAACCTGGCGGTGCCCGGCGGGGTGCTCGCCGAGATCGAACACGCCGGGCTGGACCGGCCCCCGGCCGAGCGGCCGCGGCCCACGCGGTTGCTGCTGTGCTGGTGGGGGGTCTGGGGCGCGTCGGTGGTGCTGGGCCTCGTGGTGTTCCTGTGGACCTTCCGCAGCGGGGTGCAGGCGCTGGCGGACGGGGTGGTGCTCCATGCCCTCCTGAACCTGCTGTGCGCGGTGACCGCGGTGCTCACGATCCGCGTGGTCCGCTACCTGGAGGCGCTGGTGGAGCCGACCCGGGTGGCGCGGCGGGAGATCCTGGTGGCGCTACGGTAGGCCTCCTCATGGCCAAGAGGAATCGCGAGAAGAGCACCGCGGCGGCGGGCGAGAACCCGCGCCGGCCCTGCCCCTGCGGCTCGGGCAAGCGCTACAAGGCCTGCCACGGCGCGGGGGACGACGTGATCGTCACGCGGCCGTTCGCGGGCCTGGCCGCCGAACCGGACCTCGTCGCGATGCGGGAGTTCCTCCCCTCCGCGGTCGCCCCGCTCCCGCTGCGCACCCCGGCGGACGGGTCCGTCCAGGTCGCCACGGTGCTGCCCGGCGCCTCGGCCGCGCTGGTCCGCCCGAACGGGGACGTCCTGATCGGGATGCAGGTGCAGACCCGCTCCGGGGACCTCTCCGCGGACCTGGCGAAGGCGCTGCGCTGGGCGCGGACGGCCGAGCCGGGCACGGCGCTGCCCGTCGTCGGGCCGGGCCTGCAGGGCGAGCTCGTCCGGCTGCAGGACGTCCTCGAGCCCGACGCCGAGCTGGACCTGACCCTGCACCAGGACTTCGGCTGGTGGATTCCGGAGGACACCGACGGCGACTCCCCGGAGATCGCCGCGACCCTGGAACGGGCCAACTCGGTGATCATGCCGACCGTCGCGGTCGACGGCGTCAAGGCGGCCTACTGGGTGGACACCGGCAGCAAGGCGCACCTGCGGTGGGTCCGACCGGAGCCGGAGGACGCGCTGATGGCGGCCCTGGCGCGGCTGCACGCGGCGGGTGAGCTGGAGCTCGGCGAGGGCACCCGGTACGCGGGCGCCTTCCGCGCCCACGGCCTGCTCGTGCCCGTGTGGGACCTGGACCGGGAGATGCACGCCAAGGAGTGGAGCGCCCCGGCCGTGGCCTTCGCCGCGCGTCTGGAGCAGGCCCTCGCGCAGGCCAGCGACCTCACGAGCGCCGAGCACGCCGCCCGGGACGCCCTCGCGGGCAAGCAGGTGACCCTGCGGTAGCGCCCGCCGCCGAGAGCGCGGTGGGTCAGAGCCGCAGACCCGCCGGGAGCAGCGCGTATCCCACGAAGACGACGACGTCGATGATCGCGTGCGCGCCGATCAGCGGCCAGAGCCGCCCGGTGCGCTGCCACACCCGGCCGAACACCAGGCCCATGACCGTGTTCCCGACGAACCCGCCGAAGCCCTGGTAGAGGTGGTAGCAGCCGCGCAGCAGCGCCGCGGCCAGCACCGAGCGGTCCGCGGACCAGCCCAGCTGGCGCAGCCGGGTGAGCAGGTAGCCGATCATCACCACCTCCTCCGCCCAGGCGTTCGCGCAGGCGGACAGGACGAGGACCGGGGTGCGCCACCACACGTCGTCGAGGGTGGTGGGGGCGACCTGCAGGCTCGCGCCGACGAGCCGGGCCAGCAGGTACAGGCCCAGGCCGGGGATCCCGATCAGTGCGGCGAGTCCCGCGGCGTCCCGCGCGTCCTTGCCCCGACGGCGGCCGTCCAGACCCACCTTGACCAGCGGGAACCCGGCGCGCAACAGGAGGTAGGCGCCGAGCGCGCCCCAGCCGACGAGCTGCAGGACCCGCACGAGCTGCAGCGCCAGGTCCACGAGGTCGGCCTGTGCCGCGGGGGCGTTGAGCGCGACCTGCTGGTCCGCGAGCGGGGTCGGCGAGAGCAGCGAGTCCAGCAGGGACAACGCGCTGCGCAGCGCGGAGAGCCCGAGGGTGACCGTGAGCATCACGGCGATCTCGAGCCCGATCAGCCGGCGCGCCGCCGGATCGCGGACCTCCTCCACCGGTGAGGGCGGCGCCGCGAGCAGAGACCGGAGACGCACGCGGCGAACGTACCGGCCCGCGTACCCTGGTCGGCGTGTGGCGCGTGGTGCTCTCCCCGAAGTGGATGCTGTGGCATCTGCTGGCGCTGGTCGCGATCGCGGGCTCCGTGGTCGCGACGATCTGGCAGTGGCACCGCGCGGGCTCGGCGATGGGGTCCGCGCTGAACATCGGGTACGGCGTGCAGTGGCCGCTCTTCGCCGTGTTCTTCGCCTACATGTGGTGGCGATTCCTGCGCATGGACCTGCGCGAGCACCGGGAGCTGCGGGAGATGGCCACGGGGGCACCCGCCGAGCCTGGCCCCGCCCCCGCCGTCGAGCAGGAGGAGCTCGCGCCGTGGGACACGCCGTTCACGCGCGCCCCGATCCCCGCCGCGCCGGTGACCGAGGCCGAGTCGCCCGCGCTGTCCGAGTACAACCGGATGCTGGCCGCCCTGGCTGCGCAGGACGTCGACGACAAGCGGTAGAATTTCCGCCGTGACCAGCCCCGCCGCTCCCCAGAAGCCCGCCGGTTGGCGGCTGCCGCTCTACCGGGTGTTCGCCTGGGTCACCGGCGTGGGGCTGATCCTGCTGGTCTGCTACGCGATGCCGATGAAGTACTTCTTCGACACCCCGGGGCCCGTGGCGGTCATCGGGATGCTGCACGGGTTCCTGTACATGGCCTACATCGTGGTCACGCTGGTGCTGGCCGAGCGTGTCCGGTTCACGCCGGTGTTCGCGCTGCTCGTGCTGTTGGCGGGGACCATCCCGTTCTGCTCGTTCATCGCGGAGCGGAAGGTCACCCACCGGGTGGCCGAGCGGGAGGCTCAGCTCTCGCGCTCCTCCGCGACCTGACCCGCAGCCTGATCCGGACTGTCCGCCACCTGCCGGAAGGGACAGCCGACGAGCAGGCCGAGCTGCACGCGCAGCTCCTCGGCCGTGGTGGTCTCCTCCTGCCAGGCGAGCCGCACGTCGTGGTCCCCGTCCGCGCTCTCCACGCGCAGCCGGAGCCCGCAGCGGTCCACCCCGAGCGGGCGGACACGCACGCCGGGGGTGCCCCGCAGCGGCGCCGGGAGGTGCCGGGCGAGCGCGGCGAACACCTCGGGGTGGGCGTCCTCGAGGTGGGACAGCCAGTGGTTCTCGATGCGGCAGAACGGGTCCGGCCGGGCCGCCGCGAGGTCGACGGGGGCGAGCGCGGCGGTGCCCTCGGCGTCCGCCAGCACGGCGGAGCTCGGGGTGAGCTTGACCAGGGTGGCCCCGTGCCCCAGGTCCAGCAGCTCCGGGTGCGGCGCGGCGTCCGCGACCTGCAGGGCCGCCCGCCTCGCCGTGCCCGGGTCCGGGATGCGCAGCCAGCCGCTGACCCACAGGAGCGCACGCACGGGCTCGCGCAGCGCGACGGGCGCGCGGTCCGACACCTCCAGCATCACCGGGAGCTCGGCGCCGTCGGACTCGCGGATCGCGGTGAGCACCGGGGAGTCGTCCGCGAGCAGTAGCACCGCGGAGCCGTCGGCGAACAGGTGGTGCACCAGCGGGACCACGGGTGCGGGGGCGCCGGTCCCGACCAGGGCCGCCTCCCCGCCGCGGGCCGCCACGCTGCGTGCGCGCTCCGCGTCCGTCGGGGCCGGCGGGCGCCGGAGCCGGGTCTGTCCCACGTTGCTCACCTCCGAGTTAGGTGAGGCTAAGTTAGCTTCCATCCGGTCGTGCTGTAAAGAGCCGGGACCCGTTGGTCGGCTCATGTGAACGGCGGGTTAGCGTCTTCACCCGTGACGACCGTGCCCTCGGGATCCTCCGCCGACCCGTGGCCGATCCGTCCCCTGCTCGCCGGCCTGGTGGACGACGCCAGCCTCGTCCAGCCGCGGCTGACCGCCCCGAGCATCGACGCGGTGGTGGCCCGCTACCTGTCGGCCCGAGACGGCGGGTACGGGGGGATGATCGGCCACCTCGTCTGCCCCGTCTCCCGGCTGCCGCAGCTGGTCACCGAGCTGGCCCGGTCGGCGCCCGCGCGCCCGGTCGACCTGGCGCTGGTCGTGGACACCGGGCTCGGCGCGGTGCCGAAGGCGCTCTCGACCGTGTTCTCGCGGTCCAGCCTGCTCACCCCGCGGACCGTCGAGACCGCCGCACCGCCGGACGTGGACGCGGTCTGGCTGGAGCGCGTCTCGGAGTTCGTGCCGGACGAGGTGACCGCGGTCGTCGAGCCGCGCCGTCCGCACGACGGCACCGAGGTCGAGGCCTGGCTGGAGGCCGTGCAGAAGGTCGCCGAGCACGGCTGCACGCCGAAGCTGCGGGCAGGTGGGCAGCGCGCGTCGGACGTACCGACCGTCGAGGAGGTCGAGCGCTTCCTGGACGTCACGGTGGGCGCGGACCACGAGTTCACCGCGATCGGGCTGCGCGAGGTGGTCCGGCCCTCCGCCGAGACGGCCGCGGACCGGGGCCGACACGGCGTGCTGAACCTGCTGGTCGCCGTCGCGCGGCGGCTGGGGATCGGCGAGGGCACGGTGGCGGACGCGCTCCACGAGACGGACCCGAAGCGGCTCGTCGCGGACGCCGAGGCGCTGTCGGTCCGCTCGGTGGAGAACCTCCGCACGCTGTTCACCTGCTGTGGGCTGGACCCGGACCCGATGTCGGTGAGCGAGTTCGCCACCCTCGGCCTGTTGTGATGCGGACCGGCTGCTGATGCGGATCGGCTTCCTGGGGCCGCACGCGACGTTCACGGAGCAGGCCCTGCTCACCCTCCCCGAGGCCGCGGGCGCCGAGCTCGTGCCGTTGCCGGGCAATCCCGCCGTGCTCGCCGCGATCCGGGACGGGTCGGTGGACGCGGGATGCGTGCCGATCGAGAACAGCGTGGAGGGGGCCGTCCCCCCGGTGCTCGACGGGCTGGTGCTCGATCCGCCGCTGGTGATCGTGCGCGAGGCGCTGCTGGAGGTGCGGTTCGCGCTGCTCGTGCGGCCCGGGACGGCGTTGGCGGACATCCGGACCGTGGCGTCGCACGGGCACGGGATCGCGCAGACCCGGGGCTGGATCGCGGCGAACCTGCCGCGGGCCGAGGTCCTGGTGACCACGTCGACGTCGGAGGCCGCGGCGCAGGTCGCCCGCGGCGAGATCGACGCCGCCACCTGCTCGCCGCTCGCGGCCGTCCAGAACGGGCTGGAGATCCTGGTCGACGACGTCGCGGACAACGCGGGCGCCGTCACCCGGTTCGTGCTGCTCACCCCGCCCGGACCGCCGCCGGCGCCGACCGGGCACGACCGCACCACCCTGGCGCTGACCACGGAGAACCGGCCCGGTTCGCTGCTCGGGCTGCTCACCGAGCTCGCCGTGCGCGGCATCGACCTGACCCGGATCGAGTCCCGTCCGGTCAAGGAACGGCACGCCGAGTACTGGTTCCACCTGGATTGCAGCGGGCACGTCGCGGACCCGGCGATGGGCGAGGCGCTCGCCGCGCTGCACCGGCGCTGTCAGAGCGTCCGGTTCCTCGGGTCCTTCCCCCGGGCGGCCGGTGCCGCCGAGCCCGCGTCGGGGGCCGGGGCACCCGCCGTGCCGGTGAACGGGGCGGACGCGGCGGCCTACGAGGCCGCGCAGGAGTGGTTGGCGGGACTGCGGAACGGAGCGCACACATGACCCCGGAGGAGCCCGAGCCGGACGAGCTGCGGCTGGTCCTGCTGCGGCACGGGCAGACCGACGCCAACGTGGCGAAGGCCCTCGACACCCGCCCGCCGGGGGCGCCGTTGAACGAGACCGGCCGCGGCCAGGCCGCCGCGGTCGCCGAGCTGCTCTCGGCCTGGCCGGTGCGCGCGGTGCACGCCTCCCGCGCCACGCGGGCCCGGCAGACCGCCGAGCCGGTGGCTCAGGCGCACGGGCTCGCGGTGACCGTCGTGGACGGGGTGCACGAGATCTTCGCGGGGGACCTGGAGGGCCGCTCGGACAAGCCCGCCCGCCGCGAGTTCGACGAGGTGTACGACTCCTGGTGGGGCGGCGACCTGTCCCGTTCCCTGCCGGGCGGGGAGTCCGCGTCGGAGCTGCGGGCCAGGTACCTCCCGGCCGTCGAGCGGATCGTGGAGCAGACCGAGCGGGCGCACGGGCCGGGCGGGGCGGTGGTCCTGGTGAGCCACGGCGCCGCGATCCGGCTCGCCGCCGCGGCGCTGATCGGGGACACCGCGGAGACCCGCTACGTGCCCAACACCGGCCGGGTCGTCCTGCGCCGGGACCGGGGCGCCGACACCGGCTGGGCCCTGGAGCTGTGGGACTCGGGCCCCTCCCTCGAAGGCGACGTCACCGCGGGCGCGGCCCCCGAGGGGCACTGAGCCGACGCGCGCACCGCCACCCTCAGTACGCGGGTTCGCGGCGGGTGAGGGCGAGGGCGGGGACGAGAGCGGCGGCGCCGAGGCCTGCGAGCAGCCAGAAGACCGCGGGGAAGGCGGACGGGCCCGGGAGCAGGGTCGCCAGGACCGTGGCGACGAGCGCTCCACCGACCGCGCCTCCGATCCGCTGCAGGGCGTTGAGCTGGGTCGTCGCGTCCGGGAGCTGCTCGGGACGGACCGCGGCGTAGGCCGCGACGGTGGCCGGGATCGCGGCGAACCCGATCGCGATCCCGCGCAGCACGAGCAGGACCTGCAGCAGCACCGGGTCGGGATCCAGGAGGGCGAAGGGGATCGCCGTCAGCGTCAGGACGACGCAGCCCGACACCGACACCCGGCCGGCCCCGAACCGGTCGACGAGCCGGCCCGCCACGGGGGTCGAGACGCCCGTCGCGAGCCCGTAGGAGAGCAGGGCCATGCCGGTCCCGACCACCGAGACACCCCGGTCGAGCTGCAGGAACAGCGGGAACACCAGGACGGTCCCGAAGAGCGAGGCCCCGGTCAGCGTGCTCGTGACGGTCGCGACGGCGTAGCGGCGCTGCGCGAACAGCCGCAGGTCGGTGAGGGGACGGTCCCGCCGGAGGGTGCGCCGCACGAACAGGGCGAGCCCGGCGACCCCGGCGGCGAGCGGTCCCCACACCGCCGCGCCGGACACCTGCTCGGACCACGCCGTGACGCCGTAGACCAGCGCGGACAGGCCGACGCCCGCGAGCAGCAGACCCGGGAGGTCCAGCGGTCCCGCGTCGCTCGGCGTCCCGCGCGGGAGCCACCGCGCGCCCGCGACCAGGCCGACCACCCCGATCGGCACGTTCACCAGGAACAGCCAGGGCCAGGACGCGACGTCCAGCAGCACGCCGCCCAGCACCGGCCCCAGCGCCGGGCCGAGGCTGACCACCGCACCCAGCAGTGCCATCACCCGCCCCAGCCGCTCCGGCCCGACGGCCTGGCCCAGCAACGCCTGCCCCGTCGGCACGAGGAACCCGGCCGCGACCCCCTGCAGGGCGCGGGCGGCGACGAGCAGCCCGAGCGTCGGCGACACCGCGCACAGCACCGACGCCGCGGTGAACCCGGCCAACGCCGCCAGCCACACCCGGCCGCCGCCGATCCGCCTGCCCAGCCAGCCGCACGCGGGCAGCGCCACGGCCAGCGCGAGCAGGTAGGAGTGCGCGATCCACTGGGCGGCCCCCAGCTCCGCGCCGAGGTCGGTGGCGATGGACTCCAGGCCCACGGCGACCACCGTCGCGTCGAGCATGGAGAGCAGGGCCCCCAGCACGACGACGGCGGCGATCCGCCGCGTCCGCGGGTCCCACACGGTCATCGTGCCGCCTCCGCGGGAGGGAGCACGTCGGCGGTCACGATGCCGCCTCCGCGGGAGGGAGCACGTCGGCGGGTCACGCCGGCACCCGGAGGGTGCGCAGCGCGCCCGCCCAGGCCACCAGCTCGTCGAACATCCTGGCGAGGGTCTCCTCCTGGTACGGGGCCGGCGCACAGACCCCGACGTCGGTCGGGCCGCTGAGCCGGAAGTCCGTCATGAGGTTCACACAGACCTGCGTGCGGACGTGCGCGATCTTGACCTCGGACAGGACCGGCCGCAGCGCCTCGACCGCCCGAACGCCGCCCTGGACCCCGTACCCGACGAGCCCGGCGGCCTTGTCGTTCCACTCGGCGAAGAGGTAGTCGACCGCGTTCTTCACGGCGGCCGGGAAGGAGTGGTTGTACTCGGGGACCACGAAGACGAAGGCGTCGAACCCGGCGATGGTGGCGGCCCAGTCGCGGGTGTGCGGGTTGACGTACGTGCCGTGGATGGCCGGGTCCGGCTCGTCCAGCAGCGGGAGGTCCCAGGCGGCGAGGTCGAGGACCTCGACGGTTTGGCCGCGGGCGGCGGCCCCGGCGCGCACCCACTCCCCGACCAGCCCGCCCCGGCGGTTCGGCCGGGTGCTCCCCACGATGATCGCGATCCTGATCTCGGTGCTCATACTGGGTAAAGTACAACGTGCATGGCAAGATGACAACGATCGTTGTACCGGGTAGGAAGAACGGATGCCGAGGCTCGACGAGAAGCGCCGCGCGATCCTGCGCGGGGCGCTCACCGTGTTCGCGCGCGAGGGCTACGCCCGCGCGAGCATCGACCAGATCGCGCGCGAGGCAGGCGTGTCCACGCGGACGATCTACAACCACGTCGCGGACAAGGCCGCCCTGTTCCAGACGGTGATCCAGGAGAGCGCCGCCCGCGTCGCCCAGAGCCAGATCGAGGCGATGGACGCCACGCTCGGCGAGCCCGGCGACCTGCGGGAGGCGCTCGTCGCCTTCGCCCGCGGGCATGCCGTGCCCACCGATCCGGAGCACTTCGCGCTGGTCAGGCAGGTACAGGCGGAGGTGGGGCACATCCCCGCTGAGGCGCTGGAGGCGTGGCAGGACACCGGCCCCCGCCGGGTGCAGAGCGTCCTGGCCGGACACCTCGCCCGGTTCATGGCCGAGGGCCGGCTGCGCGAGGCGGACGCGCACCGGGCCGCCCGGCACCTGGTGCTGCTCGCGGCGGGCGAGGTCACGAGCCGCTCGTTCCACGGGGCGCTGCCGCTGCCGGAGCAGGAGGTGGCGGCGATCGCGGAGGACGGCGTGGACGTCTTCCTCCGCGCCTACGCCCCGCCCCGGTGACGCTCGGGCGTCCCAGGCGTCAGCCCCAGCCGAGCTCGTGCAGGGTCTCCTCGGAGATCCCGAAGTGGTGGGCGATCTCGTGCACCACCGTGACCGCGACCTCCTCGACCACCTGCTCCTCGGTCTCGCAGAAGTCCAGGAGCGCGTCCCGGTAGATCGTGATCCGGTCCGGCAGGACGCCCCCGTAGTCGCTGGTCCGCTCGGTGAGCGCCACGCCCTCGTACAGCCCGAGCAGCCCCGGGTCGTCCGCGTTGCGGTCCTCGACCAGCACGACGACGTTGTCCATCGCCCGGGTGAGCCGCGGCGGGATCTCGTCCAGCGCGTCCGAGACGAGCTCCTCGAACCGCGCCCGCGAGATGTCCACGACGCGTGACGCTAGGCGTCTTCAGTTCGTGAACACGGCTCAGGGCCTGACCGCGGGCAGGGCGGGGAGGGCGGGCACCGCCGACGCGGAGGTCGGCGCCGGGTCGGTGGACGGCGTGGGGCCGGCCGAGGGGTCCGGCGCCGGGGTCCCGCTCGGGGTGGGCGCGCTCGTGGGCGGGGCGGGCACCCCCGCCTTCGGGGTCGCCGTGGCGGGCGGCGCGGCCCGGTCGCTGACCGAGACCGAGCCCTTGACCGGGCCGGTGACCGGCGCGAACCCGCTGCGGTCCGGCAGCAGCGCCGCCAGGTTGCAGTTGACCTTCCGGGTGCCCGCGTTCCATGAGTCCTCGGTGACGTTGTCCCAGTACACGGTGAGCTTCTTGTCCGTGATCACCTGGGCGCCACCCGCGTAGTCCGCGGCGATCTTCGAGCACTCGGGCTGCAGGAAGCCGTCCTGGTCCTTGACCGCGGGGAAGGCGTTCTTGAACTTCGCCGACAGGTCGACGATCCCGACGGCCTCGACGGCGTGCGGCCCGGCGCAGTCGACGGGGTCCCCGACGCGGCGCTCGTCGATCGCCAGGCAGGTCCCGGGCGCGAACACCCCGGACTGGTCCTGGTCCCCGGCCTTGCCGGTGATCGGGTAGAGCGCCCCGGACCGCGACGCGCTCTGCACGCCGCAGCGCAGCTCGCGGTCCCCGCCGTCCCACTTCTTCTGCGAGGGCTTGAGCGCGCCGACCCGGAACCTGCCGTTCGGGTCGTACCTGCCGCCGAGGTACTGCAGGACCACCGGCGAGCAGCGCTCGTTGACGAGCCGGCGCATGGTCGCGTCGTCGGGCAGGGCCTGCTGGTCGACCAGCTGTACGGTGCCCGCCTGCTCGAACAGGTGCGGCTGCGCGCAGTCGACGACGGCGGTGTCCGCCGCGTCCGCCCGGGTCCAGTTCAGGCAGGTCCCGGGGGTGGTGGGCGGCGGCGGGATGTCCTCGACGTCCGCCGCGGTCCCGTGCGGGGAGGGCAGTGCGGCGATGGAGCCGAGCACCGGCACCGTGGCGCCCGCGACCGTGTCCAGCGTCGCGACGCCCAGCATGACCCCCGCGCCCACCAGCACGGCGCCGACGATCCGCCGCGCCTGCCGACGGCCCGGCAGCCGCAGGCCACCGCCTCGGGGCGGTGACGTGGGCGGCTGCGGGGTCCGTGGGGAGCGGACCGGTTTCTCCGCGACGGCGACACCACGGGGGGAGCGGTCGCCGGACGGGGTGAAGGGCTCGTCCATGTCGGCGCCCATCTTGCCCGCCCCGTCCGGGGTCCCCGAGCGGGCGGGGCCGCCGCGCGGTCATCGGTCGGCCGCGTGCGGCGAGGGGCCGTCCCCGCCCGACGAGCCGGTAACGGGCTTCGTTGCGGACCCGTTACCGGAATCAGACGCGGCGGGAGGATACGGTGCGCGTGTCAGTGGGGGAGTGGGATGAGCGAGGCCGCGAGCGAATCATCGGTACGGCTGCGCGCGAAGCGGCAGGCCGAGCGGAGCGAGGGCAGGGGATGAGCGAGAACGACGACCGGCCGTCGCCTGCCGGCGGGGGATCGGAGCCCGACACCGGTCCGATCGAGTCCGTCGGGGAGGCCCCGCAGCGCGGCCGGATCGCCGAGCAGGACGCCTCCACCACCCCCCGCGAGCCCACCCTCGCCGAGAAGCGCGCCCGCGAGCAGGGGGCGCGCCGGCGGGAGGAGGAGGCCCAGGCCGCCGAGCAGGAGGCCCGCCGGAAGAAGAAGCGCAAGCGGATCCTGATCGGCTCCGGCGTCGCCGTCGGCGTGGTCGGGCTGATCGCCGTCGGCTACGCCGTCTCCTCCGACGACGACACGGTCGAGGCCCGCTGCGTGGACGACAACAACGTCGTCGTCGACGACGCGAACTGCGTCACGCCCGCGTCGAGCACGTCGAACACGTACTACGGGGGCGGTGGCTTCTACCCGCTCTTCATCGGCACGGGCGGCGGCCAGTACCACTACAACTACGGCGGCTCGGGCGCTATCGGGCAGGTCGCGCGAGGTGGGACGACCAGCGTCCCGGACAGCGGCACCGTCAAGACCCCCTCGGGCAAGACGGTCTCGCGCGGCGGCCTGGGCGTGAGCAGCGGCGGGAGCTCGTCGGGCGGGTCGAAGGGCTCGACGGGAGGGTCCAGCTCGTCGGGTGGGTCCTCGTCCTCCGGTGGAAGCAGCGGGAGCTGATCGGTGCGCCGTGAACGCGGGGCCGCGCGCCCCGGCTGGCAGCAGATCGTCCGCGAGCAGGGGCTCGTCTACGACGCGCCCGGCCGCGACCACAACGGCCTGGCCCGCCCGTACTGGGACGAGTCGGTGCACTACGTCTTCGAGATGGACGAGATCCTCTCCCTCGAGGCGGACGTCGAGCTGGTGCACTCCATGTGCCTGGAGGCCGTGGACCACGTCGTCACGACCGAGCGGTTCCGGGACTTCGCGCTGCCCGAGTGGTGCTGGGAGAAGGTCGCCGAGTCCTGGAAGCGGCACGACCCGCACGTCTACGGCCGCTTCGACCTGCGCTACGACGGCTCCGGTCCGGCCAAGCTGCTGGAGTACAACGCGGACACCCCGACCACACTGCTCGAGGCGTCCATCCTGCAGTGGTACTGGCTCAAGGACACCCACCCGGACGACGACCAGTGGAACTCGCTGCACGAGCGGCTGGTCGAGCGGTTCGGCGAGATCAAGGGCACGCTGCCCAGCTCCGAGGTCCACTTCACCTGGTCCGGCGGGGACGCCACGGGCGAGGACCACGTGACCGTCGGGTACCTGCAGGAGACCGCCGCGGAGGCGGGCCTGGACACCGTGGGCCTGCGGATCGAGGACATCGGCTGGGACGTGGACCTGGACCGCTTCGTCGACCTGGCGGAGGCGTCGATCCAGTCGGTCTTCAAGCTCTATCCCTGGGAGTGGATCCTCACGGAGGAGTTCGGCAAGCACGTCGTCCGCAGCCTGCCGGACACGCTCTGGCTCGAGCCGCTGTGGAAGACGATCCTCTCCAACAAGGCGATCCTGGCGATCCTCTGGGAGATGTACCCCGGGCACCCGAACCTGCTGCCCGCGTACCTGAACGACCCGGGGCTGCTCACCGAGTACGTGCGCAAGCCGCTGCTGGGCCGCGAGGGGGCGAACGTCGACATCGTCTCGCCCGGTTCGCAGGTCTCCACCGGCGGCGTCTACGGGGACGAGGG
>Ga0157379_10001705_pt1 | contig 18177 bp, 18 predicted proteins | sample S25metaG_FD_121802 | JGI IMG/M metagenome (GOLD analysis project Ga0157379, IMG submission 121802) | Switchgrass rhizosphere microbial communities from Kellogg Biological Station, Michigan, USA - S2-5 metaG | ecosystem: Host-associated > Plants > Roots > Rhizosphere > Soil | place: USA... | reverse complement strand
CGTCGAGCAGATGCGCGCCTGGTGGGAGGCCCTGCTGGCCCCGCGCTGGGAGGCGATCCTCGCGTTCCTGCTGGCCGAGATCGCCGAGCGCGGCCGCCAGCTGGCCGACGTGGGCCCCGCCGCCGCCTTCGACGATCTCGGCGACGACGTGCGCTGGCGCGAGGGCGCCGTCGAGGTCGTCGCGTCCGAGGACCGCGAGGTCGACCTCGCGGGCCGCGGGCTGCTGCTCGTGCCGGCCGCCTTCGCGTGGCCCGACGTCTGGCCGATCAACGACCCACCGTGGCAGCCGACGATCGTCTACGCCCCGCGGGGCGTGGCCGCGCTGTGGGAGCCGTCGTCCGCCGACCGCGGCGCGCTGGCCGAGCTGCTCGGCGCCCGCCGTGCGCGCATCCTCGTCGCGCTCGACCGTCCGGCCTCGACCCAGGAGCTCGCCCGCCGGCTCGGCGCGAGCCCGGCCGGCGTGTCCGAGCACCTCGGCGTCCTGCGGCGCGCCGGGCTGGTTGCCGGGCGCCGCGAGGGACGTCAGGTGCTCTACGGGCGCACCGCCGCCGGCGACGGCCTGGTGCGCGCGTCGGCGTCAGCGGCGCCGTAGCCACTCGGCCGGCAGCGGATCGACCACGGTGGTCCGCCGCGCCTCGCGCTCGAGGTGTCCCTGCGCCGCGAGGCGGTCGGCCGCAGCGGCGAGCGTCGTACGGGCGACCCCGTGCTCGGCTGCCAGGGCCGGCGACGTCACCGCGGTGCCGTCGGCGACGGCCGCGAGCACGGCGCGCTCGGTCGACGCGTCGAGGTGCGCGTACCCGGCGGCCACGCGGCGAGCGACGTCGGTCAGGTCGGCCACGCGGGACAGGTCGACGTGCACCGTGTGCCAGCCGGTGTCGCGCAGGCGCTGGGCGTGGGCGAGCAGGACGCTGGTCTTGCCGAAGCGGCGAGGGGCGACGAGCCGCACCGCGACGCGATCGGCCGCACGACGCGCCAGCGTGTCGAGCTCGTCGCGGCGGTCGATCAGCAACTCGGAGGGCACAGGGCCCTCGAAGGGAAACGGCGTGCCCTCGCGCGGGCCGAGGCATCGCGGGCAATGTCGTGCATGCCCATACCGTGGTGTAGTGATTCTTCGTACATCAGGGGTCGGAACGATCGTCGCCCGCGTCTACCAGTGCACGCCGCGCATGATGTTGGCCATCGCGATCTGCTCGACCGACGCCTTCTCGTCGGGGTCCTTCTCGCCGCGCGCGGCCGCCGAGTCCGGGAAGACCTTGTAGGCCATGTGGAGGATCTGGTCGACGGCCTTGGGGGCCAGCGCGTACAGGACCTCGCCGAAGGTGCCCAACCGCGTGTTGATCTGCTTGGGCTTGGTCCGGATCGCCTCGCAGATGAGGTCGCCGGCCTCGTCGGGCGAGATGGCCGGAAACGAGTCGTAGATCTTGGTCGGCGCGATCATCGGGGTGCGTACCAGCGGCATGTGGATGGTCGTGAACGTGATGCCGTCGCCGATGACCTCCGAGGACACGACGCGTGTCCACGCGTCGAGCGCCGCCTTGGACGCCACGTAGGCGCTGAAGCGCGGCGGATTGGTCTGCACGCCGATCGACGACACGTTGACGACGTGGCCGAAGCGCAGCTCGCGCATGTGCGGCAGGAGGCCCATCGTGAGCTTGATCGTGCCGAGGTAGTTGAGCTGGATCGTGCGCTCGAAGTCGTGGAAGCGGTCCTGACTGAGCGCGACCGAGCGGCGGATGGAGCGGCCCGCGTTGTTGACCAGCATGTCGATCGACGCGTGGTCGGCCAGCAGCCGGTCCACGAGCTCGTCCACGGAGTCCGGCGCCGAGAGGTCGGCCGAGTAGGCGTACGCGTTGCCGCCCGCGGCCTCGATCTCCGCCTTGGCCTCCTCGAGCTTGTCCGCCGAGCGCGCGACGAGGATCGGGATGCCGCCCGCCCGGGCGACCTTCCTGGCCGCGGCCCGCCCGATGCCCGAGGAGGCGCCCGTGATCACGACGGTCCGGCCGTTGACGGCGAACTCGAACGAGCGGTCCTTGTACAGGTCGGGGTCCAGGACGCGCTCCCAGTAGTCCCACAGCTTGGCCGCGTAGGTGTCGAGCTCGGGCACCGTGATGTCCGTCCCGGCCAGGGCGCGCTCGGTGTCGCGGGTGTCGAACGGGCCGCTGAAGCCCACATGGGCAATGACCTCGGCCGGGATGCCGAAGTCGGCGAGGACCGCGTCGCGCACGCCCTTGAGCGCCGGCAGCTGCATGATCATCGACAACGCGCCCTTGGGCAGCGCGTCGAGCAGGCGCTTGTCGATGCGCACGGCCAGGTGCGGGGCGTGGCCGGCGCGGGCGAACGTGTTCAGCACGTCGCCCGAGCGCTGGCCCTTGGGGTGGGCGAGGTGGAACGCCTGGCCGTCCAGGCCGTCGGCGTGGGCGAGGTGGTCGATCGCGCGGGCGACGTAGTCGACCGGCACGATGTTGGTGTACCCGAGCTCGGGACCCACGAGCGGGGCCCACTCCGGCAGCCAGCCCCGGATCTTCTGGATGGCCTTGAAGAAGTAGTAGGGGCCGTCGATCTTGTCCATCTCGCCGGTCTGCGAGTGGCCGACGACGATGGCGGGGCGGTAGACCCGCCACGGCATCGTCGCCTCGGAGCGGGCGATCCGCTCGGACTCGAACTTCGTGCGGTGGTAGGGCGAGGGCAGCCGCTGGCCCTCGTCGAACATGTCCTCGCGGAACAGGCCCTTGTGCGCGCCGGCGACCGCGACCGACGAGACGTGGTGCAGCCGGCCGGCCCCGACGGCGTTGGCCAAGGCGACCGCGTTGTGGGTGCCCAGGACGTTGAGCTGCTCGTTGCGCTCCTCGTCGGCGGTCAGGTCGTAGATCGCCGCGAGGTGGAAGACGTGGTCGATCGTGCCGCGGTGGCGCTCGATCCACGCGTCGCCGACGCCGAGCCGCTCCTCGGTGAGGTCGCCGACGACGGGCTTGACGCGCTCGGCCTGCGGCCAGGTGGCCAGCAGCTCCTCGAGCCGGCGCAGCGAGGTCTCGCGGACCAGGACGTGGACGTCCCCGGAGCGGTTGCGCAGCAGCTCCTGCACGAGGTGGCGGCCGATGAACCCGGTCGCGCCGGTCACGTAATACGCCATGCAGCCATCTCCTCCGACTCCTCCTGGCGGGACGGGGCGATCCTACCCGCCGCGGCCCGCGCCACCCGCGAACCGCGCCGCGCCGGCCCGGGCGTCGGCGAACGTCGCCGGGCCGCCGGCCGCCTCGAGGGCCAGCGCGTCGCCCAGCGGCAGGCCGAAGCCGTCGATCACCGCGCGGCGATCGGCCAGCAGCGCCGGCTGGGGGACGCCGGCCAGCGCCTCGGCGAGCTCCAGGGCACGCGGGAGCGCCGCCCCGGCGGGCACGACCTCGCCGACCAGCCCGATCGACAGCGCCTCGGCGCTGTGGACCAGCCGGCCGGTGAGGATGAGGTCCAGCCCGCGGGCCAGGCCGATCAGCCGCGGCAGGCGCTGCGTGCCGCCGTCGAGGAGCGGAACGCCCCAGCGGCGCTCGGAGCAGCCGAACGTCGAGGACTCCGACGCGATCCGCAGGTCGCACCACAGCGCGAGCTCTAGGCCGCCGGCCAGGCACCAGCCCTCGATCGCCGCGATCGTCGGCTTGGAGGCGCTCAGGCGCGTGAACCCCAGCGGCCCGCCCGGGTCGTCCAGCCGCGGCGCGAACGAGTCGATGGCCTTCAGGTCGGCGCCCGCGCAGAACGCGACACCGCCCGCGCCGGTGAGGACGAGCACGCGCGCGTCGTCGTCGGCCTCGAACCGGTCGTAGGCCGCCCGCAGCGCCTCGGCGGTCGGCCCGTCGATCGCGTTGCGCCGCTCGGGGCGGTCGATCGTGACGACGGCGGCGGCGCCGGTCCGGGCGTAAGCGACCTGTTCACCCATGGGCGCAGCGTACGCGCGTAGCCTCGTGGGGGATGCAGGAGTTCCCGAGCTTCATCGACGATCTGCCGATCACGCGGCTGGCGCTCTCGTTTGCGGCCGACCACCACGCCGGCCAGCGCCGCGACACCGACGGCGCGCCGTTCATCCTCCATCCGCTGGAGGTCGCGCAGCTGTTGCGCGGCCGCGGCTACCCCGATCGGGTCGTGGCGGCCGGCGTGCTGCACGACGTCGTCGAGGACACGCCGGTGGGCTTCGACGAGATCGAGGACCGGTTCGGCCCCGACGTCGTCCGGCTCGTCCGTGCGGTGTCCGAGCCGGAGGGCGACGGCAGCTACGCCGAGCGCAAGGCGCGCCTGCGCGACGCGATCGCGTCGGCCGAGGCCGACGCGCTCGCGGTCTTTGCAGCCGACAAGGTCGCCAAGGCCCGCGAGCTGCGCCTCGGGCTCGTGCGCGGCGACCGCGCGATCGACCGCGACAAGCTCGACCACTACTGGGCGTGCCTGGACCTGCTCGAGCACCGGCTCGGGCATCATCCGCTGACCCGCCAGCTGCGCTTCGAGCTCGAGGCGCTGGCCCTCCTGCCCCCGGCCTCCGAGACATGAGCGACTACAACACCACCATCATCGACGAGTTCCGCGCCAACGGCGGCGAGGTCGGCGGCGACTTCGCCGGCCGCCCGCTGCTGCTCCTGCACACGCGCGGTGCGCGCTCCGGCGAGCCGCGCGTGCACCCCGTCATGTACCTGCGCGACGGCGACCGCTACCTCGTCTTCGCCTCCAAGGGCGGTGCCCAGGACCACCCCGCCTGGTTCCACAACCTGCGCGCGCATCCCGACGCGTCGATCGAGGTCGGGGGCGACGAGATCGCCGTTCACGCCACCGAGCTGGAGGGCGCCGAGCGCGACCGCTGGTACGCCGAGCAGGCACGCCGCTACCCGCAGTTCGCCGAGTACCAGGCCGGCACCGAGCGCGTGATCCCGGTGGTCGCGTTGACGCCCCGTTAGCTGCCTTCGGAGGGGTTGACACGGGCCCGTCCGCGGGTGTCTCATGAACGGGTCGGGCGCCCGCACGCAGCCTGTCCCATCATCCAGGAGGTCTGCATGACCCTCGAGGACCGTCGCGACGCAGAGCGCGACATCGAGGCGACGCTGGGACTCGTCCCCGAGTTCATGAAGCGTGTGCCTGACCGGCTCCTGCCGACCGAGTGGGCGAGCTTCAAGGCGCTCGAGCTCGCCGACGACACCGCGATCCCGAACAAGTACAAGGAGATGATCGGGCTCGCGGTCTCCGGCGCGACGCGCTGCCGGTACTGCGCCTACTTCCACACCGAGGCGGCGCGGATGTTCGGCGCCACCGAGGACGAGATCGTCGAGACGGCGATGATCGCCAAGAACACCATGGGCTGGAGCACGTACCTCAACACGCTCCAGTTCGACTACGACGAGTTCGTCCGCGAGTTCGACCAGGTCGTCGAGCACGCCAAGGCGGCGACCGCCGCCCACGCCTAGGTCCTAGGTCCCGTCGTCCCGCCGCGGCTGGCCGCCGGCCAGCCGCGCGCGGCCGGCGTCGAAGTCCGCCAGCACGGCGTCGAGGAGCCGCAGCGCCTCCTCGGGCGCCGCACCGGGCTGCGCGCGCAGGGCGTCGCGCGACATGCGCGCGGCGGCGACGAGCGCGCTGAGCTCGGTCATCGTGAGCCGGACCGACACGACCTCGCGATGCACGCGCTCGAGGTGCACGACGCGATGCTACGCCGCGCCAGCGCGCGGCGCGAGGGGCCCGGGTGGGCTACCAGCCGCCGCGCCAGCGCGCGTCGCCGCCGGCGGCCTTGACGGCCTTCTTCTTGGCGTCCTTGCGCTTCTCCAGGCGCCACTGGATGAGCGAGACCACCAGGATGAAGAGCGGGAAGAACGCGATGAGGATGAAGCCCGCGTTGGTGACCTGCTTGTCGTCCACCGAGCCGAGGGCGCCCTCGCCCGAGTTCTGGGCCAGCGCCACGGGGGCGAGCAGGGCCAGCAGGCCGATCGTCAGCAGCAGGGTCGTCGTGAGGCGGCGCATCGCGCGGGATCGTATCGCTCCTACCATGGAGGCGTGGCCGTCGTCATCGCCTCCGACCTCTCCAAGGACATGGCCGGGGAGCCCCTGCTGCGCGGGGTCTCCTTCAAGCTCGAGCGCCGCGATCGCCTGACGATCGCCGGCCGCAACGGCGCGGGCAAGACCACGCTGTTGCGGTTGCTCTCCGGCGAGACCTCGATCGACGGCGGCGAGGTCGTGTTCCAGAAGGGCGTCCGCGTGGCGCTGCACGACCAGCGCCCGCCGCGCGATCGCGACATCACCCTGCGCGACTACGTGCTCTCGGGCTGCAAGGAGCAGGTCGAGCTCGAGGACGAGCTGGGGCGGCTCGAGCATCTGATGGCCGACGGCGACGAGACGGCGATGACGCGCTATGCGGACGTCTACGCGCGCTTCGAGGCGGCCGGCGGCTACGGCTGGCGCGAGCGCGCGAACACCTACCTGCACGGCCTGGGCTTCGCCGACGAGGCGCTGGACCGCACGCTGGCGACGTTCTCCGGCGGCCAGCTCACGCGTGCGTCGCTGGCCCGCGCCCTGGCCGTCGAGGCCGACCTGCTGCTGCTCGACGAGCCGACCAACCACCTCGACATCGAGTCGCTCGAGTGGCTCGAGCAGACGCTGACCGCGCTGGACTGCGCGATCGTCCTCGTCGCCCACGACCGCTGGTTCCTGGAGGCCGTCGGCACGGCGGTGCTGGAGCTCGAGGCTGGCCGCTCGCGGTACTTCAAGGGCACCTGGCACGCGTGGCGCACCGAGCAGGCCGCGCGCGAGATGGCGCTGGGCAAGGCCATCGAGAAGCAGCAGGCCGAGATCGCCCGCATGGAGAGCTTCATCGAGCGCTTCCGCTACAAGGCCTCCAAGGCGCGCCAGGCGCAGTCGCGGGTCAAGAAGCTCGACAAGATCGAGCGGATCACGCGCGACCCGAAGGACCAGCGCTCGCTGGGCTTCCAGTTCGCCAAGCCCGAGCGCACGGGCCGCGTGATCTTCGAGCTCGAGGACGGCCGCCTCGAGGTGGGCGACCCGCCCAACCGCAAGCTGCTGCTCCACGACGCCGAGCTGTGGCTGGAGCGCGGCGAGCACGTCTCGCTCGTCGGCCCCAACGGCACGGGCAAGACCACGCTCATCGACGCGCTGGCGGGCGTGCGCGAGCTCGACGGGGGCAAGCTGCGCACCGGCCACAACCTCAAGTTGGGGTACCTGAGCCAGCACGACTCGGAGCTCGAGGGGCTGGGCACCGCGCGGACGGTCGTCGAGGCGGCGGTCAAGCGCACCGGCCTCACGCCCAACCAGGCGCGGTCGCTGCTGGGCAAGTTCCTGTTCAGCGGCGATGACGCCGAGAAGCCGCTGGACGGCCTGAGCGGCGGCGAGCGCAAGCGCCTCGCGCTGGCGATCCTGCTCAGCCAGGGCGCCAACGTGCTCATCCTCGACGAGCCGACCAACCACCTCGACCTCGAGTCGCGCGAGGCGCTCGAGGACGCGCTGAAGGGCTTCGAGGGCGCGCTGCTGCTCGTCACGCACGACCGCGCGCTGCTCGACGCCGTCGGCACGCGGACGGTCGCGCTCGAGCACCGCACGCTGCGCTCGTACCTCGGCGGGTGGGCCGAGTACGCGCGGATCCGGGAGGAGCGCAAGGCGCTGGGCGAGGATCCGCTGGGCCCGCCGCCCGCCGCGCCCAAGCCCGTCGCGGCGCCCAAGCCGCCTGCGCCCGCGAAGCCCAACGGCGCGCCGGCGGCCCCGGAGGCCAACGGCGCGGCGCCCGCGCCGTCGAAGAACGCGGTGCGCCAGACCGCGAAGCTCGAGCAGGCCATCGAAAGCGCGGAGGCCGCGCTGGCCACGCTCGAGGAGGAGCTGGCCGACCCGGCCGCCTGGGCGTCGCAGTACGAGTCGGCCAAGTCGACCGCCCGGCACACCGCCGCCAAGCGCGCGGTCGACGACGCCTACGCGGCGCTCGAGACCCACCTCGAGAAGACCGGCGCATAGCGAGACCGCCTTAGACTCGGGGCGCGATGGCCGCCGACTTCGATCTGCTGGCATCCTCGCTGCGGGCCGACGCCGCGGACGTCGACGCGTTCTTCGACGTCCTGGCGGGCAAGCTGGCCGACGTGCTCCCCGGCCAGGTCGAGCTCACCCGCGGCGGCTTGCTGGGGCGCGGGCGCCCGCGCGCCGTCACGGTCGCGCTGGGCGACACCCGCTACGAGGCCGAGCGCGCGGGCCACGGCGTGGCGTGCCGGCGGCGCACGATCGTCCGCGGCATCGCGCTCAAGAGCGAGGACCTCGAGCTCGGCGCCTGGATCGACGCGCTCTCGGCCGACCTCGTGCAGGAGGCCGGACGCAGCGAGCGCGCCCGTGCCGCGCTCGAAGGGCTGTTGCAGGGGTGAGCCGGCCGTTCAGCTCGACGCTCGGCGTGCCGGAGGCCCTGGCGGTCCGGCGCGCCGGGCTGCGGCCGCTGCGCCAGGTCCTCGGCGTGTCCTATTACAACGTCGGCTGGCAGCAGATGCCGTGGAACACCGGCCGCGGCTGGGGGATGCAGGGCCGCAGCGGGGAGACCTTCGAGCTGGAGACCCAGTCCGAGGTGTGGAACCTCGCGCGGCGCCAGGCGATCGACCGCCTGCGCGAGGAGGCCGTCGCCTGCGACGCCGACGCGGTGGTCGGCGTGCGCATCGAGCGCTCGCACCGCGACTGGGCGCGCGGGCTGGTCGAGTTCACCGCCGTGGGCACCGCGGTGCGCTGCGAGCGCGTCGACCTCGGCGACGTCGCCGAGCGCCCGCTGCTGTGCAACCTCTCCGGCGAGGACGTCCTCAAGCTCGTCACGCACGGGTTCTGGCCGGTGGGCATCGTCGGCGGCTCCACCGTCGCCTACGGCGCGACCGGCTCGCGCCAGCGGTGGAGCGCCGGGCGGATGTTCGCCCCCAACCAGGAGCTCCCGGACTTCACGCGGGCGATGTACGACGCGCGGGCCCTGGCGATGGCCCACGTCGAGCGCGACGCACACGCCCTGCACGCCCACGGCGTCGTCGGCGTGACGATCGACCGCTCGATCCGCGAGCGCGAGGTCGACGTCAACAGCACCAGCTACACCGATCTGATCATCACCATGCACATCCTCGGGACGGCGATCGTCGAGGTCCGTCACGACGACGCGCCGCCGCCGAAGTACCTGGCGCTGCCGCTGCGCTGAAGGAGAGACCCCGATGGCCGACGACGACGACCAGCGTTTCGAGATGGAGGAGTACGACCCCACGAGCACCGCGGGCATCCCCGAGCACGGCCGCGCGCGGCTGGCCCGGATGCGCGACCGCAGCCTGTTCACGAGCGACCTGTCGGTCAATGAGTTCCTGCTCGTGCGGGCCGCCGGCTTCGAGCCGCTCGGGCTCGTCGTCGGATCGTCGATCTACCACATCGGGTTCCAGGCGAGCGCGTGGAGCCGCAACCAGGAGATGGACGTCCTGACGCAGGCGATGTACCACGCGCGCGAGCTGGCGATGACACGCATGGAGGAGGAGGCCGACCAGCTCGGCGCCGACGGGATCGTCGCCGTGCGCCTGGACGTCAGCCGCCGCGAGTGGGGCAACGACCTCGCCGAGTTCGTCGCCGTCGGCACCGCGGTCCGCCACCGCGAGGGGCAGCTGCACCGTGCGCCCAACGGCCGGCCGTTCACCAGCGACCTCAGCGGCCAGGACTTCTACACCCTGCTGTCGGCGGGCTACCGGCCGGTGGGCATGGTGATGGGCACGTGCGTGTACCACGTGGCCCACCAGGGTCTGGGCAGCTTCCTCAAGCGCGTCGGGCGCAACGTCGAGATGCCGAACTTCACCCAGGCGCTCTACGACGCGCGGGAGCTCGCGATGGAGCGCATGCAGGCCGAGGCCGAGGCGCTGGAGGCCGAGGGCATCGTCGGCGTGCAGCTCGTCGAAGGCAACCACGGCTGGAGCTCGCACGTGCTCGAGTACTTCGCGGTCGGCACCGCGGTGGTGCCGACGTCCGACACGCACGAGATCCCGCCGCCGTCGCTGGTCCTCAGCCTCAACGATGACCGCCAGAGCGGCTTCCGCGGGTTCTGAGCGGCGGGGGCCGCGACCGTCCGGATGACCGACCCGCCCGACGCCGAGGTGCTCGACCCCGAGGGTGTCGCGCGCTGGCTGGACACCGACGTCGAGTGGGTCCGCCGCGCGATCGACCGCGACGAGCTCCCGGTTCTCGGCTACCGCAGCGACGGCGTCCCGCTCATGGCGCGCAGCGAGATCCGCGCGTGGCTGCGGCGCCCCACCGCGGCCGACGACGAGAGCTGAGCTTCGGTCGCCCGGTGCCGCGCCCTGGGAACAGGTCCCAGTGGGCCACGCTCGATGACGTCCACGCCGTAGATCGAGTCCTCGACCACCACGGGCACTCAGGCGTGTGCGGCGTCCCGCGCCGACGGTGCCGGTGCTGCGCAGCGTGGTCGGGATCGGCGACGGGCGTGGGTCTCCCAGTGCCGCCACCGCCCTGCGCGCTCCGCGGCGTTGCGTTGCGGGGTGTGACCGTCGAGTCCGGTTGGGCCGGACCAGACGGGCCCAGCGAGTGTGCGGGCGCTGGGTGTGACCGTCGAGTCCGGTTGAGCCGGACCAGACGGGCCCACCCGCCTCGTGTGCCCGTGCAGTGAACCGGTGGTTCGCCATACGGGCACACGACATGCGACCGCGGCGCGCGGATGACCGCGGGCGTCGGCGCTGGCGCGACGGCTCGTTTCCCTCGGTGATCGACCCACCCGCGCCGCGCATCACGCAACCGTCGGCACCGGACGCCACGCTGGCGGACCCAACGACCTCAGCGCGGAAGGTCTGACACAGCCGCTCAGCTGAACCGTCCCCGACGCGCGACACCATCACCTTCGCGCAGGAATCGCCACCCTGCGCGCTCCCTGCTGAGGACCGTTCACCTCTCCGTCACAGGATCTTGGCGGAGGCTTCACAGAAGCCCTCCCTTTGCAGGCGAATCTCCCGGTGACACGCGTAACGAGCACGGGAGACGTCGATGACTCCGAGCAGGGCCAGCCGGGCCGATCTGCACTGCCACTCCACCGCGTCGCAGCTCTCGAAGCTCGGCGTCCAGCGGGCCCTCGGGCTCCCCGAGTGCGCCACCCCGCCACAGGAGGTCCTCGAGCTCGCGCGGGCGCGCGGCATGGACTTCGTGACGATCACCGACCACGACACGATCGACGGGGTCCTCGAGATCGCCGACGACCCGCGCGTGTTCGTCTCGGTCGAGCTGACCTGCTGGTTTCGCGAGGAGCCCCAGGCCGTCCACGTCCTCTGCCTCGGTGTCACGCCCGACGAGTTCGGCGCGCTGCAGGAGCGCAGCAACTGCGTCGAGACCGTCGCCGAGTACCTCGCCGAGCACGAGATCACCGCCGCGCTCGCCCATCCCTTCTACGCCGTCGAGGCGCCGCTGACCCCGCGCCACCGCCGCCGCCTCGCCCAGCTCTTCCCGATCTGGGAGGTGCGCAACGGCGCCCGCGCCCGCGAGCTCAACGCGCCGGCCGCCGTCTACATCGAGACCCACGGCGGCACCGGCGTCGGCGGCTCGGACGACCACGCCGGCGTCGACATCGGCCGCACGTGGACCGAGACCCCGCGCTGTGACACGCCCGCCGAGTACCTCGCCCACCTCCGCGCGGGCCGCGCCGCCGCGCGCGGCGACCAGGGCAGCGCCGCCAAGTGGGCGCACGCCGCCATGGCCCTGGCCGTCCGCTCGCTGCCCGACCACCGCGACGTCGGCGCGCCGCCCGCGCCCGGCACCGTCCTGACGATGGTGGAGCGCATCATGCGCGAGGGCGATGCCCGCCGCGGCGCGATGGGCGCCGACCTCGGGCCGGCCGACGCGGGCGCGCTGCTGCGCGCGTGGCTCGAGGCCGTCGCCCTGCGCGACCTGTCGGCCGAGGGCCTGCTCGCGCTCATGCAGGCCGACGACTTCCACCACTCGGTGCTCTTCCGCCGAGCCCGCCGCACGCACGAGCGCAAGCTCGCGCAGGCGGTCGACGAGGTCGTCGACGGCGTCACGCAGGCCGGCGTCGCCGGGATCTTCTCCGGCGCCGCGCACCTCTTCGACGCCTGCGTCGCCGCGATCCCCTACGCGCCGGCCGCCGCCTTCCTGGGCAAGGAGAAGGGCAAGCTCGTGGCCCGCGACGGCGACCCGCTGCGCGTCGCCCTGGTCGCCGACGGCGTGGGCGACATGCACGGCGTGACGCACACGCTGGCCGAGCTGCGCCACCGCGGCGTGCCGGGCTTCGAGGTCGAGGTCATCTCCACCGACCTGATCGCCGACCGCCGCCTCGGGGCCGTCGCGGAGGTCGAGGTGCCCTTCTACGCCGGGCTGAAGGTCGGCGTGCCGAGCCTGCCGACCATCGTCGAGGCGCTGGCCGAGGGCCGCTACGACCTGGTGCACGTCTGCACGCCGGGCCCGGCCGGCGCCGCGGCGCTGCTGCTGGCCCGCGTGATGGACCTGCCAGTGCTCGGCAGCTACCACACCGAGCTGGCCGCCTATGCCGGCCTGCGCTCGGCCGACCCGGCGCTCGAGGGGTTCGCCCAGGCCGCCATGGCCCTGTTCTACGGCCAGTGCTCGGTCGTCCTCTCGCCCAGTGAGGCCAGCGACGGCGTGCTCGAGGAGCTCGGCATCGCCGCCGAGCGCATCGGCCGCTGGGACCGGGGCGTCGACACCGAGCGCTTCGGCCCGCACCGCCAGGTCCCGGGCCGCTTCGGTGAGGACCGCATCGCGGTGCTCTACGCCGGCCGTCTCACGCAGGAGAAGGGCGCCGACCTGCTGGCCGACGCCTTCCTGGCGGCCCGCGAGCGCGACCCGCGCCTGCACCTCGTCCTGGCCGGCGGCGGCCCCGAGGAGGCCGTGCTGCGCGCCCGCCTCGGCGAGCATGCGACGTTCCTGGGGTGGTTGGAGGGCGACGCGCTGGCCGAGGCCTACGCGAGCGCCGACCTCTTCCTCTTCGCCAGCCGCACCGACACCTTCGGGCAGGTGCTGCTCGAGGCCCAGGCCAGCGGGCTGCCGGTCGTCGCGGTCGCGGAGGGCGGTCCGTGCTCCATCGTCGAGGACGGCGTCACCGGCCTGCTGCGCCCGGCCGACGCGACCGCGCTGGCCGACGCGGTCGTCGCCCTGGCCGGCGACCCCGCCGCCCGTGCCCGCCTCGCCGCCGCCGGGCCTCGCGCGGTGCGCGAGCGAACGTGGGACCGCGCGCTGGAGCGCCTGGCCGCGGGCTACCGCCGCGCGCTGGCGGGCGCCGAGGCCGAGGCGGAGGCCCGTCGTGCCGCCTGAGCTGGCCGTCCTCGAAGGCGGCATCGCCCGCGCCGCGCGGCTGCGCGCGGTGCCGCAGCGGCCGCTGCGCATCGCCGACGTCGCGCTCTTCTACGGCGAGCGCAGCGGCGGCATCCGCACCTACCTGGACGCCAAGGCCCGGCACGCCGCGCTGACCGGCGCCTTCGAGCACCATGTCGTGATCCCGGGCCGGCGCGAGCACCACGTCGGCGGCCGCCACGAGCTGCGCTCGCTGCGGGTCGTGGCCGCCAACGGCTACCGCGTCCCGTTCGGGCCGGGCGCGCTGAAGACGACGCTGCGCGAGCTGCAGCCCGACGTCGTGATGCTGCACGATCCGTTCTGGTGGCCGGTCGATGTCATCGCCTGCGCCCGCGAGATCGGCGCGCGGACCGTCGCGGTCCACCACGGCACGAGCGCCCTGGAGGCCGCTGCGCTGCCGGGCCCGTCGAAGTTGTACGTCCCGGCGCTGCGGGCCTGGCTGCGCCGCGCCGCGCGCCACGTCGACGCCGTGATGTCCAACGTGGACACCATGGAGGACTGCGGCCGGCTCGCCACGATGCCGCTGCGCCTCGGCGTCGACGGCGCGTTCCGGCCGCGCCCCGAGATCCGCCGGGGCGACCATGTGCTGTATGTCGGCCGGCTCTCGCGGGAGAAGGGCGTCGTCGAGCTGCTGGAGGCCGCGGGCCGCAGCACCGACCCGTGGCCGTTGCGGCTGGTGGGCAGCGGCCCGCTCGAGGAGCTGCTGCGGACCCGCGCGCACCGGCTGCGCATCGAGCATCGCGTCAGCTTCCGGCCCTTCTCGCGCGACCAGGAGCGGTTGGCGCGGCGCTACGCCGCCGCCCGCTGCGTCGTCCTGCCGGGCGAGCACGAGACGTTCGGCCTGGCCGCGCTGGAGGCCGCGGCCTGCGGCGCGCCGGTCGCCGCCTGCGCGACGGCGCCCGCGCTGCGGGCCATCGGGACGCTCGGCCACCAGTTCGTGCCCGGCGACCCGGCCGACCTCGACCGGGCGATCGCCGACGCGCGCACCGCCACCCGCGACCTCGAGGCCGCCGCCGCGCTGGCCTGGCGCCACCGCTGGGAGCGCGTGTTCGCCGCCGAGGTCGACGCGCTGCAGGACCTCGTCGCATGAACAGCCGCCGGACCGGCACCATCGCCGTGTCGCTGCACGACGTCGAGCCCGCGACGTTCGAGCGCTGCGCGCTCATCCGCGACTGGCTCGACGACCACGGCGTGGATCGCGTGACGCTGCTCGTGATCCCGGCCCCCGATCTTCATCCCTTCCACGATCGCCGCCCCGAGATGGCCGCATGGCTCGACGAGCGCGCCCGCAGTGGCGACGCCATCGCGCAGCACGGCTTCCAGCACCGGCAGCTGCGCCGCGCGTCGCCCGCGCGGCAACTCGTCGCCCGGATGCAGGGTGGCCCGGCCGCCGAGTTCGTCGGGCTCGACGGTGACGAGACGCGTCGCGCGGTCATGGCCGGCCGCCGCGTGCTGCGTCTCGCCGGGATCCAGCCGCGCGGGTTCGTTGCTCCCGCCTACGCCTACACCTCGGCGCTCCGTGACACGCTTGCGTCGACCTTCGACTGGTGGGCGGGGCTGGGGCGGCTGCACCGCGCGAACCGTTCCTCGACGACCGCCCCGGCGCTGACGCTCGGGACGTCCACGCGGGTGAAGCGCTGGACCTCGCCGTTCATCGTGCGCGCCGGGGCGGCGGCCAGCGGCGAGCTCCTGCGGCTCGAGCTCCATCCGGCGGACCTCGACCATCCGCGCTGCGTCGGCGCGGTCGAGCGGGTGCTGCAGCGCGCCCGCGGCCGGATCGCCGTCACCTACGACGACCTCGCCGCGCTCTGACCGGCGACGGCGGCACGTGGCTGCGCGACGAGGTCGCGCGGGTGCTGCACGCCAACTGGCGGGAGGGCGTCACGCGCGACGGGCGCGCCTACGCCTTCACCTGTCCGGCCACGCCGCGCTACCACCACCAGTGGCACTGGGACTCGTGCTTTCACGCGATCGCCTGGCGGCATCTCGACCGTGCGCGGGCGCGGGCCGAGCTGCGCACCGTGCTGCGCTCCGGCCGCGCCGACGGCTTCCTGCCGCACACGGCGTTCTGGCAGCGCTGGCCGGGGTGGCGACGCGCGCCGCTGTACGCGACGGCGCGCGTGCGGCGCAACGCGGCGACCGCGTCGATCGGCCCGCCGGTGCTGCCGCTGGCCTGGGAGCTCGTGGCCGGCGACGACGACGCCTTTCGCGAGGAGGGCCTGGCGCCGCTGGCCGCGCACCTGGACTGGCTCGCCCGCGAGCGCGACCCCGACGGCGACGGGCTGCTGACGATTCTGCTGCCGGACGAGTCGGGTATGGACGACAGCCCCAAGTACGACGCGGTGTACGGCCGCCTGGCCCACTGGAGGCCGGGCTACGCGGTGCTCGTGCAGCGCTGCCGGCGCGTGGGCTGGGACGCCGCCGCGTATGCCCGCCGCCACGACGAGCACGTGGAGGACGTCCTGGTCAACGTGCTCTACGTCCTGTCGCTGCAGGCGATGGCGCGGATGAGCGGCGAGGCGCGGTGGGCCCGGCGCGCGGAGGCCGTGCAGCAGGCGCTGCTGGACAGATGCCATGACCCGGAGACGGGGCTGTTCTACGACCTGGCCGGCGGCGCCGAGCGGCCCGTGCGGGTCTCGACGTGGTCGTCGCTCGCCCCGCTGGCCCTGACGGGCCTGCCGGACGACGTGCGCCGCCGGCTCGTCGAGGACCACGTGCTGCACCCACGCCGCTACGGGGCGCCCGTCGGGATCCCGTCGGTGGCGATGGACGAGCCGTCCTACCGGCCGGGCTTCGACCTATGGCGCTGCTGGCGGGGCCCGTCGTGGGTCAACACCGCGTGGCTCCTGGTGCCCGCGCTGCGCGCGCTGGGCTACGAGGACGACGGCGACCGGATCGTCTCGTCCCTGCTGCGCGCGGCGCGCGAGCACGGCCTGCGCGAGTACTACCACCCGCACACCGGCCACGGACTGGCCTCGCGGGACTTCGGGTGGTCGACGTTGTTGTTGGACCTGGTGGCCGGGTAGAACGACGCCGACCGGATCGGGGACGGTCCCGTGGGACCGTCCCCGGCGATCCATCCCCCGTCAGCTGATCGGAGCGACGAGCTGCGTCGTCGGCTCGTCGGTGTCGGCCGGGATGCGGGTCTTCCCGCTCAGGGCCGACTTGGGGCAGCCGCGCGGGCGGCCGAGGTCGAACGGGCCGGCGATGTACTGCTGGACCTTGCTGCCGTTCACGCTCGCGAAGGTGACCGTCAGCAGCGGGTCGACGCGGGGCTCGGCGCAGACGTCGCCGTCGATCGTGAACGTCGACGTGACCGTGTCCCAGCCGCCCTTGTATGTGCCGGTGCAGTTCACGCCGAAGCCGGGGATGTCGCCCGCGCAGGAGAACGCGTCGGCGGCGTCGACCTGCTTGCTCGTGAAGTTGCTGCCGAAGACCTCGGTCTCGTAACCGGTGGCCTGCTTGCTGGGCTGCAGCTGGTAGCCCGTGATCGCTTGCGAGCAGGCGAACGTGTACTGGACCACGCCCGAGTCAGGATCGTCGGGATCGGGCTTGCCCTTCGTGATGTGGCCCTTGCACAGCGTGTTGTTCGGATTCTGGTCAGCTGTGGCGGGCACGGCCGAGTGGTTCAGGAGCAGCGCAGCGGCAGCCGCGATGGCGAGCACCGCCAGCGCAATGCCCAGGCGCGACCGCAGGCGCGAGACGGCGGCGACGATCAACTTCAGACCTCCAGAGGCAGGGTGGGGGCCGGTCCGCGACAGACGGACCGTCCGAGATGTCGCGGCATCCTCTGTGCGGGGTGGTATCTGCGGTGTGACCGCGGAGTTGCGCGGAGGTGAACGATTGGTGAACGACGATCAGGTTCCGTCGCCACCGGACGTCTCGGCGTCCGGCGACCACGCGGCGTACACCTTCGGGCCGAACGCCTTCAGCGTCGTCTTGGTCGCGAACCCCAGCGGATCCAGCGAGAACAGGTTCGCGATCGAGCGCTGCAGCGAGAAGGGGTCGTACGGCGCGCCGACCGTGCCGCCGGGTGTGACGAACTCCGAGAGCAGCAGCGCGCCGACGCGCCCCCCGCCGGCCCGCACGTCGTCGGGCGCGCCCACGTCGAAGGTGATGATCACCAGCCCGCCGTCCTGGTAGGCCTTCGAGTCCAGGATGGGGCCGATCGTCGTCCTCAGCCACGCGTCGGCGTCGCCCAGGGAGGTCGAGCCGTCGTGGGCGGGGCCGGGCAAGATGTAGGACAGCGCGGGCGCCGACTCGCTGTCGGTGATGTCGCCGGCCAGGACGTCGAGCGGAGCGATCTGCGACCCGCAGGCGTCGTCGGAGGTCACCGACGCGAAGCGCAGGAACGGGTTGCGCGGCTGCTGGTCGGGCGGCCGCTGGCACGGGTTGTCGCCCGGCGCCAGCCCGTCGGTCGCGCCCTCGACGTAGGCCTTCCACGTCCGCCCGGCGCCCGTGAGCTCGTCGGCGAGCGTCTTGGTCTTGTCGTCGAACGGGCCCACCGCGTCGCGCTGGCCGCCGAGCAGGGCGACGCCGCTGGACGCGGGGTCGTGGCCCGCGGCCAGGTACCACGGCAGCAACGTGCCCTTCGCGCGCAGCTCCTGGGCCAGGTAGGGCGCGGGGGAGGCGTCGCCGAAGGTCTCCTCGAACGAATGGCCGGTGAGCGCGACGTACCAGATGTGCTTGACCGGCGGCAGCTTCGGTGCGGGCGTCGCGGGGGTGTCGGTCGACCCCTCGTCGTTCGAGCCGGCGCTCGTGTCGCCGTCGCCGGTGCTCGTGCTGTCGCCGCCCGCGCCCGAGTCGTTGGGAGTGTCGCTGGTCGCGGCCTCGTCGGTCGCGGCG
>Ga0157379_10001703_pt1 | contig 18206 bp, 16 predicted proteins | sample S25metaG_FD_121802 | JGI IMG/M metagenome (GOLD analysis project Ga0157379, IMG submission 121802) | Switchgrass rhizosphere microbial communities from Kellogg Biological Station, Michigan, USA - S2-5 metaG | ecosystem: Host-associated > Plants > Roots > Rhizosphere > Soil | place: USA... | reverse complement strand
CGGCGATCGCGACTGTCGCGCAGCGGCGCGGCACGATCGGCGCCATCGAGAGCCGTCTCAACACGGCGATCGACAACCTCCGGGTGGCCCGCGAGAACTTCTCCGCAGCCGAGTCGCGCATCCGCGACGTCGATGTGGCGGAAGAGACCGCGAACCTCACCCGTACCACGATCCTGCAGCAGGCCGGCGTCGCCGTCCTGGCGCAGGCCAACCAGCAGCCGTCGTTGGCACTGACGCTGCTGCGCTAAGGAGTCCGCAGCATCTCATGGCGGGACGGGCGACGAGCTCGTCCCGCCATGAGTACTCGAGTTGACGATGGCGATAGGCAGCGTGGCAGGTACGCAGGCTACGGTGGCGCACGAGACGGAAGTCGTCCGTCGAGGCGCGCCACAGCGGACCGCTGCCCCGCCGGACAAGGCGTCCGCCAAGGCATCCGAGGCGCCAAAGCCGCACGGGGACGCACCGCCGCCGCGCAAGGTCGTGACGCTGCCCGATTTTCCGCATTACGAGCTGCAGTTCCGGTTGGATGAGGAGCGGGGACGTGTGGTGGTGCAGGTGATCGATTCGAAGACGGGTACGGTGGTGCGTTCGGTGCCTCCCGAAGAGCTGGGCAAGACGCTGCGGGCGCTTCCGGATCCGCGCGGCCTCCTCCACGACAGCGAAACCTAGACCATGGCGGGTACAATCAGCGTCGGTGGTCTGGCGACGGGCCTCGACACCAACAGCATCATCGATCAGCTGGTCGCGCTGGAGAAGCAGCCGCTCGATCTCCTGCAGACGCAGCGCGATGGGGTCGTGGCGCAGCAGACGGCGCTGCAGACGTTCAACACCAAGATCCTCGCGTTCCTCTCGGCGGTCGACAAGGTGCGCGACAACGGCGACGTCATCGCGCGCAAGGCGACCTCGAGCAACACGGGCGTGCTCACCGTGAGCGCCGACGGCACGGCCGCCCCGGGCACCACCAACATCACGGTCACGGCGCTGGCGCAGGGCGCGATCGCCACCTCGGCGAACGGCAAGACCAGCGCGACCTCGACGATCGCGACCGGGGCCGGCTTCTTCACGTTCCACGTCGGGGCAGGCCACGACCAGCAGATCGCGATCGACGCGACTACGACCGTGCAGGGCCTCGCGACCAAGATCAACGCGCTCGGGGTGGGCGTCAGCGCCACGGTGGTGAACACCGGCACGAGCGCGGCGCCGGACTATCGTCTGCGCATCGCCACTGCCGATACGGGCGCGTCCCAGGCCATTGCCATCACCGCCGACGACACCAACCTGGGCGTCGCCGTGACGCAGCAAGCGGGCAACGCGCAGTTCAACGTCACCGGCTTCGCGACGCCGCTGTCGCGCGAGCACAACACCTTCAGCGACGTGATCCCCGGCGTCAACGTCACCCTGCTCGGGAACGGCGGTCCCGTCAGCGTCTCGGTCGCGACGGATAGCGACCAGGTGACGGCGAACGTGCAGTCCGTGGTGGACGCCTTCAACGACGTGGTGAATTTCGTCGCCAGCCAGAGCCAGGTGACGCAGGACACGAGCTCCAACGACCACTCCGTCACCGCCGGGCCGCTGGCCTTCGACGGCACCGTGCGGAGCGTGCTCTCGGGACTGCATGGCGTCCTCTCGAACGCGGTCTCGGGATTGAGCGGCAACCTCAGCCTGCTCGCCCAGGTCGGCATCACGACCAAGCAGGACGGGACGCTGGCTTTCGACGAGACCAAGCTCGCGTCGGCCATCAGCCAGGACGAGAGCTCGGTCGACAAGCTCTTCAGCGGCAGCGGCACGGTCGGCGGCGTGGCCGATCGGCTGCACGACTACCTGACCGCCCTGACGGGCACGAACAGCCTGATCGCGACCCGCAACAAGAGCATCACGGACCAGATCGCCTCGATCGACGATCAGCTCGACGCGGGGCAGCGCCACATCGACGACTTCGAGGCGGGCCTGCGCCAGCAGTTCACCAACCTCGAGCTCATCGTCAACACGTTGAAGTCGCAAGGATCGTTTCTTCTCAACGCATTGGGAGTCGGAGGGACCTCGGGGTGATCGCCGCACAATCGTCCGCACATCGCTACCAAGAGACGCAGTTCGCGACCGCCGATCGCGGCCGGCTCCTCCTTCTGATGTTCGAGGGCGGGCTCAAGTTCCTCGCGCAGTCGCGCTCGGGACTCGAGGCCGGCGACTTCGTCCGCTTCGGCCATCAGCTCGGACGGGCACAGGCGGTGATCGCCGAACTGATGCACACGCTCGATCACAAGGCCGGCGGCGAGATCGCGGCCAACCTCGAGCGGCTCTACCAGTTCATGCTCGACCATCTGGTCGAGGCCAATCGCCGCAAGAGCGTCCGCCATATCGAGCAGGTGAGCCGCCTGCTCGGGACGATCGCCGACGCCTTCCGCACCATTCTCGAGCGTCCGCATCCGGCCATCAATGCCGCCTGAGCGCGGGCACGGCACCTTCGGCGCCGAGGTTTCCCCGGCCGCGGAGACTCGCGCCCGGTGGTCGGAGATCGCGGCGCTGTACGAACGCTTCGCGGGCTGCGTGAGCGCCGCGGCCTGGACCGAGGCGGCGACGCTGCTGGCGCGGGCAGACCTGCTGGTGCGCGCGGTCGCGCCGCTCGATGCGGGCCGGCGCTCGGCGCGTACGCCGGCCGAAGCGGCGGAGTGGGCGGAGATCGAGACGCTGGCGTGCGCGGTCGTGCGGCAGCACGCGCGCGTGCTCGCGAGCGCGGAGACGGCGCGGGACGGCGCTGCGGCGGCGCTCGCGCGCTCACGCGCCGGGCGCAACGACGCCGCGCGCTATCGTCGTCCAATCGCCTCCGAAGCGTTCTTCACCTCGCGCACGGTCTGAGCCGGCCCGCATCGGGGCGAGCCCGATGCACGTCCGCGCGCACCCGGTAGTCCCCGCCGGGTCAATTTGCTGACGCCGCAGGCGCGGCAGCACACAAATCCGCCACGGCGCGGAGACCGTACGATCCTGGCGGCGCGATGACGCGCCTCCGCCTGGGCATGCCGCGTGGCATCGGGTTTGCTCACTCAGGCCGCGGAATTGTGGAGTGGGGCGGGTTGGGGTGGACGACTGCCACCTCGCGGCATGCCGCGAGGTGGCAGCCTCTTTCGAGGTGACATGGCTGCCAATGTGGAGTGGGGCGGTGCTCGCTCGTCGCCAGGACGGAGCGGGCCGCGCGTACTGTTTCAGGGCCGGGCGAATCTCTTCTCGCATCCGGGGGACGATACCGAGGTCGCACGGCGCCTGATGACGGCGCTGGCGTGGCTCCGCGCCGACGTGCGCTTCTCGCCGGCGCACGCCATTGCGAGCGGAACGGACGTCGTCCACGCGATCGGTCTGACGGCGCCGGAGACCCGTCTCGTCGCCGAGCAGGCGGCGCACGCGCGCGTGCCCCTCGTGGTGACGACGCTGTACGGCGATGCCGGACGCTTCACCGCATCCTCGAACGCGGCGGCGGCGCTCTTCCGTCTGGCGATCGACCCGCGCGGCGGCCAGCGCGCGGTGCTCGACCACCGCGCCCTCGTCGCCGCCGTGGCGGCGACAGGGAACGACGCGACGTCGGCGCCGCCGCGCGACACGGGCGTGGCCGAGCTCGCGCGCGTGCTGCTCTGCTGCGGTCCGTCGGAGCGACGGCGGGTGCAGGCCGACTATCCACTCGGCCGTGACGTCCGGGTGATTCCCTTCGGCGCCGACCCCGAAGAGGAGGCGGAGCCGTGCGCGCCCGGGACCTTCGGCGCGATGCACGGCGTCCGCGACTTCGTTCTCTGCGTCGGCCGTCTCGAGAGCCGGCAGAACCAGCTCATGCTGCTCGAGGCATTGCGGGACGACCCCCGGCCCGTCGTGCTGGTCGGCGGTGGCTTCTCGTACGAGCCCGACTACGCGCGCCTCTGCGCCGCGTATCGGCGGCGCGGCGTGACGCTGCTGATCGACCAGCTCCCGGGATCGCTGCTCGGCGCGGCGCGCGCCGAGGCCGCCGTGCACTGCACGCCAGGGTGGTACGAGCTGCCCGGGCTGGCGTCGCTGGCAGCGGCCCGCCTGGGGACGCGGGTCGCGGCCGCGAGCTGGGGCGCCATCGCCGACTATCTCGACGGCACGATCGCGTATTGCGAACCCGACGATCCGGAGAGCATCCGGCGCGCCATCGAGACCGCACGCCGGCTCGATCCGGAGGCGGCGGCGGAGCAGGCGCGGCGCTTCACCTGGGAGCGGACGGCCCGCGAGACGCTCGCCCTGTACGAGGAGATCGCGCCCACTGCCGGCGCAGCGACGTCTGTAGCGGTGACGCGCGCCGACGTGCGCGACCCGGCTGCGGCGGCCGCGCACGCCACGGGCGGGGCGGCATTGTCGGCGGCGGCTGGAGCGCGGGCGGCGAGCGATTGGGACGACGTCCTGCGGCACGCCTCGACGGCGGCAGCCGAGGGTGCGGAGCATCTGTCGGTCGCGGAGCTTCGCGCGGTCGCACTGACCCATCTCGGACGGCTCGACGAGGCGGAGGCCGAGTTCGCATCGATGCTCGGTGCGGCGGTGTGCGGCGGGCGCGGCGAGACGGGTCTCGGCATCATCGCGCTGACGCGTGGTGACGACGCCGGCGCGCGCGCCTGGCTCGAGCGCGCGACCGCGATGGGAGCGGACGCGGACGCGTGGGCGGCACTCGGGCTCTGCCTCGGACGGCTCGCGCAGGGCGGGGACGCCTGGCGCGCGTATGCCGAGGCACGCCGGCGCGATCCCGGCCATCGTGCCGCGCTGCACGGACTGGTCACGCTCGCCGATGCCCTCGACCGGCTGGCCGAGCTGGAGGTGCACCTGCGGGACTACCTGACCCGGGTCGGTGACGACGCGGACGTGCGCTGCGCGCTCGCCAGCTGTCTCTACGCCGCCGGTCGAAACGACGAGAGCCGCGAGGTCGTGAACGCCGTCCTGCGCGCGGCCCCCGCCCATCCCTTGGCGCAGACCCTGATGCGCACCCTCGGCGACGTGGATGGGGCCGGACGGCCGCCGGACGGGACGGATGGGGCGACGCGGGTCAGCGAGGCCATACCGTGATCGTGCGCGAGGAGAACCGGCGGGTTCTCGAAGCGCGCGCTCCGGCACTGCTCGCCACCATCGCCGCGGCGGAGGTCCCTGCATCGTACGTGATCGGCGCCACCGAGGCGGGGGCACCGACGCTCGCGATCGGCGGCATCCCGCTGCATCACCCGCGCGATCCGCAGGCGGACGGCGTGCGCTGGGCGCGCGGCGCGGCGGAGCGGTTGAGCACCGCGGGCGCGGCCCGCGCGGTGATCGTCGGACTGGGTCTCGGGTATCACGTCGAGGCCCTGGCGGCGCGCTTCGCGGGCACGATCGTCGTGGTCGAGCCTGATCCGGCGGTGTGGCAGGTGGCGCTCGCAAGCCGCGATCTCGCGGCCCTGCTCGCCCGCGTCGAGATCGAGCTCACGCCCGACGCCGCCGCGGAGGAGGCGTCGAGTGGCAGCGAGCGCACGCGCGTCCTCGGCTACGCTCCGGCGCTTCTGCTGCCGGGCGACACCTACCGGCGCGCGCTCACCGCCTGGCAGGGGTCCGCCACGCGCCTCGGCGTCCGCCTCAAGATCCTCGTCGTCTCGCCCATGTACGGCGGCTCGTGGCCGATCGCCGGTTACGCGGCACGGGCGCTGGCGGCGCTCGGGCATGAGACGGTGCTCCTCGACTTGGCGCCGTTCCACGACGGATATCGCGCCCTGGAGCGCTTCGGGGCGCGTCGCGCGCGCCGCGGCGTGCTCGAGCGCAGCTACGCCGACGTGCTCGGCGCGGGCGTGGTCGGCGCGGTCGAGACGCACGAGCCCGACATCGTCCTGGCGCTGGCGCAGGCGCCGCTCACGCCGGCGGCGCTGGAGGAGATCGGCCGCCTCGGCGCCGCACGCGTCATGTGGTTCGTCGAGGATTACCGCGTGCTGACGTACTGGCGCGAGGTGGCGAAGCACTACGACTACTTCTTCACGATCCAGGACGGCGAGTGCCACGAGGCGCTGCGCGGCGTGACCAACGCCCATCTCGAGTACCTGCCGTGTGCGTTCGATCCCGAGATCCACCGGCCGCTCTCGCTGACGCCGGAGGAGCAGGAGGAGTACGGCAGCGACGTGGCCTTCGTCGGCGCCGGCTACCGCAATCGTCGGCTCGCGTTCCGGCGCTTCCTCGACCTCGACTTCCGCCTGTGGGGAAGCGACTGGGGCGGGGCGGGCGATCTGGGTCGGGTCCTGCAGCGTGGCGGCGACCGCATGTCGACGGAGGAGTCGGTGCGCGTCTTCAACGCGGCGAAGGTGAACCTCAACCTGCATTCATCGACCTACCACGACGACGTCGATCCGCGCGGCGACTTCGTGAACCCGCGCACGTTCGAGCTGGCGGGCTCTGGTGCCTTCCAGGTGACCGACGCGCGTACGCTGCTCCCGCCCCTCTTCGACGGCGGTGAGGTGGCGATCGCGTCTTCGGTGGCCGAGATGCGCGCGCTGACCGAGCACTATCTGGCGCATCCCGAGGAACGCATCCCGATGGCCGGACGCGCACGGCGGCGGGCGCTCGCGGAACACACCTACCGGCAGCGCTTGCAACGCCTGCTCGGTACCGTCGTGGGCCGGGAGCAAGACCGCTTTCTCGGTCGGGCGCGCGCGGCGACGGTCGGCGACGTGCTGCGCCAGCGTTCGGACGGCGCGTTCGGGGAGTTCCTCGCGCAGTTTCCCAGGTCGCTGCCGTTCACGCTCGACGGGTTGGTGGCGAGCATCCCGGACCGGGACGGCGCGCTCAGCGAGCCGGAGGCGATCTTCCTCTTCCTGCACCAGTTCGACGAGCTCTACCTGCGGGAGCATCGGGGATGAGCGCGCGGCGCATCCTGGTCGTGAACCTGACGCGCTTCGGCGACCTGTTGCAGACGGGACCCGCAGTCGCCACGCTGCGCGTGCACCATCCCGGGGCGGAGATCGCCATCCTCGCAGAGCGCAACTTCGCCGACGTTTGCGAGGCGACGCCCGGGATCGATCGGGTGGTGCGCGTCGATCTCGATCGTCTCGGCAACTTGATGCTGCGCGGGGGCGCCGCGTTGCTCGACGGCTATCGCTACGTCGAGGAGCTGCTGGAAGAGCTGCGCGGCACCGCCTACGACCTGGCGCTCAACTTCTCCAGCTCGCGCATGACGGCCGTCTTCATGGGGCTCCTGGGCATCCCCGACGTGCGCGGCTGGTCGATGACGGACGACGGGCTGCGCGTGATCCACCATCCGTGGGCGCGCCTCTTCGCCAGCATGTGTCTCAACCGCCGCTACGCCTGCTTCAACCTCGTCGATTACTACCGCGCCATGGCCGGTGGCGGCGCGGGCCAACAGCCGATGCGCTACGAGGTGACGGAGACGGCACGCGCCGCGGTAACGCCGCTGCTGTCGCACGTGCCGGCAGGAAGGCGGATCGTGGCGTTCCAGCTCGGCGCCAGCCGCGAGATCCGGCAATGGCCGGCCGGGGCGTTCGTCACGCTCGGACGGACGCTGGTGCACAACGGCTACGAGGTCGCGCTGATCGGCGGGCGCGGCGACTGCCCGCTGGCGGCGGCGGTCGGGCGCGAGATCGGCGACGGCGTGACGGACCTCTGCGGCAAGACCAGGGTCGCCGAGCTCGGCGCGCTCCTCGAGCGCGTCGACGCGCTCGTCACCGGTGACACCGGACCCATGCACATGGCGGTCGCGGTCGGTACGCCGGTCGTGGGGCTCTTCTTCGGGCCCGCGTCGCCGTTCGATACCGGGCCGTACTCGGCCAACAACGTCCTGCTGCACGCGACGGCCGCCTGCGCGCCATGCGACCACAACGTCACCTGCCTGCAACCCTTCTGCCGGACAGAGATCGAGCCGGAGACGGTCGCGGCCGCGGTCGCGGCGCGACTCGCGAACGACTGGACGGCGCTCGATCGCCTGGCGTTGACGACGCGGACGGCGCGGCTCTACCGCACGGGTTTCGACGCCGACGGCCGCTACGAGTGCACGGTGCTCGGTCGTCGCCCGGCGCGTCCTGAGGACGAGGTGCGGCGCGCCTACCGCGACACCTGGCGCGTGCTGCTCGACGGAGCGCGGCTGCCGGGCGGCGTGGCGACGGCGATCGACCGCGGCCCGTTCACGGCGCTGGAGCGGCTGGCGCACGAGGGCGAGTCCGTGGCGAGCCGGTTGCAAAAGGCGGCGCAGCGCGGCGCGTCGATCGAGACGATCGAGCGTCTGGGGCGAGAGATCGAGGTGCTCGACCGCGCGCTGGTCGAGCACGGCGGGATGCACCCGGACGTCGCGGTGCTGACGCAGATGTTCAAGTTCGGCAAGGAGAACCTCGAGGGCAACGACGTGGCGACGCTCGCGGCGCAGACGCGCGGGCTCTATCGCGAGCTGGCACGCGGGGCGGAGGCGATGACGTCGCTGCTCGGCGGCACAACCCATACGGAGACCGGAGACCATGCACATCTTCATCAATGAGCGGGAGGTCGGGGCCCTGGACGCCATCGGTACGACGGTCGGCGAGATGATCGAGGCGCTCGGGGTGCACGTCGATCCGAACGAGATCGTGACGACCGTCGAGCTCGACGGGGTGCGCTACAGTGCCGGCGAGGAGGAACGGTTCGCCCGCCGCGCCGCGGCCAGCGTCGGGAGGCTCGTGCTCGGCACGTCCACACCCGCCGCGTTTGCCGCCGGCATGCGCGGCGAGCTGGCCGACGCGCTGGAGGTGGTCGCCTCGAAGGTCGACAGCGTCGTCGCGCTCTTCCGCCGTGGGGACGATCGCGCCGCCAACGCGCTCCTGGCGGCGCTGCTGGAGGAGATGCGCCTGGCGCTCGTTCTGGAGCAGCAGGTCACGACGCTCGACGGCTGCGTCGCGCGCGACGGCGCCGAGACGGTCACCGCGATCGCCCCCGAGCTGCTGGCAGCACAGGAGCAGCGTGCGTGGGGAACGGTCGCCACGCTCCTCGGCGACCGCCTCAGTCCGGCGCTGCGCGCCTGGTCGCACGGCCAGCGGGCGCTGACCGGCTCCCGCTGAGCCGCCGGGCGACTGCGGCCCCGGCACCGCGTGGCGCTCGCACGGCGCGGTTCGTCGATCTGGGCGCGCCAGGTGGCGTGCGGCGCCGGCCAAGTTTCTGACGGCCTGGCTCGCCAAAAGCCTGGCGCGTCCGCACGCCGCATGGGCCTTTTCGGCCGTCGAGCGTGCTGGGGCCGCAATCCCCTCGCGGCACGGCTGTTGCTGCTCCCCGGCAAAAATTTCCCATGACCTCCGCCGCGCGACCGCTCCGGCACCGGAAGGTGTCTCCTCACGACCGAACCAGCTTGCTGGCGGGCATCCTGCTCGCCGCCCTGCTGGGCGGGCGGGGAAGCGTCGCACATGCCGACCCCCTCTTCGCCTCGCCGCCGCACTTCCTGTCGTTGCAGGATCGGCAGCAAGTCGTCTTCTTCATCAACGAGCCGGTCGTCGGTGCACTGGCCTCGCGCGGTCAGGATGCGGTCGAAGTCGTGGTGCCGCATGCGCTCGTCGACTCGACGATCCGCGGTACGACGTTTCGCGATGACCAGAGCGCGGCCGTCGGCGCGACCAGCGTCGCGCTCGAGGCCGGGGGCAGGGGCAGCGCCGCGATCCGCATCACCACCAGCGCGCCGCTGGGCGGTGTGCACGCGTACTCCGAGGACGACCCCCCACGGTTGATCGTGGACCTGCTGGCGGCGAACGCCCAGCCGACGAAGACGCCGGCGGCGAAGCCGATCGCAGAGAAGCGGGTACCGGCCGCCACGGCAACGCATCCGGCTCGCACCACGGTGCCGTCCGCGCCGCAGGCGACCCGCACACCCGACACGGGTGCCACTGCGGGCGCGACCGCGTCGCGTCCGACGGCGACGTCTCGCGCGGAGACCCCACGGCCGACCGCGACGCCCCGACCGACGGCGACGCCACGCCCGAGCAGGACCGGACGAACAGCACCGAGTGCCAAGCGCTCGCCCGCCGCGACGCTCGGCGCGCTGCGATCGACGATCGCGGTCGCCGATGCGAGCGCCGGGAAGGCGGACGAGGTGCCCGCAAGCGAAGCGCCGGCGGTCGAGGCGCTCGGCACGGCCGACGAAGGCTTTCCGTGCACCTGGCGGCGCATTGCCGGCGCGCCCTTCTGTGCCCCCGACCCGAACGCGCCGGCGTACGCGATGCAGGCCGACTTGCGCGAGCTGGCGAGCGCGCTCACCACCACGACCGACGGCGCCGCGCTGCCGGCGGCACCGACGGCGGACGACGATCGGGCGCGCTACCTCGCGGCGGACCGTGAGCTCGTCTCGCGCATCGCGAGCGGCCACGTCCTTCCGGCCGTCGACGCCTATCGTCTGGCGTTGCGCCGTGGCGCGGGATTCTTCGACGCGCGGCGCGCGCGTCTGAATCTGGCGCTCATCTACCGCACACTCGGCTTCGCGGCCGAGCTGCGAAGCGTCGCGACCGATGCCGGCAAGGATCGCGTGCGGCCGATCATCGAGGGCCTCGCCGGCGATCTCGCCCGTGAGCAGGGGGCGCTCGATCGCGCCCGCGAGGCGTATGCGCGCGCGACCGAGGGCGGCGGGGTCGGCGCCTGCCTCGGGGCACGCGGGCGCGCGGCGCTGGCACTGCTCGACGGACGGACCGCGGAGGCCACCGCCGAGCTGGATCAGTTGCCGTCGCTCTGCCCGGCGGCACTGCGCAACGATGCCGAGACGCTGCAGATCGAGGCGCGGCGCCTCCTGGCGCGCGGGGACGCACGCGGCGCGCTACAGACGCTCGAGCGCGTGCGGCAGGTGTTCGGCCACGCGCACGAGGGCAGCGCGATCGAGGACGTGGCGGTGGCGTCGGCGGCTCTGGGCGACACTGCCGGGGCACGCGCCGCCTACGAACAGCTGGCGCGCGGCGATTTCGGACCCCGGCTCACCGAGCGCGGCATCCTCGGGTTGGCACGCCTCGACGCGGCGAGCGGCGACACGGCGGCCGGCTTCCGGCGCCTGGAGAAGCTGTCGCCGGATACGGGCTCGGTCGAGCGCAAGCGCTTCGCGACCAACGCGTTGACCGACGCGCTTCATCAGGGCGCCGACGACACGGCCGTGTCGATCGTGCTCGAGCACGGCATCGCGCCGAGCAGTCTCCCCGTCGACGACCAGGTTCGGCTTGCGCACGCGATGCGTCGGGTCGGGCTCAACGGTGAGGCGCAGGGCCTGCTGCGCGACGTCGTGCGCGGCGGCAACGGCGTCGGCGCGGCGGACGACTTGTGGGCGGAACGCGGCGCGAGTGCGCTGGCGGCCGACGAGCCGGCGCAGGCGCTGGCCATCGCCGACGACTGGACGCGGGCGCGTGGTGCCACGACGCCGGCCGGCGCGTTGGCGCTGCGGGCTCAGGCCCTCGGCTCGCTCGGTCAGGCGACGGCGGCGAGCGAGGCGTTGACGCGGGCCGCCGCCATGCTCGATCCGATCGCCGCGCGGACTTTGCGGATCGACGTCGCGGGCCGCGTGCGCGGCACCGACGCGGCGCTGGCGGCGCGCCTCGCGCGCGAGGCTCTCGCCGAGCAGCATCCGCCCGCCTTGAGCGATGCCGAGGCGGCCGCGGCGCAACGCCTGCTGGCGGAAGCGGCGGAGGCGAGCGGCGACGACGCGGGCGCCATCGCCGCGTACAGCGCGCTGACCGCGCGCTATCCCACGCAGCCGAGCGCCGACGGCGCGGCGTACCGGCTTGCCCGGCTCACCGCCGGGACGCAGGGCGGGGCCGCGGCTCGCGCCGCGTACGCCGAGATCGCGCACAGCCGTGATCCGCTCGAGCGGCGGATGGGCGCCGCAGCGGAGGCATACGAGACGGTCGTGAAGCCCTTCGAGAATCGGGAGGCACCGTGATGGCCGACGACGGAGCCGTGCTGCGGGCGCCGAGCGAGCAACAGCTCGCCGAGCTGCACGCGGCCTTCCGCGTGTTCACGCAGGCGACCGCGAGCTTGGAAGGGCAATACCGCGCGTTGCAGGAGCACGCCGATGCGTTGCGGCAGGAGCTCGACGACAAGAAGCGCGCCCTCGACGCCAGCATCGAGCGCCAGCGTTGTCTCGAGACACAGGCGCTGCGCCACGGCCGGCTCGCGGCGATGGGCGAGATGGCGGCGACGTTGGCGCACGAGGTGCGCAATCCGCTCGGCGCGATGGAGCTCTGCATCAAGCTGCTCGTCGACGAGGTGCGGACGCAGCCGTCCGCGATCCGGCTCGCCGAGCAGGTCGCGACCGGCATCGCGGACTTGAACCATCTCGTCAGCAACATCCTCGACTACACGCGCCTGCCAGAGCCACGCCTGACGACGACGGCGATCGGCGGGTTGCTCGACGAGGTGCTGGCCGCGTCGAGCCCCGCGCTCGGTCCGAGCATCCGGATCGAGCGCGGCGGCGACGGCGACGTCGCGTGGCCGGCCGATCGCGGCCTGCTGATGCAGGCGCTGCTCAACCTGGTGCGCAATGCGGGCGAAGCGATGGCGGGCACCGGCACGCTGACCCTCACTCTCGAGCCAGCGAGCCGCTGGCTGCGCATCGTAGTGGCCGACGACGGCCCCGGCATTCCGGCGGCGAACGTCGAGACCGTGTTCGCGCCGTTCTTCACCACCAAGGAGCGCGGCACCGGGCTCGGCCTGGCCGTCGCGCGCGCCGCGGTCGCGGCGCACGGGGGGACGCTCGCGCTGCGGCCGGGTGACGGCGGGGCGACGTTCGTTGTGACGTTGCCGCAGGGCCCCGCGGGACCGAATTGACCGGGAGCAAGGAGACACGCATGGACCGTACGGAAAGCATTCTGGTCGTCGACGATGAAACCGGGATGCGCGTCGGGCTGACCGAGACGCTCGAGCGCAGCGGCTACGCCGTGACCGCGGTCGAGAGCGGCCCGGCGGCGCTCGCCGCGCTGGAGCGCGAGACGTTCGCCATGGTGCTGTCCGACATGCGGATGCCTGCCATGGGCGGGGCCGAGCTGCTCGCGACGCTGCAGAGCCGCCATCCGCGGTTGCCGGTCGTGATGATGACCGCGTACGGAACCATCGAGGACGCGGTCGGGGCGATGAAGACCGGCGCGCGCGATTTCCTCAGCAAGCCGTTCTCGCCGCACGATCTCGTGCACCTGGTGCGCGGCATCCTGCGCGACGTCGGCGAGCGGCGTGAGGCGGCGCCGGCCGCACGCGGCAGCGAGCAGCGGCGTCTGGTGACGCGCTCGCCCGCGGTGCAGCGCGTGCTGGCGATCGCGGAGGGGGTGGCGGGCAGTCGCGCCCCGGTGCTGATCCAGGGCGAGAGCGGCACCGGCAAGGAGCTGCTCGCCCGGCACGTGCACGCCAGCGGCCCGCGGCGCGCCCAGCCGTTCGTTGCGGTGAACTGCGCGGCACTGCCGCGCGAGCTGCTGGAAAGCGAGCTCTTCGGCCACGAGCGCGGCGCCTTCACCGGCGCGATCGCCCGCAAGCTCGGCAAGTTCGAGATGGCGAGCGGCGGTACGATCCTGCTCGACGAGATCAGCGAGCTGGAATTGCCGCTGCAGGCGAAGCTGCTCCGGGTCCTGCAGGAGCACGAGGTCGACCGCGTCGGCGGCACCCGTCCGGTGGCGATCGACGCGCGCGTGATCGCGACCAGCAACCAGGCGCTGGGCCCGCTGGTCGCGTCGGGGGCGTTCCGGCGCGACCTCTTCTACCGCCTGCACGTCATCCCGCTCACCTTGCCGCCGCTACGGGAGCGTGGCGAGGACATCGACCATCTGATCGATCACTTCTGCGCCCGCTTCGCCGGCACGGGTCCGCTGGTGGTCGAGCCGGCGGCGCGCGCCTACCTGCGCCGGCATCCGTGGCCGGGGAACGTGCGCGAGCTCGAGCACGTGATGGAGCGCGCGGCGCTGCTCGCCGGCGGTCCCACCGTCACCCTCGCCGACGTCGCGGTCGAGGACGGCCTCGGCGTCTGGCGGGCGCCAGTCGTCGGATCAGCGGGCACCGTAGCGGCGGACTGCGACGGGGCCGAGGGGACGGACGAGATGCCCGCGGGCGCGTCCCTGGCCGGTCTCACGGTGCACGAGATCGAGCGCCGCCTCATCATCGATACCCTCGAGCGCACGCGGAACAACCGCAGCCACGCGGCGAAGATGCTGGGCATCAGCGTCCGCACCCTACGGAACAAACTTGCCGAGTATCGTGGCGCCCACAGTGGCAAAAGTGAGGAATGACGGGGTGGCCAGCAAACTGGCGCCGGCAAATTTTGCCGTCAGCTTCTTGACCGCCACCGGCTGAACGGATCCCGGACGGCGTGATTTCGCAGCGCGGACGGGGGGTTCGGAACCCGAGCCCGCCGGCGCGGCGGGGCAGGGGCTGGAACGCCACTTGCTCCCATCGGGCACGATCGGGGGGAGGCGCTTCAACGATGCAGCTATTCGGACAAAAGATCGAAGGTCTGGGGCGGGCGCTGGATCTCTACCAGTCGCGCCACCGGGTGCTGACCGAGAACATCGCCAACGCCGACACGCCGGACTACAAGGCGCGGGATCTCGACTTCAGCTCGCAGCTGGCGCGCGCCCTCGAGGAGGGCGACACCGGCGACATGCCCGAGATCGAGCCGAGCGTCGACCGCAAGGCCACGATCAAGATCGACGGCAACTCGGTCGACCTCGACAGCGAGATGGCGCGCATGTCCGTGAACGCCGAGAAGATGCTCGCGCTGGCGCAGATCATCGGCCGCAAGTTCGCCGGGCTCCGGGCTGCCATCACCGACGGTCGCTCCTGATGGACGCCACCGCCGCCTACGCGATCAGCGCCAGCGGGCTCCGTGCGCAGCGTCTGCGCATGGACGTCATCGCGGCGAACCTCGCCAACGCCCAGAGCACGCGCACGCCCGAGGGCGGACCGTACCGCCGCCACGAGGTGGTGTTGGAGGCGCAGCCGACGAGCGGCACCTTCGAGGACGCGCTCAACTCGTCGAATCCGGGGGTGCGTGTCGCCCGTATCGTCGCGGACGACCGTCCGCCGCAGCTGGTCTTCGACCCGGGACACCCCGACGCCGACGCCAAGGGCTACGTCGCGATGCCGAACGTCAACGTGGTCACGGAGATGGTGGACATGATGGCGGCGACCCGCGCCTACGAGGCGAACGTCGCCGCGTTGAACGCCACCAAGCGGCTGCTCGAGGCCGCGCTCGAGATCGGGCGGTCCTGATCATGGACATCAAAGACATCACCCGCATGCCGGAGGTCGCCGGCCTCCGCGCGCCCGAGACGCCCTCGGTCGACAAGGAGAAGGCGGCCCATCCCTTTGCCGACGTGCTCAAGAGCTCGCTCGACGAGGTCAACAAGCTGCAGCAGAAGGCGGACGCCGCTGCGCAGTCGCTCGCGACCGGCGATCAGACGAGCGTGCAGGACACGATGATCGCGATGGAGCAGGCCGATCTGTCGTTCCGCTTCATGATGCAGGTGCGGAACAAGATCGTGGACGCCTATCAGGAAATCATGCGGATGCAGGTCTGAGCTGAGCCATGAACCGACTTCGCGCCCTGGCGCTACAGATTCGTGATTTCTTCCTGGCGCTGCCCCCGGCGCGCCGGATGAGCTTTCTCGCCCTCACGGTCGCCGTGATCTGCGGCACGGGGCTGCTCGCGGTCTGGGTCGAGCGCCCGCAGTTCCGCGTGCTCTTCTCCAACCTGTCGGGACCCGACGGCGCCGCCGTCGTCGATTATCTGAAGACCGAGAAGATCCCCTATCGTGTGGGCGAGGGCGGCACGACGATCGAGGTCGACGCCGCGCACGTCTACGAGGCCCGTCTCGCGCTCGCCGGCCGCGGTATCCCGCAGGGCGGCGGAGTCGGTTTCGAGATTTTCGACAAGCAGACGCTCGGCATGACCGACTTCGTCCAGCGGCTGAACTACCAGCGCGCCCTCCAGGGCGAGCTGGCGCGGACGATCGGCGAGCTGGCGGCCGTCGAGGCCGCGCGCGTGCACCTGGCGCTCCCCGAGCGCTCGTTGTTCGTCGCCGAGGAGCGCCGTCCCTCCGCGTCGGTGGTGGTGAAGCTGCACCCCGGACGCGTGCTCGCGGAGCAGCAGATCGGCGGCATCGTCCATCTGGTCGCCGCCAGCGTCGAGGGCCTGAAGCCGGCGGACGTGACGGTGGTCGACATCAACGGCCAGGTCCTGACGCACGAGCTCGACGAGGCCGCCAACGGGCGGTCCGCGGGGCAGGGCGCCCTCGCCTTCGAGCGCGAGCTCGAGCAGGGCTACATCGAGCGCATCGAGAGCATGCTGGCGCGCGTGCTCGGTCCGGGCCACGCGCTGGCGCGGGTCACGGCGACGCTCGATCTGGCGCAGGTGGAGAAGACCGAGGAGAGCTTCGATCCTGACCGGGTCGCGGTCCGGAACGAGAAGCGCTCACGCGAGAACAACGTCCAGGCGACCGCGGCGAACGCCGGTCCGGGCGTGAGCGGCACCCTCACGAACGAGCCGGCGCCGGCCCCCGCCGCCGGCAACGAGGGTCCGCACTCCGAGCGCGAGGACTCGGCGCTGAGCTACGAGATCAGCAAGGTGACGAGCCGCCGGATCGAGCAGTCAGGTGGCATCCGCAAGCTGTCGGTCGCGGTGCTGCTCGACGGCACCTACCAGGGCGAGGGCGAGGCGCGGACATTCGTCCCCCGCCCCTCGGAGGAGATCGACCGCTACCGCGAGCTGATCAAGCGCGCCGTCGGCTTCAACGACGAGCGCGGCGATCAGATCGAGGTCGCGAGCGCCCCGTTCCAGGCCCCGGCCGCGCAGGACGCGCCGGAGGCGCCCGGTCTGCTGTCACGCCTCGGCGGCTGGTCGGAGACGCTGTGGCGCGCCGCCGGCTTGGTGGCGGTGCTGCTGGTCGCGCTGCTGGTCGTACGGCCGTTCCTCCTCACGATGGCGAGCCGCGCCCCGGTCGGGATCGCGACCGCGGAGACGGCCATCGGGGCCCGCCGCGCGCTGCCGCCGGCGGTCACCGCGGACGCCGGCACCAACGCGTTCCTCGAGCTGGCGCGGCGCAATCCGGAGCAGACGGCACAGGTCATGCGGCAATGGGGCGCGGGAGCGGAGTAGCCGAGCCGGCCGCGCTCACCGGGGTCGACAAGGCAGCGATGTTGCTGCTGTCGCTCGGACCGGAGGGAGCGAGCTCGGTCCTGCGCCACCTCGGCGAGGCCGAGGTGCTGCAGGTCTCGCAGGCGCTCGCGCGCCTCACGAGCGTACTGCCGGAACAGCTCACGCACGTGCACGAGGAGTTCCAGGAGCGCATGCGGGACGCCGGTCTCGTGGTCGACGGCAAGCAGTTCGCGCGGACCGTCGTGACGAAGGTCCTCGGCGGCGACGCGGTGCGCGAGCAGTCGGGCATCTTCGCCGACGTCGACTCGTCGGCGTTCGGGGGCGCGGCGCTCGCGAACCAGCTCTCCAATGTCCCGGCCGACGGACTGGCGCGGATCCTGGCCAACGAGCATCCGCAGGTCGCCGCGCTCGTGCTCGCGTGTCTCGGTGCGGCGCAGGCGGGCGAGGTCCTGGCGGGCCTGCCCGAGAGCCTGCAGGGGCCGCTGGTCGAGCGCCTCGCGCGCATCGAGTCCGTGCCGCCGTCCCTGGTGACGGAGGTGGGAGCGGCGCTGCGCCAGCAGGTGCAGGCGCTGCTGCGCCCGAGCGGCGCGAGCGTGGGCGGTCCGAAGGTGGTCGCCGAGCTGATGAACGCCGCCGACAAGACCATCGAGGCGCGCGTCTTCGAGGAGATGGAAACGCGCGATCCCGAGCTGGTGAACACGATCCGCAACCTCATGTTCACCTTCGAGGACTGCATCAAGCTCGACAACCGCAGCCTGCAGACCCTCCTGAAGGAGGTGGCGCGCGAAGATCTCCTCCTCGCCCTCAAGACGGCGAGCCCGGATCTCTCGGCCAAGATCTTCTCCAACGTCTCGAGCCGTGCGGCGGAGATCCTGCGCGAGGACATGTCGTCGGCTGGTCCCGTCAAGCTGAAGGACGTCGAGGCGGCGCAGCTCAAGATCATTGCGGTGCTGCGCGAGCTCGAGGCCGAGGGCAAGATCGTCGTCGCGGGCGGAAGCAAGGACGATGTCCTCGTGTGATTCCGGCCGTCGCGGCGAGGGACCGGCCGAGTTCGCGCCGTTCTCGGGTCCGCAGGTGAACGGCCGCATTCGCGCCGGCAGCGTCTTCAAGGACTTCGACGGCGGCCCGG
>Ga0157379_10001702_pt1 | contig 18206 bp, 22 predicted proteins | sample S25metaG_FD_121802 | JGI IMG/M metagenome (GOLD analysis project Ga0157379, IMG submission 121802) | Switchgrass rhizosphere microbial communities from Kellogg Biological Station, Michigan, USA - S2-5 metaG | ecosystem: Host-associated > Plants > Roots > Rhizosphere > Soil | place: USA... | reverse complement strand
TTCGTGGCGATGATGCCTTTGGAGGCATATTTTCCTTCCACCATGCAAGCCAAGTAAGTACCCTCAACCCGTGAACAGCATCGAAAAGATTTACTATGCAGGAAGTCTTACAGGTGCATTATCTTAAACGTAGGAATGTCAGTAATCCATCCTTAAGGCCTCGGGTAAAGCGTCGCAGACGAACCCTCCGTTTCCAGGTGTAGGATGACTCTGAGCCGAGTTCCTTGCCAATTGGTATTCCCCCATTCCCAGAATCCGGTTGTACCAGAGCCATGGGAGTTTCTAGGGATCCCAAGGCTACACTCAACTGTGGACCATATGCTGATGGCATCGTCAGCCTCCGGGAAATGATCGATATTCATGAATATCTCTGCTTCCCCTACATACAGACAGTTTCGTCATGGTGTTCGGCTCTTTGGGTAATTAATGATCCACTCCGATATCGACTCCCCATGTGTCATTATAGAATGGTGGTAACGAATGCAATCGAGACCTCTGGAGGACGAAGGCACCTAATGGTTACCGTAAGTGTTTAACAAACTTTGATACCTTTCATTATCGCGTTAAGTTAGTCACGAAATTTGTAGGCTAATACATATCCTTGCGAACCTAATACGAAATGTGGATGCAAGGTAAACTTGAGTCGTAGGTCGCTCATTGCTAGATGAGAATGCTCGAGAGTACCACCTCGATGGTTTCCCTTGATATATCATGTGGTTTAAAGAGATATAAAATGTTGTGAAATCCAAATTTGCCTTGCGGGAGCCCCATTGGCACCGGGGAACAAGAAAGTCATGAACCGTGACAGACGTTACGTCGGATGGTTCAAAAGCCTTATCCACAGGATCACCCTAGAAGGTCGTAGGAAGCAACGGACGAATATTTCCGAGTGATATCTGTCTTCCTCATGCATATGAGTTTCTTCTCAAATTTTAGAGGGATATATATATAGGGCTATTGTTTGGACTACATACCCGTCCAATGAGGTGTCCACGTCAGCGAAGCAGGCGGATTACATCTCTAAATCGACTATCGATATGTGGGTATAAAATGCAATTCGGTTTATCGAATAGATCTCCGATATCGTTGGTTTAGCTCCCTCACAACTTCATGGAGACCTCCAAATGAAACTGTCTTGCCTCTGCTCGCTACCTGCAACCCAAGTAGCGAAAGCACATGTCCACAGTCTCCCGCAGGGTACCTCATTACCGAGACCTGAGTCAATACGGTCCTTCATAACCGCCCTTTGGAACATGAGACGATGCAAAGTTCATATCTATTAAATTTTAATGTGATTAGAGACTCCTCCGAGCATCATTCCAGCACCGTGCCTAGGGTAACTGCTTGCTTGCACATAGCAACGACTTCGGCACTATCTAGCTCTGAATTGAGTACATGTCGCACCAAGCCGTAACTTGCCACAATCCAACCGTCAGCCTAAGTACCTATGAGGCCTTAACCTATTACAAGATGTCCTCCGACGGTTACAAATCCTTTTACATATTCCTTTTAATACTTTCTGATATCCTCGTACACCTGTACTTCTTCTGCGGTAAGTGGAACTCTCCCTCCACGATCACGGAGTGAATGAAAACGTCCCAGGATAATCTTCGATAAGCGTTTTGATTTTGACAATAGATTTTTTCTGATTGCCTCGTAAATGGGAGCGAAGGATTTTGATTGAATCCATCGAACGTTTGGTGAGGGGTATGCTCCTGACAAACGTCTCTAGATCAAGGACGTCGAACCTTGATCCGCTCATATATATAACACGTATATTGGGAAGGATACGAGAATCTTCATGACGATCACCGTGAGACATGACGTTGAAGAAAGGGGTGTGAACTTCACAATGGAGGATGACGAGGCGTTCTAAGTTCTTGCAATTCAACCAAGATTGAAGTACGGCCTCCTCGTATGATCCGATCACCATGTCTTCTAGGCATAAATAGCGAAGGCTTGGTATGGATGAGTCCAAGATAGTGTGAAAGGCTAAACCTCCCGCGTAGCGTCGATGTCCCCAGCGAATCCCTCTAATACTGAGGGATTCAAGAAGCGGTGCGTCCAAGCGTTGAAATATCTTCATTGAATCGTCCGGGAATTTCATTGAAAGTTTAAGCTCTCTCAGCTTGGGGAAAAAAACGGAGGGGATAAAGGGCGGATCGCGAGGGAGTGGTTCCCCGTTCCACCAACGAAGAGTTTCGAGATTGGACATTTTGCTGATGGTAGACAAGCCGGCAGAGATATTTAAAAATTCTTGCTCTTGGAAGCGTATTGAGAGGTCCCGAATAGATATGAGGGATTCATCGCAAAGTGTGTCCAAGAAGCAATGGGCTGTCACACCGATGTTAAGCCTCTGAAGTTTGGGTAAAGAAATTTTGGAAGGTCCGTTCTTAGTTGTAAAGCAAGAAGAGGGCCCCTTTATAAGGCATAGCGTCAGCGAAGGAATAATTAAATCCCTCTGATATAGTGGAAGATCAGATAATGAGAGTAAGAACCAGTCAACGGCCCATTCAGGGTGTACAAGGTAAATGAGTAAAGTCTCCAAACGAGATAAATGAGGCCTTAGATGTATTGCCAACCCATGAATATATCTCCGAGGGTTGATATGTGGTAAGATACCCTGAGACATGAAGATATGAATAGGAGCTCCTTTGGATCGTTCCAAGTTCGAGTCGATGCTTGTTAGAGGAATGGGAGAATAATCAAGGATTATTGTGGCCCAGAGCTGGGGGATTAGTTGAACATATTCATTCCATTGACGACAGAGAAGATAGTTTCTGTCGAAGTCCCACCGGGTGTAGCATATCCGACGGAATGGGAAAACGAGGTGGTACATCGGGTGTAGCGATTTTGGAGAGGGGGAATACGAGTTCCAGGAAAATTTGGCGGACAATGTCAAATGGTAAATTTCCAGCAATAACCGGTGTGGATTCGCCCTCCTTAGCAAGCGTTTTAGAATCATTGGCGGCATGATCAGATGACATGATTAATTGATATGTTTGGATAAATGAAAATTTTATCTAGCGGAAAAATTAATGACACTGTCAAGGGTATCCACAATTTCGCGTACCACAAACTGCTGGGAAATGTGTGGTGGTGGCAGCTAGCCACGTCACGCACTGCCGTTACATTACGTCACAAATCATTCCCACAGTGTCTCACCTTTGGTTATTATGTAAGTAGGGTTTGTCCCCATACTCACGATCTTCGTGACAGTCATATCATAAAAATTACCTCCTTTGGTAATTCTCTTAAAGGGGACCTGCAGGTTTTTTGACAAATGGAGTGTAGGTATTTAGGCGTCGGGAACCCGAATAGCTGCGTAGAAATGGTATGACTCTTCACAATACAGAGTACTAGACGGCATTGTTAATCTTGATTAAATCTGCTGGACAAAATGCTGCTTGCTGCGACGGACAGAAATGGGACCAACGCGTGGCCACCACAAGCACCCACAATGGCATCCATTGCATTCCTCGACATCTGTATAGGGGACGAGACGCTTTACGAAAATCACACATTGGAGTACAAAAACACCTACGAGCTTCTAAACGCGAACTATAGAATATATGGTCTTCCAGCGGTACCTGAGGAGTTATCGGAAGAACAGCGCGAAATCTTGGTCGATCTGAATCCCAACGTAAGTTCGTGGAAATAAGCCGATTAACAGTATTCTCGTTGAATAGAATTTAGAAAGGAACTCCTTTGCGGTTTGTCAAGCCTTCTAGTCTTTTAGCCGGACGATTGGTCTTTTCCCTCGATCCATCTGCCGAGCTGGCCAAGGCTCGTAATAATTTCCTGGCACTATGTAAGGGTGATAAAGGAGCATGCAAAAATGCTCCGAATAAGCGTCTCCATTATTTGCGAAGCCCGATTCACCGAATCGTCAGAGGCTACGTCGCTCAAGGCGGTGACATCACACGCGGAGACGGGTCGGGGGGCGAGGTGTGTATTCCAGTTCTTTTATATTTCATATATTTCATATCTTTCAACCCACTCCCCATTATTATTATCATTAAGTCAATATATGGCGGGAAATTCAAAGATGAAAAGGAGGGTTTGAAGAAGGATGTCAGGAGGGGATCGTTGGCGATGGCTAACTCTGGCAAAAATTCGAACTCAAGCCAATATTTCGTTGTGTTGGCGAATGATGCAACTTCCTGGGCCAAAGTTAAAGGAAAGTACGTGGTGTTTGGAGAAGTTAAAGAAGGAGAGGAGGTACTGGACAAGTTGGATGCAGTGGGAACAGAGAACGGTGTGCCCGGTCAAAAGGTTTGGGTCGGTGATTGTGGCGTTTTGGAATGATGGCAAGCAGTATGTAACATCCTGTGAGTTAAAATGTACTCTTATTTGGTTTTTTAGAGAATATATGTGACGCTGTCACCACAGGAAATCTCGTGTAGTATCTAGATATACAGTGGGTGACGCGTCATGATGGATGCTTACCTTCGTTCCAACAAACTATTTATGTAACACTTCGCAGCCACGCAAAGGAAGATGATGGTTATACCCATTCTCTGCATACGGTCGTCTCGCAACAATATATTATACTTTCATTGAAAGGTCTTGGAGACCCTGTGACTAGAACGATGCTCCTCCTCCCGCTAAAGACCTGGGATCACTGGCAGCAACGAGTGAGCCATCTGCTACTTTTGCAATAACTGCACGGGGTGATGAGATCAATAAGTAGGTGAGTAGGTGGCAGAATATGAAGACACTTACTATGCCCTGAACTTCCAGTGGTATCCTGAGACGATACATTATCTGGAAAAAGCATTCAATATTTGGAGAAATAGGATTTTCTTTAACGCCTACAATTGATACTAGTCAGGAAAGCAACTGTAGAATTTGGGAATCCGGGGAGACCAATTGCCGGATTCGGTTGCTATTGCAAAAGCAAGTGAATTAATATTTGAGCAGAAGTTCGTCTCGAACGTTATTTACCTCAAACAAAGTAACATTAGTCAACTGGTCGTGCCATCTCCCATGGTGAAGTGCTGCACTGGGAGACAACCCCATGTCGAGATGATAGTGAATATTTTGCAAAGTGGCAGTGATGATACGTGAACCACCCGCAGAGCCTGTCGCCATTCTAAATTCGCCAGTATTGAGATCCTCGATTATGGAAGAGGATATGGAAGACTGTGGCCGTTTTCCAGGACGGATCAAATTGGCGGGAGAAGCGGCGAATCCAAAGGCGTTTACTTGGCCAGGAGCTGCAAAGACAGATTTAGAGGGACAAAATCAAGGATTATCTTCGAGAAGCATACATGAAAAGTCGTCCATTTCATCTAGAAAATTGCACCAATTATAATCCTAACAATTAGAAAGAAAGGGGTGGTCTTACCATTCAAAATTATGCCATCGGCAGTCATGACCTGACTTCCCCAGAACAAATTAACCGCTGGCAAGCACACGCTTAGAATAATTTATGCTGGATAGCCAGACTCTTACTAGTTGTGAGGGACACGGCATTACCGTCTGTATCAACGGCGGCCATGTGCGAAGTTCCATGATCGTCCAAGACAATGAAATTATTGATATTATACTGTGAATTTTGATCAAGAAGGAAGCACGAGCTAAGACCTTCGAATCTCTTACGAAGGAAGGATCGAAGTTATGTGTGTCGTTAATTTTGGCACGGGCGGCCGCCGCAGTTGAGGGTAACAAGAATTCTCTGCGGACAGAAGTCAATCATTATTTTCAGAAAAGAAAGGATATCTAACGCTTCGAGGGTAGAGACATTAGCCGTAAACGCGGGATCTCCAAAGTTCGTTCTGCACAAAAAAATCGTCAGATCACATAGACCAACGAGATATTACACAATAAATGAACCGTTCAGCATAACCAAACCGCGTTGCTTGGATGAGACGATGTGTCGTGACATTAATCGCAGGATCTGTGTCCAAGGCTGAGCCAGGATATCCTTCGAATATTTTGAGAGCGGATAGGACGACGGAGCCGGATGAAGGCGCGATTGTCGAGAATATACGGTGATTCCTATAAGCTAAAAAGTCGGATCAGATTTAATCAGATCATATGATCAAAAATATCTCCATCTCACTGATGCTTGCGGGCTTTCGGATGATGGCAGTGTAGTTTGCAAGATCCTTGGTGGTCAAGATCCCACCCCGTGCAAAGGCAGCTGTTATAGAGAGTTGGGTTGAGATATATTATAACTAGACCTTATACGAACCTGCTGCCGTGTTTACTGCCATCTCTCCATGATAAAACGCATCTGCACCTTTTTCTGCCAACCTAATCAGAACCCGCTTAGCAAACCAACTTCCAAGATAAATTGAAAGGCATACGTTTCCAGAGTTCGTGCATATCTCTGGAAGACAAAAGGAAGACAAATTAGTATAAGATTGTATCAAAGAGTGTCTGAACAGTTGTCACCTTTCGGAAAACCTTATCTCCCGGCTTCAATAAGGTGCCATTAGGAGCATAAACTTCTGCCCAAAGAGGGTCTGCAGTTAGAAATCCTGCGAGAGCTGACAAATTTCGTAAGATCACACTATTTTTAGCAGAGAAAAATGAGACTAAAGGAACCAACGTGATAGCGCAGTAGCGAGAGCAGGGTTGACAGTAAAGCCATCCCTCGCTACCTTGATGGCAGGTTCGAACAATTTCTTCCATGGGAGCTTCCCGTGTCGCTTGTGTAATAGTTCCCATCCTCGCATCTCGCCTGGTACTCCGATCGAGAGCCCACCGACCGTGGAGGCAGTTGGATTGGTGTTGTTGCTGTACATGGTTTCGTGGCCAGCTGCTGGCATTGTTTCACGAAAATCGATCTTCAAACATTTTGGTGAATTATTTACTCTTCAAGGAGAAGACGTAATAAATAGTTCCCACCATCTCATAATCATGCGATTTTCCTGTATTAAAGCGAACTCTGTGGATTGCAAATAAGAGACCGCTTCCGAAGAAGTCAACCAACTTACAGCATGAACCCACCACCACCAATTCCAGAGTGATAGGCACTTATTGTCCCAACACAAAGCGCGGTAGCAATTATCTATTCAACGCATTAGAGAGCGTAGGGGAGGAGCCGCGGTAAGCACATACCGCGTCTGCCGCACTCCCGCCTTCTTTTAAAGTCTGGACACCTATGTCGCTGCATTCTGCAACCTCGCTCACCACTGCTCCATGCTTTGCCTTGGAAGAGGATCCTGTCGCTCCAACAGACGCAAGGAGCGCAACAGCCAAGGAGGATACCAGAGACTTAGTGGATGCTGGCATGAGTGGAAAGTGACGCGTTCCAGAGTAGGGCGGCCAAGAGGTCTCCGTCCTTATGAATGGTTATGAATGGCGATGCTAAATTTGTCTTCGCGCCATGTTGAATTTCGAAGATGCGAAACACGCGCAGACAATCCAGATCACAACGATTAGAAGATGCCACTACATGATTAATGCTAACCTGATCAGCAGCTTGGTTGGAAGCTTCTCCACTCTCGTCAGATTGGATGCCGGCATAATTCGGTGCCGACACTTCTCTGGTCTCAGTGGTGGCGTACAGGATGTTGAGAACTTCTTGCAGCGGAAATGTATTGGACTCAGACCTCTTGCTGTTGATGGCGAACACATGATGATTGGGAACCCTGTCAGGGTATCTCAAAGCGATCGATTCAGGGACTCGACGTGGAGAAACCTAGAGTCTCCGCGTTATTGGATCGCAGGATATTATGCCAAGTGTGTTCGGGTCTTCATCTTACACAGAAGCTGGTCAAACCGTCAACCGGAAGAGAACGTTCAACAACAGAATCTGATTGGGCTGTCGCGACCGGGATGAAAATTGATTTCCGTCAATAAGTCAGTTAGCTCACCGATAACCTCTGAAGTCGACAGAGATTTTAACAGAGATTTCAGGAGCAATGAAGAAGAAACTGAACTTGATGTGGCGGTAAGCTGGGGACCAAAGAGGCGCCCAATTCTCCAGTGGGCAACTGCTTCGGGCACTCTCGACCCCTCAAGGTTTCTTTCGAACGAGAGTTATTTATCTATTATAGTAACATTGACAAAGCAACAAAGGCCTCATAGCCTCCGAGATTACGATGTGAGAGTAAAGTAGCATCCCGGTACAAAAGAAAGAAATATCCAGCTATCTGTTCAGGCTCATCAAGCTGCCCACGAAGGTGAGGATCTGGAGAGAAAAGCGTCAGGTTTCTTCAATAAATGATATTTCCGAGATGGACATACCAGCCGAGGTCTAACATCCACAATATCTTCAGGCACAAGGAAGATGAGAGCGTTCATCTTACGCGCGATGGATATAGCCAATTTTGCTATTATTCCCATGAGTGGCCAAATACGGACAATATCAATATCAAACATACCATTCTGCCGACGATCTTCATAGCTCCCATTCACACCGACATTTGCGACCATGCTGAAATCCACGATGCCCGGTTGCAGAGAATCAAGCAGGTCTAAGAAGAATGTCCCAGTCGTGAGCAATGGGTCCTTAAAAGATCGGATGGGCTTCTTTGATGGGTTATGTTTTTGGACAGTCGTGTTAGCCCACTTCAGCATGTCTGTGTCAGAGATAGGACCACGTGTGGCAGAAAGGGTTTGAAGAGTTTTGCTAATATTAAGCCTGGATCATACCGGACATCAGCAAAGAAGAGTGCATTAGGTCAGATAAACATACCGCATAAGCTGCCAAACCAGCCCTAAAACTAGTGTCCTCGTTCCATCCACAATATCTGCTCCTTGGACGCCGATCATATGGAGTTTGTTCTGTCTAGCCAATTCCACTGCATAATTCGTGTTTTCTACTGCCTTGAACCTTGTCAAACGGGGACGTGCGATAGAAGTCTCTTCGTCGCCTTCCTCTCCCGTCGCTGCGATTAGGAACCCAGGACCAACCGAAGCTTTGGGTTGGTTAACGCGACGCCACATGACACTTCCTGGGACAATCTTATCAAATGCTTGAAGAATGGCTAAACCATCTTTGAGGTTCTCGAAGAGGTTGTAGACAGCCGGGTCAACGCCGAGAGAGTTTAACCAGAGGGTGAAGACTCGGGCTTCCCGTTCTCCTTCGGCGTCGAAATCTTCGATGACGCCGTAGTCTTTCGCTTCTTGTTCGTCTAGCGGTTCAAGACCGGGATGGTTGTTGAAGAGATTCGCAACGAAGGCAAGGTTAAGACGAGGGTTGCCGGATAATAGAGAGGGAACGGTGAGGTACTTCCGACAGCCGATAACTTCTGCATTCCTCAGAACCTGTTCGGCGCGTTGACGGAGGTCATGAGTTTGCAGAGGAGCGCGAGAACACTGGTCCGGCTTGAGCTGGTTGAGAAGAATCGTATAGTTCTCGGCATCACAGACATCTTTACTGAAGTTGTTTACTCTGATGACAAATAATTTCAGCAACCAGTTAGTGGGGCCAAGGAGCGACTGACGTACCTCCGATGCCATCCTGCAGCCTTTAAATGATAATTGAACCACCGCAAAAGGATCTGGTCAGGTGTCAACCTTAAAAGATCCTCAAGCGTTTCTCCATCTTCGCACAAACGATACAGCTCGGGGTGTATCTTGATGTCTACACGAGACAATAAACCACGCCGAATGATCTGCCAAATCAACCCTAGTATCAAATGCTCTCGTCCATCTGAAATGTCTGAGCTTCCGATATTGACGACGGAGCACCCGATAGCTTTCGCGGAGCTGATGACAATGTTGTTGTTTTCAGTGATTTGAAAGGCGTTAAGAGGCCTGTGAGGAAGCGGCTTGTTTAGGACACGGGTGTCAATGGTGTCGGGTACGGAATCATTGATAAGTTTGGAAAGGATCAACCCATCTCTGCACTCATCGAAAAGTTGCATCGTCGTTGTCGGGATCGGAAGGCGAGATCCGACATCTCCGTCTCCCTCAAGGACCTGCTTTGGGGTCAGCATATCACCCCAGTGAAAAGTTCGAGAAGACATACACCGTTGATATGACTTGTGAACTCGGTTCGTTCATCTTCATTGATAGTATGACTGACGTTCGCGGTCGATCCCTTAACAGTAACCTTGCCTTTGGCTGTGGGCAATAATTGGCCTGCTTTTTGTTGTCTGAGCTTCGTGACGAGCTAGATCGGTAGACCGGCGTATCAGAATCACTAGAGGATTGTAGTGGATCAGCTTACCTCTACAAAATCTTCGACTTCTAATTTGCCGGAAGCATCCACGCTCACATCCTTCAAGGTCTCTCTCACAACATCATAAGATTCACCGCTGGCTTGCAATGCAGAAATGGCAGCGGGCTTTGAGACTCTATCTGGTGTATCCGTTTCGATCGAGCTATCGAATATTAGACAACCGAAGAGTTCTGTGATAATTAACTCACTTGAATCGGTTGATCAAGTCTATCATCTCCTCTTGGGATACGTGGGGGTACTTCTTCTGGAGCCGGATAGCTTGCATAGTAGGGTTCGATTGGACCGTTGGTACAATGCGTTGCGATTGCTGAAAGCCATAGGGAGAGCCCTGGGACTTGTTAAAAGTATTTGTCGTGGTGCGCAAGTATCGCATTTTCGGTTGATAGTGGTAGATAAAGCCCCTCTCATTTATGGGTTTCTTATATCTAAAGAGTCGTCCCACTTCTCAGTAATGGCAGTATGGTTCACGCATGGCGATCTCCCTGCGGTGGTGGCACGGTGACTGCGCACTACGGTTTGCTCATTCACTACCCTTGGCCCAGTTCTGAGTTCAACGCCGCAGCCTTGTTTGGCAAGTTAAGGTGTAAGATTACTCTCCTAACCGTCTAAGGAGGTTCTCTACATCAGATCGAGGTGCGATGTGATGACCAGCAGAAGGTGCGGGCGAACTGAGCAGAGTGGTAGCAGAAGACTCCTTGCGGTATGTTTGCATGAATATTTTTGGTTGGGAATCTGGTAGGCATGTGAATTCCACTTCATTTAGGAAATACGTGAGGCTCACTTCAAAGGAACTTTTTCGTTCGTGACGATGGTAGACACCAGGAATAGAAGTCGGGCGCTTATTCTCCGCCTACAACCCCCAGTTTCAAGTTATACTCGCGACTCGCATTTCAACGCTACAATATCCGTTCTAATTAACTCAATAAATTTTCGGCGACATTTAGGGTACCATTTCAGCAATGACATGAAAGAAGATTCTCAACATTAGGCGGATGGCGGAAACCTAGACACTTCCTCTCTTGCCTCGATGACGGACGTGGTTCAACGCTAATTAGTCTAGGCGCATCGGTGCCGTTCCTATTGTTTGCCAAGCTCAATGTTCCCAATCCTAGCAGCCTGGGGGGTCGTTCCTTCTCGGGCTTCTGCGTCCATTGACCTCTTCCCTCAAATTGTTACTACAGTATGTTTATGTAAGTAGACTTTGGCAGTCTCCTCTTGAATGCAACCACTTACGCCGTATTGTCACACGGAATTTTACACGCCTCTTATATACATAATTCAGCCCAAGACCGTCCTTTAAATAACTCCAATCTCACAGATGCCTTTGTTTGGTGACATTTTAACTGGAATAGTTGATGGCAGCGCCAACAATCAATAACGGTCGGCGAGTGTCCAAGCTCAACATGGCCCTGGTTCAGCAAACGTTCGTCACGTCGTGGTAGAAGATGGAGACAATATATGACCTAGAAGGTATCAAGTCTCACTGAAAGGATTATCCCCAAGGTCTCTGTCGTAGAGCCTTCTGAGACCATCGATACGAGAAACTATCGCAGGCTACTCCTTTGATCGCTTTGCACTCGTACACCCGTAGGTTATATTACAACCAGGAAATTTAGTCTATTGCGGCGACGGTAGGGCGTTAGCAGCGTAAGGACTGCCATGTCGTTATTCTGCCATGTCATTTCGACATTTGTTGTTTCCGCCCTCGCTCTATAAAGTGGCATCAATCTTCCGGCCAAAGATTCTTCCTATAGCAAACCACCTGTTTATCTCCAGTCTTTATCTTCGTCCTTCAACATGGCTTCGTGTACCTCTGATCTTTTTACCAAACGATCCCAACTTGGTTTCGAAGATCCTTCAACTGTCAAATCCCCAGTCTCTTCTAATGGGGCGTCGGATGAATCCGCAAGCCCGATGCTCTTGTCACGATCTTCAACAAATACATCCATTTCGGAACTATCTTCTAGCTCCGAGTCCATTAGGTCTTCCATTAGTTCAGCATCTGTGGACGAGGATGACGTATGCTATGATCCCCTCGTGTCAGCTGCGCTCGTCAAGCATGAAATAGAGCCCAGCATTCGTTCACGCAATGTTATTTCCAAAGCTCGCACTGAAGCTTCGGATATTATAGCTGGCCGGGACGATCGTCTCTTGGTGATTGTAGGACCATGTTCAATTCACAATCCCCAAGAGGCTCTGGAATATGCCAGGCTTCTCAAGGGGAAACTTCAATCCTGGCCAAATCTCATGATTATCATGCGAAGTTATTTGTACGTGCAAATTTCAATAGTACTCTAAAATCACTCATTTTATTTAAAGCGAAAAGCCTCGCACCACAGTGGGATGGAAAGGATTAATCAACGATCCTGACCTGGACGGCACTTTCAAGATCAACAAGGGCATTCGAATGGCTCGACAACTACTTTGTGATATTACCGATATTGGCATCCCCGTCTGCTTGGAGCTCCTTGATACTATTAGCCCACAATACATCTCGGTGCGTTACGAGGATTATTGGACCTAATATGATAATTAATTCATTATACATAGGATCTGGTGTCGTGGGCTGCCATCGGTGCACGAACGACAGAATGTCAGCTGCACCGTGAAATAGCGAGCGGATGTCCATTCCCGATTGGTTTTAAAAATGGGACGGATGGTGGCGTCACAATCGCCATAGATGCGATGAAGGCTGCAGTGCATTCTCATGTCTTCATGGGGGTCACTTCCCAGGTTAGTCGCGAAACATCTTGTTTTAATTCACGAAAAGCTTATTATATTTTATTCTGGTAATTGCAGGGCCTTGCCGCCATTGTTAGGACGAAAGGCAATCAAGATGTACACATTATCCTTCGAGGCGGATCCAAAGGACCGAATTATGAATCAGAACATGTCTCCGCCGCTGCCGCATCTGTCAAGAAGGCACGACCTGGCTTAAAGCCAAGTATCATGGTGGATTGCAGTCGTAAGTACTATTCGCAAAAATAGAACTCGATGTATCTAATTAAACTCTCCAGACGGGAACTCACAAAAGGATCATTTAAATCAGCCTAAAGTGCTTACATCTGTCGCAGCTCAAATTGCTGCAGGTGACACGTCCCTCACTGGGGTAATGGTCGAATCCAATATCAATGGAGGTCGACAGGATATTCCTGCTAGAGGTGCGAAGGAGCTGGCTCACGGGGTAAGTATCACCGATGCTTGCGTCGATTGGAATATGACTGTTGCGATGTTGGACCAACTGAATGAGGTGAGAATGTCCCAATGCTGCTGGTACTGCGGACTTCTGATATCGTTATGATGCAGGCTGTCGGCGGCCGAAGGGAATACCTCAAAATGTTGTAGGAGGGTACATTTATAGCAATTCTAGACTCTCAGTTCTAGTACGAGGCTTTAGAAACTGTCCCCTCTACGACTATCAGTTATCATTTCTTGTTCTTAGATATCTCGTGAATATTCATGGCTTTCTCCATGATGGACGCTAAGTAATATATCCCTAAGACTCTTCGAATTATGCAGTCACATTATACATTGATTGTCGTAAGTATTATGCACGGGAAGGTGCTATGCATTCGTCTTATGATTTTAACAGCTTGACTAATGCCTTGGGCCCTTGACCTATCATACCCAATCCTAATTAGTAACAAAGGTGTCTCGTACCGTGTCATTTTTAGAGGTGAATGCATTCAGATGAATGGTATTTCTATATCGGAAAGTTACAGGTGAGACAGAGACGTTAATGTATCATGTGCAAAACATACCCCGCGGATTTTTCCTCGTGGGCGTCTTCAGGTGCCGGGCGTATTATTACTTGAGGCGGACCATGAAAAAATATATGTCAACATTGATCACAAGATTGTAAACACTTTGGTTTATAACCGAGGTCAGGAAAGACTATACAGGCTAAGGAGCTTCAAGGTGGCTAGATGACCCAAATAGCCACAGGTTTCTTTGGTAAAGATTGACACGGAGGCGCAAATGAATAGTGTTTTCTAGAGATGCCAGCTTATTGGATGCCGGTGATAGTGACGAAAGGTTTGAATGGGCAGATATTGAAGAGCCCTGGATGTCAGCGATTGAAGAGACAGGAAACAAGGCAAGAAGCCGCAAGAGAAAGCAAATTCGGTTTTTGAGGTGTGATACTTGTGTGAATCGAACATCCAGAAAAACAATCATACTAGCGGAAAATAGCCTTTTTTATGTGGAAAAAAAAACTCAAATAACAAACCTAGACAGACAGTTCAAAATTGCGTCGTGTCGTTGACGGTCTTGAAACCAATCAAAGAATAACATTTCCAGATGTAGTTGAGCCTGTTCCCAGGTAGTACACTTTCTACAGCTGGATTAAGTTTCCATAAAGCATCCTATCAAAATGGCTCGCCTATCAACTGTCCCTTTGACATATGATCAACTTGAAGTTCTCGTAGAACTCCCTATACCACGGTAAAACGACACGAACTATGACGTCGAATGGACGGAAATCAGCAATTTGACAACGAAGGGGAAATCTGGACAATATAAGAATAGATTTAGCTCCTCCATAGGCTTTCACAGGTGAGACTTTACTGGGAATTTGCCAGTTGTATGACGGAGTCAGACAAGAGCTGAAGAAAACAACGGAACCAAATCCACTTATGTAAGTTGCTTCTGTTGACAAATTGTGTTCCTAAGCTTCAACAAGATATCTTCCACATGCTCTCTCATTCTCGGCCGATAGCCGCAAGCTCTTCATTGGTATCGTGGTCTTCGTCTTATCCATCGTGCCTCGAATATTTCAAAATCAATCTATAATTAGCGTAATATCGAATGACTCGAATCATAGGTGCAACCAACAAAAGAAGAGTGACGACTCCCCGCACGTTTGGCACACCTCTTTCTCTTCCATACTTTCATCTTCGAACTATGGACGACGACAACCCTCTTCGTTATTACCTCCAGTCAGCTCCTGGCTTCATCCTGACTCTGTACCTCGGTTGTATCAACCTGCCGTTGCCTCAAGCTCTCAAGTCGCCTTTCAGGCAGTTTTTGACTATTGAAGAAGCTGAAGCACTCATTTCCGAAGAAAAGAGCGCAGAAGACACAAGGAACAACGAGTCTCGTACATCTGTCGAAAGAGCCCCATTATGGCTCACTTTCAGTTTTCCAATCCTCGCATCGTTGGAAACCATGGCGTGGTTCACCCTTGCAACCTATCGTCTTTCTTCATCAGACGAAATACCTAGAGACCAGATTATTGCACCGTTTCTCAACGCAATTGCGTGGCTGCTTCCGACAGTTCTGCCTATACTTCGCCCTAAAGCTACTGCCCCTCTTGATCTGTTCGCCTTCTATGTTGTTCAACTTGGAGAAGGGATCTTTCGTCTTGTCGCATTCTGGTATGATAATAATGCTCATGGTGCTACTGTTACGTCAGAGGACGTGGCGGTTAGTATTCTGAATGTACTCAACATCCTGGTTCTGGCCGCATTGGTTTTATCTATGCCTATGAACCCTCCAAAAGCCTTGCAAGACAAATCTGTATGTTCATGAAGCGCAAAGATGCAATTGGGTTAAACCTGTCTCTTAGGCTACGCTCGCTGGTCCAGAAGACTACATTCCTCTATGGCAGTGGGTAACCTTTGAATGGATCTCACCTCTGCTCCGTCGGGTATGTGTAACTGGACCTCGGGGTGTATGGACACTCTTTGCTTATCTTCCATTAGGGAAACAATCATACCCTCACCGAAAGTGATGTGTATGATCTTTCACCAACAATGAGCACCAAGGCCGTATATCTGAAGTTTGCCTCCTTGACGTATGTTGCTTAACACTTATCTCTGGAGATCGTCTAACAACCCAATAGGCGGAAAACCCTCCTACGCAGGATCATCGCTGCAAATGCCTTCGATATTGCGTAAGTTGTTGTATGAGCTATCGTCCTTGCCTGTCAACTAACATTACAGGATTCAGAACGGACTTCACTCTGAACCTTCTCAGTATCGTCTTTTCCTACGGCGGACCTTTTTTTCTCAAGTTGGTTTCACTTAATCTGCTAATTTTATCCTCCTAACCCGCTTCACCTAGCCGCATCCTCGAAGCTCTTCAAACCTCGGCCATCGACCCCGAAGCCCGATCCAGAGCGTATCTATACGCTTTCATGATCTTCTTCTGCGGCATAGGCAACGCTCTCAGCGTCACTCATCAACTTTGGCATGGCCGTCGCGCCGCCACACGTATCAAAAGCGAGCTCATGGCAGCCATCTACGCCAAAGCTCTCTTGCGTAAAGATTATTCAGGGGTATCTGAGCATGGTGGGGATGGAAAGGGTGGAAAACAGCCTGAAGGAGCTTCAGCTGCTGATGTTGGAAAGATAGTAAATCTCATGAGTGGTGATGCAAATAGGGTTTCAATGTCTGCTGCTGCTATGTACTTTCTATACGTGAGGGACTTGTTACCATTCGTGATGACTTGGACGTGGAAATTCATATTTTGTCCATTTAGGGCGCTCCGTTTGAGATTATCATTGCTTCTGTTTTTCTATATAAGTACGTCATAAGCCTCTGCTTAACCGTGGGCGTTTTAGCCTGACTGATGATTGGTTAATTTAATAGACTACTCGGCCTCTCCGCGTTTGTTGGCTTTGTATGCCTCCTGGCGGCCTCTCCAGTCACCAAACTCCTAGCGGAAATTGTACGTGCATTCAGTAATATATTTCCTAGTTATTTATCACTCTTTTAATAGGGAGTTCGAGAACAAAAAGGCCTCTATACCGCACGGGATACACGGACAACACTTCTCAATGAACTCCTGAATGGCGTATGTTTCGAGATCTTTTTCTGCAGATTTTTTGCTTACGTTATTTAGATTAAATTGGTCAAATTCTACGGCTGGGAAGACCGATGGACAGATCGTATCTTGGATGCTCGTGCGGTTGAGCTCAAATGGCTCTGGAAGTGTCAGTCCACTTGTTTTCTCCGAAGATCCAGCTCTCATTGATGATTTAACCTTAGTCAGAGTTAATAATATCTATTTCGCTATCCTATGGGCCAGCGTACCCATCCTTATTTCGGTCATTTCTCTGACAACTTTCGTTATGACCGGTCATGAGCTCACGGTTCCAACTGCCTTCACGGTATGTCACTCTATCCTTTAAGCTTGGTATCTCGCTTCTGATTGTTTCACTAGGCTCTTTCATTGTTTGGCATGCTAAGGTAGGTATCGATCAGTGGCTCGTCCTGGTCCCATTGCTAAAACATGCCTTAGGAAACCTTTGAATGGCCTGCCTGAATGGATCGTTCAAGTCATCCAGGTCCGTCTCTAATAACACAACTGTTAAGGATACCAACTCACTCTCATCTTTCACAGACTGGCGTAGCTATTAAACGTATCGACGGATTCCTCAGCGAAGAAGAGGTCCCAGAGGAAGTGTCCAACCTGAAACCTGTAGGAACGTTCCGTCGTAGGGTTGACAACAGACTCGGTATCGAACATGCGTCATTCAAGTGGAATGAGGCTAGCACGGCTGCAATTCAGAGTCGCGATGTGCCCATTAACGCCAACTCGGACAGGCGGTTTGAACTGAAAGACATCAACATCGTCCTCCCAGAGGAAGAATTAACTATGGTTACCGGCCCAAGTAGGTCACACACACTATTTGTATCTATGTGAACTTACTTATCTATGAATGTAGCTGCCTCCGGGAAGACAGCTCTCCTCGTAAGCAGCTGCTCATCCATCTTCCGTCCATCTCTGACATCCTATTCTATTAGATGGCCCTCCTCGGCGAAATGACCATGCTCCCGGGATCAGGTCATATTCTCCTTCCCAAACACGTTCATCCAGATGCGAACGGTCTTTCCGGCATCTCATACGCAGCTCAAAGTCCTTTCCTCCAACATCAATCCATTCGGGATAATATCCTCTTTGGGTCTCCCTATGACGAAGAGCGTTATCAAGCCGTTCTGGAAGCTTGTGCTTTGAACCCCGACTTGGAGATCTTCGAGGAAAAGGACTTGACTGAGATTGGATCAAGAGGTATCTCATTGTCCGGTGGCCAGAAAGCGAGGGTTGCGCTGGCTAGGGC
>Ga0157379_10001701_pt1 | contig 18208 bp, 5 predicted proteins | sample S25metaG_FD_121802 | JGI IMG/M metagenome (GOLD analysis project Ga0157379, IMG submission 121802) | Switchgrass rhizosphere microbial communities from Kellogg Biological Station, Michigan, USA - S2-5 metaG | ecosystem: Host-associated > Plants > Roots > Rhizosphere > Soil | place: USA: Michigan... | reverse complement strand
TGCCACACGCACTGCCATATAACGATCTTCAGGAGACGAAAGAGAGATCATCTCGGTCATGAAACCGCAGCTCAGACAGGGTGGGCAGGGGCGGGATCGAACCGCCGACCTTCCGCTTTTCAGCTGGACCACTCCCAACGGCATGCTCACCAGCGAAGACCCAGCTCGCGGGCGAGCGGCATGCGCACAATTAGTCGCTCGCTAAACGATCATACGGAGAAGTTTTCTCGCCTTCCACCTCCTCGGGCGTGTCGTATGCGTAGCGTCATCATGCCTCCTTAGCACCAGCTCAACCTCCACTAACGCCGCGGGACACCGCGACCGGTAGATCGTTACACCGCCCATCCGCCGAAGCAGCGCAGGTGGCCGTCAAGGGGAAGCCGCTACTGCTACTCGGCCGGCCAGCCGGACAGGCCTCTCCGCGTCGAAGCAGCCCGGAGAATCCTGGCGTAGTCCACGGGCACGGTCATGGGGAGCCGGACGAACCGTCCAGGCGATCCATGAGGTTCGACGACTCGATAGCAAGCCTCTGGATGAGATCTTCCCGCGAAGATCCCGTCGCTCTTATAAGCCAGTCAAGCAGAAAATGATCTATTATAATGTGAGCCCATTCACTCCGGGATTGGGTGCGGTTGTGAACCTCTATTTGCCGCCGAATATCAGCCTCTTCCCAGGGCAACAGCGGCGTTTCTATTCGCAGTTGTAAGGGTGTCGAGCCATTCACCTCGTGGACAAGGTTTACCTGCGAACGGAGCCACTCCATATTGTGCTCCCGGCCGTCATCCGCGAAGATCAGGGTCAGGGCCCGGATATGTCCCTCGAGGATCTCCCGAGCTGGCATCTCGACGGGTTCACTAGCCTCGATCCCGGGTTCTCCACGGTGAGAGATACGGCGCTTCCATCGCATACCTTACTGTAGATCGGCTCACGGCAGGACAAGCCGTGGTTGAGGAACCTACGAGATCGGAGTTTCGCCTCCACCACGCACTGAGCCCGCGGGTTCTGGCGCCCTGGCCCGCAGATGGCGGGCTCGGAGCGGGCGATGCGACCAGGCGCGGCCGCCACCCGAAGGTTGGCCGCGGACGGTGCCGCCGGCCGGTCGTGGCGGCAAGGCGATGGTGGACCGCGTCTGCCCCTGTCCAGGCCCAGTCCCCTTGTGCTCACCCCGTATCCGGCCGCGCTGCGGCTTGTCGGCCGACGTCCCTTTGCTCTACAGTTCTCCCAGGTCAAGAGCAGTGGCTGGAGCCCTCCGGCAGCGCCACTCACCAACCCCGACCGCATGGGGTGGTCCCGGAGGAAGACCTGGCCCGCCGCCGACCGGCAGCGGGCAAGGCGGGGACCGCCCAGGCGGCCCCACCGGGTCGTCACAGGAGGTTCTTCATGTCGTCTCCATGCAACGCCGACAGCCCCCGCGCCTGCGCGCTCGCGCGGCCCGGCCATCAGATCCACTGAGTCCAGGCCAACGTCGTCGGCCGCCGGCCCTGGACCTGGCGCGACGGCGTCGTCTCCGAGGTGCGCGACGACGGCACCGTCACCGTCGCCTATCTGCATGACGCCGGCACCGCCCGACTCTGGCACCACCTACCACTCGACCTGTCCCGCGGCGAGCCCGTCCGGCTCAGTGAGGGCTTCGGCGGTGTCCTCGAGCTGCGCGGCCGCTGGTTCTGCGTCGAGGTCCTTCACGGCATCGGCCGCGTCCCCGAACCCGACAACCTCGCGACCGGCATCGCCCAGCCCCTCCGGCCGTAGGCCACGCCGGCAGTCGGAGCTGGCCAGGCCAGGCTCGACCAGCCCCACTCTCGGGCACCACATGCGCGGCCCACTCCCCGACCCCGGCGAGCCGCACCCACACCAGCACCTTCTCCGCGCCGGCCGCGACAGCCGGGCATCACCACCACGGGGGTTCCTCGAGATGAGCGAGACCGCGACCGACTACCAGGCGCTGCGCCGGGCCCACGAACTGAGCACCGTCATCCTGGGACTGCTGGAAGCCGAGGAGGAGTGGATCACCTACAAGCCGGACGAGCCGACGCTGTTCTGGCAACACAGCCAACTGGCGACCCGCCTCGACATCTGGGCCCCCGAGGACGACGGACCGGACGTCGCGGTTCTGCGGGCCACGACCGCCGTCGCGACCATCGGTGACCAGGCGAAGGCCGACGCGCTGTGCCGCGAACTCAATCGGGAATGCACCCTCAACCGGTGGCAGGCCGGCCCGCTACCCGGCGGCCTCGACGACCAGAACATCCCGGCCGACCCCCAGGACGCCGGCCGCGCGCTCTACCTGTCCTGCTCCTTCGCCATCGGAGGAGACGACACGTTCCACGCCGACGAGCGGATGACCGGCCTGACCGCGCTAGCCTTCGCGGCCGTCGCCGACCAGATCGCGACCGCCGTCGGCACGGCCAAAGCCGGATTCCACCTCTACGTCGACGGCAACCCGTACGGGTTCACCACCCCCGACGGCATCATGCGGCAGAACCACCACCACGTCGCCTCCCACAACATCACTCACATCCGCCGCCGGCAGACGAACGGACCGCTGTGGTACGGGCTCCGGACCACCCTGAATAACCTGCACCTCCAGCAGAAGGCCGAGGGCGGCCCGGTCTGGGTCGGCAGCGTGGACGCGGACGATCTGACCGTGGAGGTGCCGTTCGCCTGGGGGCCGTTCCCCGACGACACCATCGGCTACCTCATCGAGGAGCGCCAGCCCGCCACCCCGAGCACCCGCACCAGCCTCATCCAGGCCAACCAGGCCACCGCCCACCCCGAAGCCGGCGCCGGCCTGCTCCTCACGATGAAGGCCCCGCTCCAGATCGGTACCGGGCCCTGGCCCGACCACGCGCTCAAAGCCCTCAACGCCCAGGACGTCACCCACCCCCTCGCCGGCCACCACCTCGGCGCCTGGACCGTGTTCGAGGGCAACCTCACCTGGTCGGTGTTCATCCCCAACGCGGCCGTCCCCCCGATCCACCGCGACCCCGAGGACCTGGCGACACCCGTGGAGATCATCCGCGAGATCCTCCTCGCGGCCGTCAGCACCTCCCTGCTCGCCCGCCGGATCCTCCTCGCCGGCGAGAACGACGAACTCACCGACGCCGATCACCAGCCCCTCGGCCGCGACGCCACCACCCCCCGCGGCACGCCTACGCCGAGCCCCTTCCAACGGCCCCGTGACGCGGCCGCCTCAAGCCGGCACGACGCCTCCTGCGGCCAGCTCGTCAGAACTGTCGGCGCATGGGGTTACCGTAAGGCCGCGACACACCGACGAACCGGGGGACGGTTGGTGAAGCACATGAACGGTAACAGCGGTACGGAGCTGCCTCCTGCAGCGCGCCGGATCGTTGACCTCGTCGCCGAGCGACCTGACGGAATGACCCTGGCCGAGTTGACTGCGGCGGCGCGGATTCGGTTCACCGGGCTGCACCCGCGACGTGTCACCGACTTAGTATCCCGCGCGGTTGCCGCAGGAGCGCTCACCGAGTCCGCCGGTCGACTGCGTACTCCCAAAACCGACGAGCAGCCGGCAGAGCCGCCGCAGGCGCCGCCATACGGGGGCGGAAGCGCCATACGCGCTGTCGCGATCGACCTGGAGTCTGTCGTACGGACCACGACCACCGAGCCGTTCACGGACAAACGAATCTTCCAAATCGGCGCGGTACGGTTCGGTACCGACAGGAACTGGATCGCCGCAGACTCTCGCCGGGAGTGGTTCGTCAAGCTGCCTAACGAGACCTGGGAGATCCGCTCGGACTCAATGCGGGCCCGGCATGCAACCGCAGCCGTCGCGCCCGCAACCGCGCTACTGGAGTTACACGAGTTCACCGCCGATGCCGACATCGTCGTCACGTACAACGGCACCGAGGCCGACTTCCCGTTGCTCGCTGCCGCATACGACCGCGAAGGCCTGCCAACGCTGGCGCCAGCGTTGGTCGACGCCTACTACCTCACCCTCGCTCTGTGGCCGACCGCGGAGAGCCATCGCCTCGTTGAGCTCGCCGATGCGCTCGCCGTCGACCGGACTGGCCTCGCCTGGCACGACGCCAGCGACGACGCTGAACTTCTTGCCCGGCTGCTTGCCCGCGCCGGTGCCGAGGTCGCGGGCTGGCCCGCCAGCCTCGCCGACCTCATAGCGTCGGTGTGCGCCGACTCGTCGGCGTGGAGGCTATTGCGCAACCTCGCTGCGGCGGCCCGCGGTGAGGCGCCCGGCCAGATGCTCGGCGCGGTCCGCGCGCATGGAGTCGGCGACGTCGCCACTGTCCTCGGCGGTTTACTCGCCGACCACACCCCCCGACGTTCGCCTTCAGGTACTCCCGGTTCCGCCTCAGCTGGCCGCAGCCAGCTGGCTGTCGGCGCCTCGCTACGCGACGCCGACGGCCATGTCGACCCGGTGCTGCTGGCAGCGGTATCGCACGGCACGGCCGCCAAACACCGACCAGCACAGCAACGGATGGCGACGGCACTGCACGGCTGGGCAGCCGCAGGGGTGCCGGCGCTGGTAGAGGCGCCCACCGGCACCGGCAAGAGCTTCGCGATCCTCGCGGTGGCGCTGCACTGGCTGGCCGGCGCACCGGACCGGACGGTGATCGTAACCACGTTCACGAAGCAGCTGCAGGCACAGCTGGCCGACGATGTTGCTCGCCTCGACGACTTGGTGCCTGGCTTGCTCGAGGCGAGCGACGTCGTCAAGGGACAGAGCAACCGCCTGTCGCTACGTGCGTTGACCGTCGTCCTTTCAGACGCCACGGCCCTCGAGGGTCGGCGCACTGCGCGCCCCGGTGCACGCAACAGGTTCATATCCCGGCCGGTGTTCCGAGAGATGGTCGTCTACCTGACCCTGCGGCTAATCGCATCCACCGACGTGCAGACCTCTTGGGCGGCACACTCGGTCGACCCGGTCGACGTGCCGGCTTTCTTCACCGCCTATGCCGGCTCCGCACTGCCGGTATGGTTGGAGTCGCTAAGCCAGGCCAGCAATGGCGATTACCTCGCCAACGCCGGCACGCCGGTCGCCGCCCATACCGACGCAGTTCGGGAGGCGCTGGCAACCCACCGGCTACTTCTGGCTAACCACGCACTCCTTCTTGCCCACCTCGACGACCTCGTCACGCTCGGCCCCGACACGCTGCTCATTGTCGACGAAGCTCACCAGCTCGAGGACGCGGCCACCTCCTCACTGACCACCACGCTCGACTACCGAACCGTCGAGGACCTCTTCAGCGAGCTGTCCGCGTGGACCGACACCGCTCGCCGAGGCACGGAACGCGACTCAGTCCTCGATGCTGTCAGCAACCTCAGCCTGCTGCTTGACCACGAACAGCTGCCGCAGGTAGCCGGACGGGCATTCGATGCTCGCGCGAGCGGTGTCGGGGTCGTCGTCGGCGCCCGCTCCGTTACCCTCGCCAGCGCCTACGCTGGCGCCGCTGGCATCGGACCAGTCCGTACCCTCGCTGGCCTGCTGTTGCGTCTGGCCGGGCGATGTGAGGCTCTGGTCGGCACCCTCGCGACCTATCTCCACGTCCACGGCCAGGGCCTGGACTTCTTCGAGGCCGAACGCATTCGCGCACTTCGGACCCGGTGTACACAGGTCGAGGAGGCCGCTCGGAGGATCGTGGCTGATATCGACGCCATCGTCGGGCCGCCGGCCGCAACCAGCTCCAGAGCTGTGCCAATGAGCGGTATCCGTCCTGGAATAGGCGCCTGCGGTAACGATAACGAAGGTGATGAGACCGATGAGGAAACCAGCTATGATCAGGACGACGGGGAGGAAGACGCCGATCCCGACACGCTTAACTCTGGGCACGACCTGGCTTACGACGAACGAGTGACCACGCTCGGACACCTGCCGCCGGGCACATCCAATCGGGTCGTGTACGCAGAGGAACTCGGGGCTCTGCGCGCAGGCCTACGATCTTATCATTTTCGCATTGCCACCAGCCCTGTCGAGCTCCCCTCCGACCCCATCTGGCAGCAGTTCCTCGCAGCCTTCACTCGCACCTATTACGTATCGGCGACGTTGCGAGTGTCGAACAGTTGGGAGTTCATTCGTGACCGGCTCGGCCTGGACGCCGGTATAGCCACGATGGAGCTACCCACCCCGTTCAACTATGCAGATCAGGCCGAACTCGTCTGTTTCTCCGACTTTCCGTCCTGGGCCGAGCAAGCCGAGGGCGCGATGAGGACGGTCGCACACCAGCTCGCCGGCTATGCCCAGGAGATGATCAGGCGGGTCGATCCGTCTGGCAGGGCCGCGCCTGGCTTCCGCGGGGGCCACGACGGTGGTGCGCTGGTCCTCACCACCGCCCGCTCCACTGCGGGCGGCATCGCCGACTTCCTCGCCAACGAGTTGCGTGCCCGCACCAATGAGACTCCCGTTCTCTCTGCACTCGTTCTCGGCAACCCACGCGGCGTGCGGCAATTCATCGACCCTGAGCAGGGGGGCGGCGTCCTGGTCGGGACGAAGGGCCTCTGGCAGGGCGTCGACGTCTCCGACGAGCAGCGGCTGCGGCTCGTATGGATCAATAAGCTGCCTTTCGCGCCGTTCGCCGCACCGGTCATCGAAGCTCGGCGAGCCGCGATCGCCATGCGGGCCGAGGCCGCCCACGCAGATGATCCTGACGCGATCGCGACCGAATACTACTATCTTCCGCTCGCGGCGCTGCAGCTACGCCAAGCCGTAGGCAGGCTCATCCGCTCCGAACGGCATTGCGGGGTCGTCATCATCAGCGATCGCAAGCTTGGCGGACAAACCGCCCTACGCCGCGCTTACCGAATGGCCTTCCTCGGATCGCTCGACGACGGGCTGCTGCGCAACGACCCGGTCACCGGGGAACCAGGTGGCGGCAACGTGGTGCCGATGGCCGAGGGCTGGGCGCGAATCTGGAGGTTCTTCACCAGGCACGGCCTCATAACGCCGTCGCGAGCAGCGCAACTCGTCACTGCCGAGGCGCTTGAGGAGCACACTCTGCTGCCACAGACTCGACGCATCCGGCAACTCGCCCTCACCGCTGAGCAGGTCGACCGGCTTCGCGCTGCTGGCACATTGCGAGAGGAGGTTCTGGCTCGCGCCGCCACGATAGGCGGGCTTCTACACCTGTCCGACTCCCCCACGAGGCTCAAGTCATCGCAGCAGGAGATCATCCGCGGCGTCGCCAACGGGGCAAACGTCCTCGGTCTTCTTCCCACCGGATTCGGCAAGAGCTTTTGCTTCCAGTTGCCAGCGCTCGTGCTGCCGGGTGTCACTCTGATCGTCTCTCCGCTCGTTGCGCTCATGCACGACCAAGCACTTGAGCTCAACCGCAGCATCGGCGGCGCCGTCCGCGCGCTGGTCGCACCGCTGCGCGAGTCAAGCAGTCGGGCTGGCAAGACCGAGGTCGCCGACCAACTCCTTGGCCGCGCCGACCATGGCATCCGCATGGTCTACGTTTCACCAGAGCGCTTGTGTCAGCGCCGGTTCCGGGAACTGGTCCGAGACGCGGTCGCCGCCGGCACAATCACCCGCATCGCGCTGGACGAGGCACACACCTTTGTGCAGTGGGATGATTTCCGCCCATCGATGAGCCGGGTCGAGCGCTTCCTCGCCGAGTTGCGTCGCGACTTCGGTCTGCCTGTCACAGCACTCACCGCGACGGCTAACCATTCCGTTTACGCCGGGCTGCGCGAGGGCGTCTTCGGGCTTGCACCAGAGGCGTCCGGCGGCCCATCCGGAGAGGCCGCCGAGGCTTCTGATGGGACGTTGCTGACCGTGCGGGAAAACCCGATCCGGCCCGAACTGGCGATCTTCCGACGAGCTATCAACGCCGCTGGCCCGGCGATCAGCGCGGGCCTCGCCGAGGTAGTTGTGGACGCCATCAGTGACCACGCGATCTTCTACTGTCTGACGGTAAAGGAGGTCGTCGCGCTACACGCGCACCTTCGTGACTACCTCGGCGAGGGCGGCGTGCGGGTGCGCCGGTTTCACGGGCGCCTCACCGAAGCGGAGAAGTCCGCCGTCATGACCGAGTTCCGCGAAGCCCCGGCCAAGGGGGAGGAAGGCTTCGCCCCACTGGTCATTGTCGCCACCTCGGCGTTCGGGCTCGGCGTCAATCGCCCCGATGTGCGCACCGTCTTCTGTGCCAGCGCCCCCACCGACCTCGGTGCGCTGTACCAGCAGATCGGTCGCGCTGGCCGCGACGCCGCTGGAGTGGGCGGCGGCGAGCCACTCGACCCCGCCCGCGCCGCTGAGCGCTGGACCGGTACCAATGATCTCGCGTCAGGCGTGGAGGGCAGCGCTTCCGCACTGGCAGGCGAGAAGCGGCCGGCGAACGTCGGGCTCGCGCTGCTGACCAGTCGCGGACTTCGCACCGTCGCTTTCATGACCGGCAAGGACTTACACCCGTCGCTGCTAACGCGCATGGGCCGCGCCGTGCTCGCGTGCCGCGACGTTCTTGACTCAGCGAGCGTCGCGGATGAACTCATTGACGAAGATCTCACCGCCGGGCGTCTCGCCCTTGAGGATGCGAAGAAGTCCCATACCGCTGACGCTTACACCTCCGGCGTCATGCGTGCCTTCGCCGCGCTCACCGGTATTGGTACGGTCAGTGACCTCGGCGACTTCCCGCCCTATTGCACCGTCAAACCCGGAGAACTACTCGGTTCGACGCGCTCGTTCGTCGCCGGCTGCGGCTCCGGAGCCGGAAAGGATGACCTGGACGATGTGGAGGACCGCGTCGTCAGCGCAATACTCGCGCTTCCAGTACACACCAAAACGCCCGGCGGCCCGCACCGGCGGAAGCTCGACGTCGTTCGCCTCGACGCTTATCTTGCCGGGATCGTGCCGCAATATCGCACGCTAGCCGACGACCCCGCTGACACCTGGCAGATGTTAGCCGATCTGCACGACCGAGGCCTCCTCGACGTATCTGCCGCACCCAGCCGCCGTCTGGTTACCGGTCTCGCCGTTCACACAGCCGAACTGCCGCCACAGTTCCTGGCCGCAGTGTCCGGTAAGTCCGCCCGCGCCGCGGCCGAGATCCATCGACTGGAGGACTTCTTCACCGACGCCAGCACGTGCGCGAACCGCAAGTTCGCCGACTACTTCGGCGTTGCTGACCTGCCAGCGGGCTGTTGCTCAACGGCGGCCAACCGGTGCTCGGCGTGCTGGAATATGCCGACGTGGCCAGGGGCGGAGACCAAGCCAGCCGCCGCTGTCGCGCTTGAGACACCTCGGCCTCACCCTTCCGGTGCGCGTACCGACGCCGCGTACCGCCGCCACCGGCTCGATGAGCAGGTCTTTCGGCTCGTATGGGAGGTCTTCCCCGGCGTGCATGCCCGTGATGTGCTGCGGGCGCTTCGCGGCGAGGACACATACCTCAACCCGCGCACGCGCCGCCGCGTGCGGCTACGGGCCGGCCTGGTGAACAGCCGCTACTTCGGCGCAAACCCCGCCGCCCGCCTCGCCGATGTCGAGGAATCGCTGAGCCGCCTGCAGGCCGACGGACGGGTCCTACCTGTCGGGCGGCTCTGGCGCGAAACCGGTCACATCAGTCGCCAAGCCCGCCAACAGGCCCGAGCCGCTGCAGCGGCGACGGCTAGCCCCGCGCGGGCAGTCGCCGGAGGATCGCATGACGGACGTTGAGGACCGGCCAGAGATAATCGGTATACCGGCGACCACCGCGCCGCTATGGCGCCCATACACCGAGGACTCCCTCCTAACCCCGGCGATGGCGCTCGGCTGGGACGCCGCCCGTCCGGCCGATCGGCAGCGGCTGCTCCGATACCTGTCCGCGCTTGTCTCTACCCGTCGCGCACCGGTACATGTGAACGTGGCGTTCAACGCGATGTACTTCGGCTACGACCTGATCGACGACGCCTATGTTGGCGGTCTGGACTTGTTCGCCTTTCCGCGCGTGCGCTTCGGTGAGACGACCGACGCCCTTCCCGTAGGCGCGATGGTCAACATCGCGGCCGGCGAGCAGCCCCTGTTTGCCGAGGTCGTATACAAGGAAGGCGCGCACCCCGCGCTCCTCCCCGACGGTCTGGTTCCTGGCTGGCTGTCGGGCGCGCCCGCGGGCGCTTCCAGCCCAGACAACAACCTGCCATCGAGCGGTCCAGTGCTAACCGAGCGCCTCGTCATCGATGTGGATGCGTTCGGGCAGGGCTTTTCCGCGACCAGGGAGCGCCTCGATCGTCTCCGCCGCCGCCGCTGGCTCGACGCCGACGGCCACCTGCTACTCAACGCGCGGTACGCGAGCCACCGCGACGCCGACCTTGATGAGACCGCCTACTACGCCCAGTACCTTCTCACCCGGGGCCGAGACCAGCTGCTCTCCGCTGCGGCGCCGTTGCCCCTCTCCACCATGCTCTCTGACGACGCTGGCGACAAACAGCTCGCGGCCGCGCTCACTGGGATGCTCGGCGCTGTCGCCGACGCGCTGGCACAGATCCCCGAACTGCGGATGTGGCGCGGATACGCCTTCACCAGAGCCTCGCTCGGCGCCCGGCTTTCCAATCCTGGCCCTCTTGGGGGCGATGACCTCGCCAGCCTTGCTACGGGACTCGCACGCACCGCCGTGCAGGAACGTCGCGGCCGGTGGGCGCCAGCCCACACAGTCACCTATACCGCTGTCGGCCCACGGTTGCGCGCTGTTCGCGACGCCGGCCCCCAACTCGTCGACGTGGGCTACGCCGTCGCGGTGTGCCATGCCAACGCTGTCATCAGCGACTACGCTCGCCGCGAAGTCGACGAGAACACCGGCCTGCTACCGGACGACATACACTTGCGCCTCGACGACCCCTGGCAGGGCGGAGGCGTGTGGCGCGCCGAGCACCCAGGTAGCGCCTACGCCCGAATCGACGCGACGAACCCGCTTGGCCTTGGCTGGTCGTCCACCCTGCCCACCGTCCCGCCTGACCTGTGGTCCGCCAAAGCCGGCGGTGGCGACGACGTGTCCATGCCCCCACCACGGCCCGAACATGACCTTCAGCCCGAGCCCGAGCCAGCTGCGCTGCCGCCCGATCCGGACGACGACGGCGGCTTCGGCGATCTGACCGTCGCAGACAGCCAGATCTCCTGGACCCAGTCACTGCGGCTGGTCCATCTGCTCGAGGGCCGACTGCCGCTGCCCGACGTCATAGGTGTCCAGATGCGCGACGCCGGCTTGGCCGGCGTGCGATTACGGCTGATGCTGACTCACGACGGGCACAACCTCGAGCCGTCCGAGGCCTCACAGACCGTAGAGAGCCATCTGTTCGGACGCCCGCAGCTCACCGACGTCGATTGGCCGCTAGAGTTTTTCGCCAGCATCGTGCTCACATGCACCTGGCCTCGCGGCGCCAGTGTGGTCCGTGCAGCCACAACGCTCCTCGAATCCCCGGTCGTCATCGACGATATGGAAATCACACACCGTTACGACCCGCGAATCCTCACCCGCGACGCCGCCCCCGGGGAGCCCCAGCGCGGCAGCGCGGGTAGTCGTACCGGGACGATGTCGCTCGCGCAGCGCGTGTTGCGCGCGGTGCGCCGCCTCGGCCTGCTCGACCCAAACGGGCGCGCGGTATTGGCTCGTGGGCAACTGCCAGCGGTCGTGTACGGTGCCGCAGACTCGGCCGCTCCAGGCGAGCTCAACCTGGCCGTGAAGGAGCTACTCGAGAGCGGGCAACTGCGCGATGACGTAGGCAGCGTGGATGCCCACCAACGACTGTGTTACCCAGCCGAGCCCGGCCAGCCGAGCGTCCCGCTCGTCGTCTATGAGCCCCACGCCGTGGAGGGCCTCCCGCGCACGGTCCCAAACCGCACCCGTAGCGTCCTTGAGGCTCGATTCGTGCGCACTCACACAGTCGCCGGCCACCTACGCCGACTTCGTGACGTCTATTCGGAGGCCAGCGACGAGGCCCGGCAGGCCTACCGCGAGGACCGCGCCCGCTTCTGGCTCAGTGGGCCGTCGGAGCTGCCCAAGGGCTATACCTACGTCAGGCCGTTCACCCGAGGGAGCGCCTGATGTGATCACTGCTCTTGAATCGCCATTAGCCCAATGGCCATTGCCCTACCCACCCGGCCGGTCCCTCCGGAGGTTTCATGGCTGCCCAACGCTACCTCAGCGCCTGTCCGCACTGCGGGGGTTCGACGTCCTACCCGGTCCACCGGGAGAGGGGTTGGCCACCAGGCGACAACACCGAACTCGACGCAACGCTGGCGGAGCTATCGGCTGCGCTAATGGCCTGCCGCGCACCGCTGACAGCAGCGCTGGCGGAACTGACGCCGCTGGACGTACGGAAGGGCCTTTCAGCGACGCATTTGCGAGACAGGCCGTCAATCCTACGGCCACTCGGGATCGTGATCAATCCTCACAGCATAGGCCAGCAACTGTGCCGTGACGCGCTCTCCCGCCTGATTCGTGCTGAGGATCATCCGGCCCGGCACGCGGCAGCGGCACTGACCGGCGCGGTTACGGCCGACATCCTGTCGAACCTTTCCGCCGCAGAGCGCGACGAGAGCCTTTCGGCATCGGTTGAGCGTGACCCGGCAGTCCATTGGTCCCCGGCACTCGCTCGCGTCTCGGTCTGGTCACACGGGCAAGCGTCGGTGCGTGACGCCCGCGTCTGGCTCTGGGCAACCGAACAAGCTTGGTTCCGCCCCAACTCCGTGACCGACGAACAGGTTCTTGCAATCGCCTCAGCCGCTAAGAGAATCGTAGCGGCCTCCCCGGGGTTCCGCTTCCTCGACGCCGACTGCGCGCCGCCGCGCGAGCTTGACCAGCATGAGACCGCGACGACCGACAGATGGGAGGCCGTGGCGAGGGAGGCTGTCCCCACCGAGAAGCCAGCCGCCCCGAAGTGTGCGGCATACACTAGCGAGGACGGCGAACTTATGACGGCCACCAGCGAGGACACCAGCACCGAGCCCTCGCCGGGCGGCAGCGCACAAGACGGCGCCCGAGAGGCGACGGCGGAAAGACTGCACCAGGCCGCCGAGGACCTGCGCCAGGCACTGTTGGCCGCGCCCGCGGTTGCCCAGAGCGTCCTCGACGACGTCAAGGCTGACCGAGCCCCGGCTGTCGACGACCTAAGCGTGCTCGCCGCAGTCCGCACCGCATACGACACCGCTGTCGCGTTGCTTCCGAACGGCGACTCCGGTGCTGACGTCCAGACCGGCGCTACGGTCCGTGCCGCCATCAACGATTACATCGCGGCCGCCAACGACGCGCCGGTACGCGAGGGCCTCAGGCAACTGCGGACCTTTACCGCTCCCGCCGACAACCCCCTGCTCGTCGCCGTGCTCAGCGAAGCGCAGCAGCGTGCCGACACGTTGGTTGCGGCCCCGATCTGGGCCGCTGCAGACAGGACTCGCGCCGCCGGCCTCGCCGGGCTCCACGAGCTCGTTGATCCCGGGACAGCGCCAGAGCGGACCTTGGTGCTCCAGCAGGAGTTTGCCGCGGCTCACCCAGACCTTGCATTGCTTGCCGTTACGGCAATACAGCTAACAAGCGATGGTACTGTTCCAGCCACAGACGCGTACATTCCAAATGCCTTCGGCGGCCCTGTCTGCACGGTGACCGAAACTGATTCGACATCACAGGTTGAGGAGCCGCCTGGGGCTAGGAACCAGCAGAGTGCGGTGGACCATGCCGCTACCCAGACGGCCGACCATCCTCAGTTCGAGAGCCTTTCCGGTTCCGCCGAAGCCAGCGAAGCTGGAACGGCGTCGCTCTCCACGCCGACGCCGTTGGTCGCGCCCGTTGCCGAAGCTCCGTCAATGCCTATTCCTGGGACCCGTGCTGTATCAACTGTACCCGGCGTCCCCGCGATCAGCGACGAGGTTGCCCCCCTCAGCCGCATCCTCCAAGGTGTCGCTGACCTCATCGGTTCACAGCGTTTCGGGATGGCCGCCACAATCGCGCAAGCCGCGCAGTGGCCCGCCGCTCAGCAGTCCGCGCTCCGCATAGCCGCGCTGTCCGACGTTATACGCAGCGAGAGTGGCACGGTCTACCCAACTCTGCGCAGCGAACTAATCGAGCTCGACACGGCCGCCGCCGCAGATCACTCGGCCAGCGCACTCCTGATCGTGACCTCGCTGCTGCGCGCCGCCTTGGTTACCGGAGAGCCGACAACAGGAGCAATTCTCACCGAACTTGCGCCGCGGGTCGAGCCGAACCTGGCGGCCGTCGCCGAACAGGTCGGGCGGCGCACGCTGAAGGGTGTTCTTCTCGACGCTCTGCCGTTGACCGTCCTCACGGACCTCTCCGGGACCGAACGGTCCCTACGCGCCGCTAGCGAAGCAGCCGCCAAGCTGCTCCGACCGCGCACGTTGCGGTACAAGCGCGCGACCGACATCGCGAAGGCCTGGATGGCTACGAACGGGCTGCTGGGCCAGCCGCTGTCGATCGCGGCCAACGACAACAGATTTGCGGTCAACGACGTCGCTACCATCATCCGGCAACTCGCTGACAACTCCCACGTCACGCGCGAGCTCGACACGCTTGACCGCCGATTCAAAGGGATATCCGGTAGATCGCTTGAAGGCGCCGGCCGCCAAGACCTCGTAAACCTCGTGCAAGAGGTCATCCAACCTTTGTCCGAATGGACCAAGGCGGTCCTCTCCGTACGCCACTCGGGTGGAGCGCACACCTGGAGCAGCAGCGAGGTCGCCGACATGCGGAACGAAGTACTCACGCGCCAGGATGCGGTGCTCACGGCACTGTTGGCGCAGTCGGAGCACGGCGATCCCATTTTGGCGGCTTCCTCGCGCGCAGCGATCGCGTCACTAACCCTGACCTTCGCCGTCCTCGCCGGCGCCGATGCTCTAGCCGCCGAGGAGCCAACGGCGGCATTCGCGCTGACCGGAGAACTACTAAAAGTGCCCGGCGCAGTTATTGACGATGCGCTCGGTCATGTCACTATTCCCGTCGGAACAACGGCCGAACAGCTGCTAACCGCAGCTCAGTCTACCTGGGCCGAGGCCGTCACGATGCAGGTCAAAGCCGAACGATTCGACGCCGCCGGGTTCCTCCTCAACACGGTCAAGGCCGACCTGCTACCTGGGGATCAGTCTATCGGCCGAGACACGGTGGCAATGGTCAACACCTCAGAGAGCGAGGCCCGCACTGAACTGGAAAGGCTGCGCGAAGAACTAAGGATCGGATTACGACAGGCCCGTACAAATAATGAGGTCTCCGAAGAACAGGCCGGGGAACTAAACAGCCTGCTCAGTGACACCGACCCGGTGGCCACGCGGGATTTTTCAGCGGTTCGCCGCCAGCTGATGCACGTTAGCGAAATGCTCCCACAGTACCGCGCCGAGGCGGCAAATCGACTATCCGAACGGTTGGCATTGCTACCAGACGTCGACGATAAGACAATTGACCGTGTGACTCGGCTAATCCAACGCGGCGAGCTTTCCACCGCTGAAGAGCTTATCTACTTCCTTGAAATCGGCGAGCCCGTACCTCGAGTATCAAAACGCCGTGACTTGTCTCGATTCTTCCCGGCCGTCCCGGACGCGCTTCCCGACGGCCTGACACCCGAAGTAATCGCGGCTGTGCGCGGCCGCGCTCAGGTCCCGGGCTGTGATGTGCTGGACTTCAGCCGCCTCAGCCCCGACCTCGCCGCATTCGCCGCGACCGCGCTCGACGGCTGGCGGCAGCTCGCCGCGACGCCACCCGAAGGAAGGCGGCAAATAAGTGAACGCGACCTTCTGTTGCCCGCTCTGCGTGTCGCGGGACTAGAGGGAACACGCATCCGCCAGCTTGATGAACTGCCTCGCGGCCGTGACCGACGCTTTCTTGACGTTGAAGCTATTACCAGGAGCGGTAGTGCGCTGGTGCCCGCTTTCGGTAGCAAGCTCGACGGTCGCCTACGTGTTCTACTTGCTTGGGGGCAGCCGAGTGCGCAGTTGCTCCTGAGCTTCGCCGACCAGGACAACTCCGACAGCAGCCTCCTAGTCGCTTATCTCGGCACCATGAACGCGCAGGCCCGCCGCGAGCTCGCCGAACAGGCCGTCGCGAACAACCGGACCGCGCCGGTCGTGGTGCTCGATGACGCAGCCCTGGCTTATCTGGCCGCGCACGGGAACCGGCAGATCGACGCGACGATGAGCGTGCTACTCCCCTTCAGCAATACCAATCCGTACGTCAGGCAGAAACGAGGTCTAGTCGCCGAGGAAATGTTCTACGGCCGGGACGCCGAACGTAAGAGCGTGCTCGACCCTGACGGCACACAGCTACTCTACGGCGGTCGCGGTCTAGGCAAGTCGGCACTGTTGCGCAGCGCTGGAGCGCTCTTCGAGTCACAGGGCTTCTCCAACGAACGCGTCAGCCTTTACCTGAGCCTCGACACCGTGGGCATTCGGGCAGGATCCGCGATCGGACCAGACGCGATCTGGCATGCGCTTTTGCGCGACCTTACCGATCGTGGTGTTGTTACGCTGGCACGCCGCCAGAACAGTCGCACTAGACCGCGTGAGCAGGTCCGAGCGGGCGTCCTTGGGTGGCTCGGCGCCAACCCACACCGACGGCTGCTCATTCTGCTAGACGAGTGCGATAGGTTCTTTGAGTCCGACGCGCCGGACTTCCTTGAGACGACCCGACTCAAGGAGCTTGGACTGGCCACGGACGGCCGCGCCAAGGTCGTATTCGCCGGCCTGCACTCGGTGCAGCGCTACGCTAAGACCGCGCGTAACGGCCCATTCAGTCATCTCGCCCAGCGCCCGACCGTGATTGGACCGCTCGGACCACAGTGGGCCGCTAATCTGCTCACTCGCCCGTTGCAGGCTCTCGGATACCGCTTCGCCGACGACGACCTGGTTAACCGAGTTCTCGGTTACTGTTCCTATCAACCGTTCCTACTGCAGATGTTCGGTTCACGCCTGGTCGACGCCATGCACGAGCAGCGCATGGCGGGTGTCGCCGAGATCGAGCCGCCGTACGTCATCACCAGGACTGACGTCGTGGCGGTCGAAAGCGATGTGGAACTCAAGGCTGACATCAGCACAGCATTCCACGACACGCTTCATCTCGATCCTCGGTACAACGTCATCGCCAACCTGCTTGCGCACCATGCTCACGAGTCCGGCCTCGATGCGCGGCTGTCGGATGTCGAGCTGCGCGAGGAGTGCCTCGACTGGTGGGACAAAGGGTTCGCGCCGCTGGATGTGGAGGGATTTCGAGCGTACCTGCAGGAGATGGTCGGCCTGGGTGTGCTCGCGCGGAACAATGACGGCCGCGGCTGGCACCTGCGCAGCCCCAACGTGCTGCACATGATTGGGTCGAGGGACGACGTCCTCACTCAGCTGGTCGGTGCGGCAACGCTGTCGGTGCCCGACGAATTCGTCGCGCTGGAGACCAGGGCGGAGATGAACGACGGGCGGCGCTCACCGCTGACCGCCGCCCAGATCGATGACGTGCTGGGCGACCACGCCAACCAGGTCCGCGTGGTGCTCGGCTCGCTCGCGACCGGCATCGGCGACGTCGCGCAGGCCGTACGTCGAGCGGCCGACGTAGGTGACCGCTTCACCGTGCCGACAATCACCAAGTGGCGGCAGTTCGAAGAGGAGCTCGTTGCCGGCCTGCCTGGCGAACGACGCGTCGTGCTAGACGATCTGGTTGCACTCGCGCCGCGGGACGAGGCATGTCTCGACGCACTGACCACAGCGCTGGAGCAGCGGCCGCAGCGGCCGGGAGTAACCCGCTCGGCCGTCATCGTCGCCGGGCCGCAGCAGATGGTCCTGTGGAGAAAGGTGCTCGGTGATCGTGGGCGAAACGCCTCGCTCGGAACGGTAACGCTGCGCCGGTACGACAGACAGACGCTGCGAGTATGGACGCGCAACAGCGAAAAGTTCAGCGTACCGGAGCGGCTTGAGCGACTACTCCAGGTTACCAGCGGATGGCCGGCACTCGTCGAGCAGGCCGCGCAACTCGTCGCGTCCGGCACCGACGAAACACTCGCGCTGACCTCGATCGCCGAGAAGCTCAGCTCACCACTCGCGGCGATCGAGTTCGTTGACGACGTCGGCGTTACCGCTGATGAAGATCTCAAAAGCGCCTTCGCGGCCATACTAGCTTTGGTGGGCAGCGATAATGTGACACTTGACGACGTGATTGCCGCCGCATCAACGGCCGTTGACGATGCCGAGACTGTAGTAGCCTGCCTCCATGCTCTCGGAGTATTCGACATTGACTCCAGCGGGATGTACCGGCTAGAACCGCTGCTGGTCCACTGCTGGTCGAGTCGC
>Ga0157379_10001700_pt1 | contig 18210 bp, 22 predicted proteins | sample S25metaG_FD_121802 | JGI IMG/M metagenome (GOLD analysis project Ga0157379, IMG submission 121802) | Switchgrass rhizosphere microbial communities from Kellogg Biological Station, Michigan, USA - S2-5 metaG | ecosystem: Host-associated > Plants > Roots > Rhizosphere > Soil | place: USA... | reverse complement strand
ATAATATTCATCGCAAGCCTGGGCTTCACCTAGGATTAGCTGGTCATTTCAACTACACGCCAGGCACCGGTGTCTTTGGGTGGACATACGAACAATTGGGATGGGATCTTAAATGGGATGCGAAGAATCAGCGCGCTGTCGTGCGTTAGGACTTCATTACCAGATCTTCATTCTCTGTCCCCGAGTACCGCAATAATAATTACTGGAATTAAATCGTCCAAGTTTTCTTTCAAAGCTACTTGAAGCCTGTAAGAGGCCTCAGGATACTCAAGGTTTCATAGTTTCATTCTCTGGAACTCTCTGGGACCAGTTTGCAATTCTCCAAATGCAAGTTGTTAGTCATATAGAGTTCCTGCCATCCGAGAGACCATTAATTTAAATGGCGGCGCTGGTGGAGCAGGAATGTCAGTGGGATAGTAAAATGACATCTTTAACCGTTGAACAGTTTCTATGAGCTCCAGTGAGGGAAGGCCATACATCCTTTCCTTAAGCCTCTAACAGATTCCACGGGCATGCAGTACACGGGGTCGACATCGTTCAGACCTGGGAACGCGATAAGGCAGAGCCCTGTATGGTTTGTTAGTCCTTATGCAACGGACATGAAAATGTGTACCTGCCACTCCAAATAATGTGTGAAGTACATCTACCATATCTCCTGGCGGTCTGAGACGCCCCCACCTTCATAGTCCTGGTGGAAACAATTGAGTTTCGAAGAAGTGTCCAATTGTTGTGCCACATATTTGTGCAGATAAAATAGAAGATATCAGGGCATCGGAATTGGCCAAATGTGACTCCTTTAGAATGGAGTGGGGGGAAAGAACCCAGAAAGAATAACAGATCCGGCGGAATATGACCATCAGTACTTAATAAATTTCAGCTGAATGTCAGATAAAATCTCTAAGTTCTTCTGAGCATCTATTCGAATCCGTTGTGAGGTTATCTTTCAGCAAGCCACCAACCCAGCAGTTGTTCATCCACAACGTCCGATTGGTCCGGAATCGCCAGAGATGCAACACATACGAATACTGCTTGGTCTGTTACATTAATTTACTGATATTTTGACGGGGATATACCTTGGACACATCAATCTCCGCCCCTATATCACTCTCAAAGGCCCTGTCAAAGTTTTTACATCGAGTAATATGCTCGATCGTCTTGTGGATATTAAAGGAAGCGGCGCCAGGGGTAATATGTTTGCGACCCAATATTGACAGTGAGTTTATAATGCAGAAGGTAAATCGGGTGTCTATTTCACCAAACTTGTCACCAGCGAAAACCCCAGTCGGTATCCGTAGAGAAGAAATGACTAGGGAAGGTCAGTCAGCGTACATGAAGTAAGATATATCACTCACAATTTACAACCCGAGGAATATTTATTCTATCCAAAGCATCCCGGATCACAAGGATTTAAATAGCGCTGAGTGCGGATAGTATATGAGCATTATGGCCTAGATGCGCTTCGAATCCGTCGTGTTATTCATCAGCTACAGACGTGTCGGAGGAATAGTGCTGACTCTTCGCCTCATCATTCCAGCAATCCATGACAAATTGGATCATTTTATCTCTGTCCAAAGCCTCCTTCTTCTTGATACATAGTGCTGCTGTCAGACCCCAGTGAATAGCGTTCATACGCAGATGTGCTGTGAGGTGATAAAGGTCGGTGGCTGTGCATGTTCGGCTGGCACTTTATCCCGGCCTTTCCTTTGTCCTCACAGGACGAAGCCTCTGGACACGTATCGAATTCCTGTGGGTCGAATATGAGCCGTAGGTTATTTATTCCAACGATGGGTAAGTGTTAGGAATATTCCTTACTACTTTAATTCATTCAACTAATTAATCTTGCACCTGAATAGTCATCCTATGTGCGCAAATGATGAGGGATCCGCCTCCTAGAAGTCTCATATACGGATAGATTTCAGCTGATAGTTCATTGATATGAGTATTGGTGCTGACAACCCGATGTGGACAATGACCTTTGGGAAAGAACTTCCCCAGCTCAGAATCTTTATTCGAAATCCAAACAGCAGCGATGAACCTCAAATACTTGAGAGTCTGTATCTTATCACCATATTGACCCGCTACGCTATCTCCCCTTTCATGAACAATTCTCGTCTTCAAAGGACGCCGTATTTTGAGATGTAATGTTCTGAGAGACGAAATGGCGAGAGCGAGGATCTTCTATGCTCTAGACTTCAGCAGTCTAGGAGTGGGTTGCACGTGTCTCCTCTCGGTATAGTGTGCACACAGTTGTTAAACCCTCACAGTTTACCTCACATTCCCCTCAACATCAGTCGAAACCCGGGGGATAGAACCTGTACCAGAAGATGATCGAGAGGACAAACACGCTATCAGTCTGGTTTCGGTCTGGTTCGCGTGAGAGCAATTCCTAGTCCCATTTTACCGCAATTTTCCATTACAGCTTATAACCTAGCGGCAACATCATTATTGCAGGTATTGGGATTGGGATTTTGGGAGCCAAAACTTTCCACCTATCGTTTACGAGCACCTCCATGGCGGCTGTCGGGTTCACGCTGTTGTAAGTCTTTAAATATAGAGGGCCTACTTCATAGAGTGATATTTAATTAGGGGTTGCATACCCGTTGGGCTAGTCGCAATTATTGGGCCACAGACGGGAATGCGGACAATGGTTATTACACGATATTCATACGGATATTGGGGAGGTGCATTTATTGCATTGTTGAATGTCATATCTCAAGTGAGCCCATTAACTTTCACGCATTTCGAAAATAACTCCCTCCTGTGCAGCTCGAGTGGGGATGCGTGGGTTCCATTTTGGCAGGACAAATTTTGCATAGTATAAATGCGAAAATTCCTCTAATTGCTGGTGTAATTATAATTGGGTGACTTCTGTTTATCGTTTCATATGGAATGAGGATAATTCTCATATATGTGGCAGGGTCTTGTCCGGTCTGTCCTACTTTGTCGTGGATATCTATTCTTAATTAATTCTTCCACAGCAATAATAAGTGTCTTTGGGTGAGAAACTTCATTTATTGTCCGTATGTAAATACTTATGAAGGCGCCATCAAATTGTAGGTATAATGTAAGTCCGTATCTGTCCACCATTGATGGGCATCGATTTCCGTGTTTTCAGGTTTTACATTATTATGAGCGATATGCCTGGATTGGCATGGCGATTATTTTCTTTATTATGTATGGTTTAGGAGCTAAAGCTGGTATTTAGACCACTTTTTTATTTGAAGAAGTGTCGTAACAATTTCCTTGGTAGGATATCAGCTTGCATCGCAGCCGCCTCCATCTACAACTGAAGGGAATGCATCTCACGCTCTTCGCGTCCTCTCTTTCGGTGGGGCGATGTTTTCAATGATCATTGGTTGGGCCCCCATGTAAGACCAACTTCCCTGTTTCATTTACTCCCAAGTCGCTTCATTTAGGGGATCCGTTTAGAGCGGCCGATTTCAATACTCATCTTCCTGTCGAAACCTCACCGTCTAGGATATTTTTACTGTCAACCATTGGGAATTTGATCCCTATTACAACCACAGCCATTCTTGGTGCCGCTTTAATCACCGCCCCTGCTTACTCCATAGCCTATGATGAAGGTGATACTGCGTCCGTGTTGATGAAAGGTGGTCCAATTTCATTCCAAATCGTTCTTGATACCAACCTTTGGCCCTAGTCTTTGAGCCATGGGGACACTGGGGTGCCTTTTGCCTTGTTCTCAGCTCATTATCAATAATTGCAGGAAACGGCAAGTGCTCTTAAATCACTCTATTATCCCTCCGTTCACCATACTACAGTTATTGTGAACTGTACGACATATTGGTGTTCATATCTATGATTTGTAACACAGTTCTCCAGACTCGCTAGGGCTTTCGCTGCAGACGCTTGGTTCTCGGATCCAACGTATACCTCGAACCGTCCTCACAACAATTGGAGTGGTTTTATACACAGCGGCCGCCATCGCAGGGTGTCAACACTTTTCTAAAATTCTTGGTAGCTTTTTATCAATAGTGAGTATCCGACCTAGAGCCTCATTCTGTCGTGTCAATCACCTCGTTTGCTGAACTATACACTTCCAGCTCGGATATTGGGTCGCTCCTTGGTGTATTATAGTCCTAGAAGAGCACCTAATTTTTCGGACGAACGGAGGTAATCTGGGAGGATACCATGTTCATGTTTATAGCTCTCCACCTCAGTAAGTGCTGACTGAAGAGTGCGTTACATTAACAATTTTCCTATAGACTTCCAATGGGCTTTGCTGCAATGTTTGTGACTATTTGGCCGCATATTCTCGCCACTAACACTCTTAATAACATCGTGTTTTATAGATTTTCTACCCTCCTGGGCATAGGTGGAGGGATTATCGGGATGGCACAAGATTGGTTCGTAGGGCCATTGGCCGCAAAACTAGGTCCCCATGGAACAGATATTGGGTTTGAAATGGCGGCGGTGGTGGCTGCTGTATTTTATCCCCCTCTGAGACTCATGGAAATTCGGAAATGGGGGAGGTGAATAGCTTTTTTCGGAAATAGAATATCCGAGAAATCGTAGGATTATGAATCCAATATATCCTTGCCGCTTGCTGCAATTATTTTTGTTCTAGCAGACCTCCTCGTAACAGGAAAAAAAGTACATATGAATCCTAAGCTCGAAGGTTATTGGGCAAGGACGCGGAGTCTTCGTTGACAACCCTGGGCGCTGTCTTACAAACACATACGAATACTAGTTGCTTCATCTGTTCCTTTTCCCTTCTAATGTCACCGAGTCCTGAATACACATTTAACAATGGTATTAAAATCCCCGTATTCGCCTTGGAGTAAGCTTTGCTACGACCCAGATTCATTGTCTGCTAGGATATCTGAATATCTAGTCCCACCCAGATGTTGGATACGGACTGCGGGGAAGCAGGAGCAGACTGAACAGATGGTCAAGCTTGCACCGAAGGCTGAAACTCTTTGATAAATACTTATAGCCGTTACAGTAATCAATGGCCCATGAAAATGGCACAGATATAGGCATTTTGATACGGTATGTCTGAATTTAGGTAGTCAATTATTGACAATGTGACACTATTATGCCATTTATAGGTATCAGGTTATGGTCAGAAAGAGTTAACTATCTTGTTGGAAATTAATAACACCGCGAATGTATAGATAACGAGGAAGCGATTGGTAAGGCCATGACTGAATGCGGCCAGGGATTCCTCGCGGAGATATTTATCGTCACAAAACTTGGTATCCCTGATCATCACAGAGTCAAAGAAGTAATCGAAGCTTTACTAAAGAAGCTCAACGTCGCATATATTGGCCTGTGGCTCATGCATGCACCTTGCGCTTCAATCAACAGTGCGTCAATCGATTTATTCCACGTCTAGAGACTTTCGAGAATAGCCTTGTAAACCCAGCCATCACAGGGAAACTGCTTATGCCGGAGGAAAGTCCTACTTACGCCGAGACTTGGAAAGAAATGGAGAAGGTATATAACGAGTCCGACGGTGATGCCTTGTATAATCTGAGTATTTCACGAACGTTTAACTAACTGGCCGACATAGGTAAAGTCCGATCTATTGACGTGTCCAACTTCAGTATCAAACCATCCGAGGTACTACCAGCATTATTGTTCCAGTCACGAGTCAAGTGGGTCAGTCGTCGAAATATATGGAAATTCAGCAAGAATGAACTCCTTGACTATTGTAATCCAAATATATTCTTCTTACCGCATTCTCTCCTCTTGGATAATATAGTCGTCATTTCTTTATGGATCCGAAATTGCAACGAAGGAGGATGCAACAGTCGCACGGATTGGTTAGCAGTGTATTACGGAGTCAGTTTGATAAGCCAATGGAATATTCTAACATCAAGTAGTAACTAGCTTGTTGGATTTACGAGCGCTCAGCAAGGTCATGCTACGAGTTCTGTTCCGTGCTGTGCTCTTTTGTTTCCCCCTTTCGATTGGATCGCATATATTTGATATATAAGTAGCTTACATTTTGTATGTACTGTATCCGTTTGCCTCATGAGCTCACCGAGGTCAAACGTAAATTTACTCATTATTTGTGTGTTCGCGACGTTTATTCCAATATAGCTGGAGGGTTCAGCGCAGAACCATATCAATATCTAGACAGAGCAGGAAGAACGGCCATTGGTTATTCTTTCTATGGGAACAAGCCTTGACAAAAGATCCATCGCTTAGATGCTCAATTTATCTCCGGAATCCATATCGACAGTTGATTCATACCACAAGCACCCTGGATTCCATCGTGCCCTGGGCCGCTTTCTTTGGAACAGTCCCTGATAAAGCTGCTGGATGGACTTATGAGCAGCTTGGATGAAACTTGAAGTAGGATGGGGAGACAAAATGGCCCACAGACCCCTAAATTCTCGACATCTCACCCTATCAAGTTGGGATTCCGACTTATTGGTAGCATTGAAGTTGACGCATAATCGGACACCGATAACCATATTTGAGTGATCTACATGTTTCGGCCAGAATTTTAGGCATATGTATAGTACTTTTGATCGAAAACGGGAAGACAAATAGATATCACCTCGAATTAGAGCTGGAGTTGAACCAGGGTAATGGAGTCCAATTGATTGTTGTTGTACAGAAATAATTTAGTTATAAACTCCACTGAAGTTTGGGCTGAGGTTTATCTAACTGTAGAAAATAATCGGAGGAACAGAAGCGGGTTGCTGACGATGTTGACTAAAATCGGTATTCAAAAGAGAGCTCTTGTAATAAGTTAGAAGGCTATTGGAGTACATACTGTACATCAGCAATGCATGTCCTATTCTTGTTGACAGCGTGGGGACAGAATCCTGCTGATATAAAACGCATCACTTGGTATGTACTTCATTTACTCGTAAGAACCAATCCCTTCCACAAGGATGATACCGGGCCCTGTATACACTTTCAATAATGGAATTAAAGTTCCAGCATTCGGTCTGGGGTAAGCACTTTTGGCGTCTCGATGACTGAAATTCAGATTCCTTCAGATGCTGGATGGGATCGCCCAAGAAACATGAAGAGACTGAACAAATGGTCAAACTTGCACTGAAGGTCATATCTTTTTGATAATTATGTGTATTTTATCTTTATCCTACGGAAATAGTATGGATATAGGCATTTTGATACGGTACGTCTGAACTTGGCTCATCGGCAATTGTCTGTGCCAATAATTCAAGGATAGGCAGCCGGTTATGGTCAGCCATCCTCTATTCGTCATATTGACATTTGGGCAACATTTTAATCTGTAGGAAATGAAGTAGCGGTGGGCAAAGCCATGCGTGAATCAGGAGTTCCCCGCGAAGAAATATTTGTCGTCACGAAGCTTGCGAGTTCTGCTCATCACAGAGTCAAAGAAGCATTCGAAGATTCATTGAACAAACTCAACATTGGATATATTGATCTCTGGCTTATGCATGCACCTACTGCTTCGATTAATGGTATGCAGGAGAAGATCCGAGCTCGGACAATGACCAACTAATGCATCTCAGGAAAAAGGCTTTTACCTGAGGAAAGTCCAACATACGTCGAGACTTGGAAAGAGATGGAAAAGGTATATCAAGAAACACCCGGTAACAAACACTTTATTTTCCATTTTCAGATAAAAATTCATGAAACACAGACAAAGTACGGGCTATTGGCGTGTCTAACTTCATTGTCGAAGAACTTGAAGTCCTACTCCAGGAGAGCAGTTTCATTCCAGTTACAAACCAAGTAAGTATATCAATCATTGCGTTTAATGATGTTGAAACTGATGTGTGCGTATATTGAGGTGGAAATCCATCCTGCCTATCCCCAGAACGAGCTCCTTGAATACTGCAATTCAAAGAAGATAATTCTCACAGCTTATTCTCCTCTCGGACAGTATAATTCTCCTTTCTTTAGGGATGCCATTTTACAGGAAGTTGCGATGACGGAGAAGGCAACAGTGGCACAGGTAAGCGTCGGGGAGGATAATATTTACACTAGTTAATCGTTTACTCAGGTCCTGATTAGCTGGGGGATACAACGAGGGACAATAGTAATTCCAAAGACAGAGAAGGAAGAACGACTGATCGAGAATGCCAAGGTTGGGTTTATTCTTATTTTAAAATAAGCTTTGATCGCTTCCCTCCCTCCTTAGTTGTTCAAGTTATCTCCCGAATCCATGTCGAAAATTGATTCATACCATACACATCCTGGCTTTCATCGGCCTCTGTTCGGAAACTGATGAGCAACTGGATCGGAGCTTGCCAAAGTGGGGTGAAGACTCGGAGACGAAGTGTCCCTATATTAGACACGATGGAATAGTTATAATAATCTAGCTTGAGTATGCAATGTATGTATATACTTTTGACGACAAAGCCATTATGCAGAAGGGGAGGTTTTAAATAGTAACCATAAAAGAATAAAAACGCGGGTATAGTAAAGAATATGTCAAAGTTTTAAAAGACAGTCACTCCCTTGAATAATCCAGTCAGTCCGCAGAAACGAGGAAGAGAGGTGACGTAAAAGGATATAAAACTCAGTCTTCAAGGGAACTTTGAGTAGGTAGGCGTGATTGTTGTTCGTCTGCTCGGCCAACGATAACGATAGTTGTCATCAAAGCCGAGATGAATAACGCAGTTGCGCAGCCGCCAAACACCATGGAGCGAGCGTCGCTGACTCCTGCAAGTAGGGAGACAGTGACGAAGATATTCAGAGGAACTCGTGACAGTGCAGACAATGTTGCACGATGTTCGTCGGAAATGATGGAGGAACGGAGCATGCCTGAGAGAAATACTTGAGAGGTGCATCGACGCAAAGAAATAAAGGCATACCTTGAACAGGATAATATATTCCGACACATGCTTCGAAAACACAGAAGGCCCAGAAACGATATCTCGGGTCATCGGTGACAACGGAGGTTAGGAGGGAAAGAGCGGCCAAGGTACAGACCAAAGAAGAAAGCTTGGCATGCAGTGTCGTAGAGGAATCTGTGGCGCCGTCAGGAGGAGGGAAGGCAACAATCGTGGTATAAATGAGAGAACCGAGCATCATGGACACCATGAAGCTCGAGAAAATATATCCGAACGGTAGTTGGTCATCGGTCAGATCCCGAAGAGCTGGAACCCATAAGAAGACAAAAAGGTACATCGATCCTTCAAAACAGGTTTGGGTGAAGACAAGCGTTAGGAGGGAATTATCTTCGGAAACAGAATAAGTGGGATGATTTCTTGAGATTATTTATAGACTTGCCTTGCTTGACAATTTTCCATGCAGCCTTTAGTCTGGTAATTTGCAGAATATCAGTGTCTCCTGAGGTGGTTCCGTAGTTTTCTCCCCAAGCTCCTTTAATCATTACCCAGGCAAGAATCAGAGCGGCCCCGCTAGCAACAAATGGCGCCTGGAAATTATTTGTCCAAGCTACCAAGTTATTGCTGAAGATTCCAGCTGTTGTGGCTACAAATCCATTCACCAGAGTAGCACGACCCATAATGGTCGATAATTCCCCCTCCCCGAGGCCAAGTGACGAGGATGATCCAACCAACCAGGATTCGAATGAGGAAAAGAGGATGGATGTAGATAAACCGCCGAGTATGCGCCCAGAGAAGAGGATAATAAATGATGGGAATAGCGTACAAACACAACTAAGTGTGTACGTGATGCAGAAAATCATGCAGAGCCGTTTTCGCCCATATTGATCTGCCCATACACCAACAAGAGGTGCAGCCAAACCGCCTGCTGTGAAACCAGTTACAAAGAGAATAGCGACCACTCGTTCCGGGAATAGATATTGTTCATTGTAGAGAGAGTAAACATAAGGTCCCTAAGGGCACGTCCAGTCAGGATTACACGAATATGTCGAGAATGCTCAGAGCAACATGCCTGTAGCCAATCTGCGCCCATAACAACTGCATAAACAAGAAGATATTTCCTCATAAGAGCTGAATATCCTGGTGTTTCTCCTCCAGCGACTCTCCATCCAGAACGCCCATGCGAATGGCCATCTCCCTCGTTTGGTCCTGACTTCTTCTTTGCGGATAGATACCGTTGAACAACGAGGGAGACAAGGCAGTAGGCCGTCAAGGTGACGAGCTGGGCCTCGTAAAAGCCATAGAGTTTGGTCATTATAGTGACGGCGAGTGGGGAAAAGACAGATAAGAAACAACTACGCGCAGCCGGAGAGACGGGCCATTTACAAGGACACTAACTGATTGACGCCAGTAAGAATTTTGCAAGATGTTAATAGTCAGTATCAGACATGACATAACACGAGCTATACATTAAAGGCTCAAACAGTGCGAGAGATAATAGAATTGAAAAGCAAGCAAATTCAAAATATAATAGCTAGACATGCAAAGATAAGAGATATATCATTTCATCGTCTTTTAGGTGCCCTACTATCCTCCTGGCTCGGGGATCCACGACGTTTCCTAGAAACGAAGGTTTCATTCGATGAATATGAGACTAGTCGAAGATCGGAGCTTACCTGCTTCCCCGATCATCAATATCAACTGCGCCTTGCGTCCCACCATAATCCAGCCCATCGACAGCTTGTGCGTTTCCATCTCGGTCCTTATAACGATTTTGGTTCCTTGGTCCCGTTGGAACGTTGGGTGGTAACGGCGAGGCAGGACGAACAGGAATTGGTGGCGGGACTAGAGAGTGCATGTAAGTTATAATGAACAGTTTCGCTTGAAGGTTACTGACCTCCCTCCTGAATATACATGCCGCCTCTTCCTCTTCCTCTTGGGAATCCACCACGACCGCGCATCCCCAACGGAGGCGTAGCCATACCACGTCCCCGGAATGCAGCTTGAGGAACACCGGGTGGAAGTCTCGCAGCAGCCGGTCCAGTTGGTACATTTCCAGGCCCTGGACCAGAGCCAGAAACAGGACTTGGTCCCGCTGCAGGCCCTTGAGATCGAATGGGTGTGGATACTTGGCCAGGAGTGCCACTTCCATCCATATTTTGATGATACATACCCATTCCACTCGGATCCTATGGTATAAAGCATATTTAATATTGAGATTCAATGGTATACAAAATGAGAACTCGCCTGCATCCCGTACTCTTGCCCCATACCTATCATCTGTCCTGGACCTGGACCACCCCCCTGGAATGCATCCTGTGCCATGCCCTGCATGCCCATAACATCGCCTTCACCACCTTGCATCATCCCCGCTGCTTGCATTGCCTGAACATCTCCACCATTCATAACACCCATCATGCCCATATCATGCATCATTGCGCCGGGTCCGCCCATCATACCTTGTCCGCCGTGGGGTATCGCTCCTCCCGACATCAGCTGCGTCGCCCCCGTCATAACCATTGCGCGAACTTCAGGTGGTAGGGTCGCAATCTGATCCTCTGACATCCCAGCAAAGTTCTATATTAACATCATATCAGCTTCAGTCAGGATGGGACCAAAATGTTACGTTTCACCGTAACGACTCCTTTGAGATGATTGGCCATATCACCTAACTCTCTTCTTCGATAGCAGTATGCTTCCCATGATACTTCATCGAACCCATAATTGAAGTAGTCGCTGATATCCGTTCCAGGCCGTCGCCATGGCTTCTCCGCCAGAGCATCCATATCCACCTCGAATATGGACCTGTTATCAATCGTACCAGGCTCTTCCGGATTTATGGGAGGATGGGACGGGGGTGCTCTTGCTGGAGGTAATGAGGAAGTATCTTGAGCTGGTGTTGTGCTCCGTGGCTCAACTCCACCCTTCAATTCCTCGGAAGACTGCTTTTGCACTAACTGGGGACCAGGAGGCGGAAGAGACGGAGCTTTCGCTGGGAGTTCACCACGGGGTGTAGGCGTATATTCCGTCGTCAAATGGGGAGCTGTATAATGATAAGTTCCAAAACATAGGATTGTATGGACAAACGAACCTCGTACACCTGGTGGTGGTGTTGTCCCCGATGCCGGCAGAGGCGTTCCAAAGCTTGCTGCACGAACGCCACCTTGTGGGCTAGAATGTTGTAATGTAACATTAGGGATTTAAGCTTAATAGATAAGTACAATACGAACCGAAAATCTCGATTCATAGCTTTATTTCGTTCCTCCGGGTCCACGATAATTTCAATGTCCTGGAATATCGAATAAACAACCTTCTGCATTCTTGAAACATGCATAATGACATACTGATTCTTCGCTTTCATCCTCTTCCTCCTCTTCTTCACCCTCACCGTCCTCCTCTTGCTGTTCTCCGCCGTGGTCCCGACCATCTTGGGCATCCTCGTGAGAAGGGGCGTCGCCCAATAGTTCATCTCCTGCGTCCAGAGATGGAATTGCTTGAATTCTGTAATTACCTCAGATAAATGTGGCGTGGATTCTTGTCAGACTTACGGCTGGGGTTCTGCGATAAACCGCTAAAGCATGAGGATCTCCAATTGACAGAAAGTGTCCATCAGTTCTCACCAGCTACAGGAGCAAATTGATTCGTTGGTCGTGCTGGTTGTTCAGTCCCCGTTGAAGAACCATAGATGAAATCATCGTCATCCTCTTCCCTACAACTTGTAAATCAGCCACCGTATTACGCCACAGAAATAATGAGCTGACATTTAGAGATATCACAGCTATATTGTCGTGTTGCAAAAGTAATTAGATGTCGCACGATCTTGCTGACGGTAATATACTCCTCAAAGATGATTTTGCTTTATGGGTAGAACTTTACGCCCAAGTTGCTCGACACACCTTGAGGAAGTTGTACACAGCGCAAGCGCCCGTTGCGACTCCGATGGGCTGGCGCCTCTTCTCTTCGAATCATGTTCATACAAGGGCTGGTCGAGGGGCGGCGAGACCAAAGCGTCGGGAAAAGTCAGTCGTGTGCCCAAGCTAAGTATCTGTATTAGAGAAATTGAGGACTTTACTAGCCATTTCTGGACTGAGAACACTTCGGAAAGGTCCAGTTAGTATTTATAGCAATCAATGGCTAGACGAAGCCACACCACTGTTGTAACGTACGAAATACTAGCGTTAGTATCCAGGACGATATGTAGAAAAGATCCATAACTTTGACTGTAACGACAGACTGATCTATGTGACCGATGAAGCCTGGAGGCGGAAGTTGCACAGCTAATACATATAACTTTAGCAACATTTTTTTCGATTTATTTGACGAATTTTGAGTGGAAAAGATGGCGCAAGGGAGCGGCGAGCGCGAGATGGGTAAAGCCCGTTCACGGTTGCCCCCTGTGATCTGAGGTGACTATTTGACCAAGGCGAATCACGACTCGGCGGGATTGTGGTTTCTGAACCTAGTTGTCCCCGAACAGCCCTGATTTCAACTCATACACAAAAATCTTCCTCTTCTTTCCCATGCCCTGTCAAAGAAGCGCCTACTCGACAAACAAAATAGTCACCTAGTACAAAACAGCTTCCGGGACTTCTCGGTGGTCTGTCAGCGGTCCTGGCAAGTGCTCATATGTCAGAGAAGGTATACAACAAAAAGAAATACCATGATTCACAGCTTACAGGAAGGGCATGGCTTGATGAACTTCTCCAAGGCAATGAAAGTCGGATTAGAGATCAATTGGGCATGGCAAAGCATGTGTTTAGGAGGCTTGTAAGAGTCCTGATAAAGAAGAAATTACTTTGAGATAGCCGCCATGTGACAATAGAAGAACAAGTGGCCATTTTCCTCTACGTTGTGGTCACCAACTTATCAAACCGGAAAGTAGCTGAAAGGTTTCAGAGGAGTGGGTACACTATTTCTAGGTAATTCTTCGGTGTCATCACCTGTAGAAGAACCCTATTGATGTATACAAAGCAAAGTATAACGTGACAGAGAGTAAAGCCCTACAGCGGGGAATGGCGAAGAGTTCGTGGCGCGATCGTGCTTTTGCAAACTGGTCTGAGCAGTTTGTAAAATCGTGGGTCGATCGTACGTGATTTGGTGCTGCGATCGTCGTACCGAACAGTCCACAACCGCACTCGAACGTAACCCCGGATCATGGTTTATTTTGGCTGAGCGATCGCAGCCGAACGGGCTCTTACAAAATTTTGTTATTGCATTTCATACTTTGGTCCTTAACCCCAGGCCACGTTCCGTGACACTAACCTGACCGAAGAGTGCGCGGCTACGTTGGCACGTGGCTTTGTTCAACATCTAGGTCCCGTTTAATATTTCGATTAAGGGTGCTTTAACTGGGACCTAGATGTTGAACAAAGCCACGTGTGGCATGGTCTCGAGGCTAAGTTTTCTGCAAAATTTCGGCAACTAGACTTATTTTGAAAAAATGTGGGGTTTTTCTCAAAATCCAAAGACACTTCTTCTCGCAAATCGGGATTCGCGTTACTTTCAAAACAACGTCTGGCAGTGTAAGGAACCAAAGTGGAGCTTGTAGAAAAATAGGAAACTTTAAGTTAGTACGAATTGTCTATTTTAAATCCTCACAAATATTCTCAGCCTGTTGGCTCTTGTCAAAATTTCTGATTAGTTGTTAGCGCCGCCGCGCAATGCCATTTGTCTATTCCATGATCACAGAGATTCCGAGAAAAAGTGTATTTTTACCTTAATTATCTCTGTCTTTTTATAGGGATTACATTCGGGTGCATGCTCATGCACCTGCGATGTGTTTCGTAGAACAATCTGGCCGCTGCTACAAAATAACTCCGAAGTCTCACATGGATTGCAGTTCCATCCAGAAATAGCAAGCACATATCTAGCCGAAAAGTGTTCACCTCCTCAAGTTGTTCTCACCTTACGGAAGGAGATCAGAAGGTTGCATATGGCTGATAACACTCGAAGTTGTTCAGCCGACACACGTGCTCTGCACTGACATAACTTAAGAACGCAGCCTCACAATGATAGAAATATTTCTAGAGGTCGTAAAGCGTGCTACTATGCCTCTAATAAACCGTATTCTCTCTGTTATCTTCGTTTATTCCCAACTTCGTGGCGTTGCTACCAGAACCGGGACCATCAAGGATGTTGAACATGGTGAGTATCGTTGCTTCAACTTTAAACAAATTTATACATCTCTGTCCGTAGTTGTTTTGTTCATGCAAGAGAACAGGGCCTTCGATCACGTATGTCCTATTTCGCCTTTCATAGCCTTCATTTACTGAACAATTACGTAGTATTTTGGAACGATGGCTGGTGTCCGTGGATTCGCTGATCCCAATGTAGCTGTTGCATCGAATAATAAGCCGGTGTGGTTTCAGTGAGTAAGGATCATAAAGTCCCTCCTATCTCTTCCACAAATTTGAATCAGAGTAGTCAATGGAAGTTTATCTAATGCAACCACGGAATTACTTCCTTTCTACATAAATGCGGCTGGCGGCAATACTTCTCAGTCTTCTCAATGCATGGTGGCTGGATCGAACGGTAAGTGTCTTTTACCTTTCCACTTAGGTACGCTAATGGCGGTAGCTTAGGCTGGGAGCAAAACCATGCTGCCCTTGCCAATGGGAATAATAATCTTTGGGCACTGCACAACTCCCCGTTCGCGAATGGATATTATAAGAGAGAAGATCTTCCTACGCATTTTGCGCTCGCAGAAGGTTGGACAATGGCGGATATGTACGCCGAAGCTGTAATTTCCAGTACCAACCCCAATAGAGGTAAGAGGGATTCCCTTCCTATGACATTTAGTGTCTCTAATCACAAGGCTTAGTCTTCTGGGCTAGTGGTTCGATCAATGTTCCGGGAGGTCCTCAAACTCCAGACCAAGGTGGTGTGACAGTCGACAATAATGAAACTCCTGGATGTGACGCACCGGGTATTAGTTGTTATCCAACAAAATGGAAGACCTATGCAGAGTATCTTGAGGACGCGGGTGTCACCTGGCAAGTGGTATGTAGTCTGCATTGCATCACAATTTTTTTCTTCCAATGACACTGCTTCTATCCAGTACCAAGATACAGACAATTTCGATGATAACCCGTACGTTTGCTTCTAGAGATTGGAGCGTATCTTCTAAGGCTCCTTCGTAGTCTAGCGTGGTTTGAGCAGTTCCAAGTAGCCTCCCAACAAAGTTCTCTGGCACAAAAAGGGATGAGTTTTATTGGCCTCGAATCGTTTTACCAAGCTGCTGCGGCCGGTACTCTTCCTCAAGTCAGCTATATTATTGGCCCAGCGGAGTTGTCAGAGCATCCTCCCTTTGGTCCAAATGACGGTGCATGGTTGCAGCAACAAATTGTAAACGCCGTCGTCAATAGTCCCAAATATAACTCGACGGTGTTGATCATTTCATATGACGAAACCGGTGGTTGGGCTGATCAGTAAGTTGTGGAATTTGGCATCGTCCCTTACTGACATGGCCATATAGCGTTCTTCCCATCACATCCCCTGTAAACACACCTGGCGAATGGTTAAGGACCGTACGTCAGTCACCTACATCAATGATTGCCATATGAATCTCTAGTAGGATCCTTTCAATCCTGGACCAACGCCAGTCCCAGTTGTTGCCGGACCAGGCTTCCGACTTCCGTTTTATGTAATTAGCCCATGGACACGAGGTGGACATCTCTTCACGGCGCACAGTGACCATAGTTCACAAATTATGTTCTTGGTGAGTGACTTGATATCGCCACTCGGCTTCTGTAATAATGCCACTTCAGGAGAAATGGTTAGCGGCTAAGGGAACACCAGTTGTCACTCCTCAATTGAATTCATGGCGTCGAGAGCATATGTCGGACCTCACTCAGATGTTCGATTTTGCTCATGTAAGGTTGCCTTTATAAAGTGTTATATTCCATTTCTCCTAACTCCACTGCTAGCCAGATTTTACGATCCCCAAAATGCCAGTTCCGACTCCTCCAGTAACAAATGACCAAGGACAATTCCTTGGTAGGAGGTTTTTTACTCCGTATTATCGAACTGATGTACCTAAGTAACGCAGGAACCGCTGAATGTTTTGAAAACTTCCCCGATCCTCAACCTACCATTCCATACGGAAAGCAAAATCGCCAAACGTCACTCTTCATAGAAACTGGGTTTAAAGTAGGTCTATTCAATTGCCGGAGGTCGTCACTAACCACCCCTTTAGCCCGTAAGAGGAGCTCTTACTGAAGGTCGTTTTCTCGTGTTTGAGTCGCATGGCCTCGCTCTCTCCTATAGCCCATTATTACACGGTCTTGGAGTCTCCATTGCTTCCCCTACCCACGACGTTGCAACTCAGAGGTTTATCTTGCACGCAACTGCACCCCCGCCAGCTACAACCTTCAAGTTACAGTTTTCAGGCAGTCCGTCGGTCGGATTCGTTGGTTCGAACTTCAAATTGGCTTCCTCGATGAATTCCGCTGCCATTTTCAATATAACGGATATAGGTAACGGACAAGGATATTCTATCAAGCAGCTTGACCAGGGGAAATTCGTTTCCGTCCTCGATACTATTGAGGGTGTATTGTTGGGAAGCAAATTTGTGACATTCAACGTCTTTTCGGTAACTAAAGCAACAGATTCGGGTACTGGCTTCTAGTTGTGCATGACATAGTTATGTATAAATCCCTGTAAAATTACGATAAAATGTGAATGATAAATGAAATCGTTTATCATTGGTAAACCCAAAACAAAACAAAAATTACAAAAAGGGGATTACAGCCGAGATTCACGCCCATTTCCCCTGATCGAGTCACACTGAATCCTCTTCCACTTTTGTTTCATTTCAGTTTACGTTTAGTTACCTGGAGAGGAGGACTTGAAACTGCGCAAATTTTTTTGTTTAACATTTCCGAGAATTTATATCCGGTTGAAACATACTCCGTTACCGCCCGGTTCCGGGAATTAGGGTTTAGTCATTTACGTCGTGACTTATGAACTTCTTCCATACTCTCCCGTTTAAAACTTGTTGATTACTTCGGAGGAGCACATCGAATTCCCCAAGACACCTCTATGATGAAGGATATTTTACTCTACAACTTTATATCACAATTGCGCCGACAATATGGATAGTGACTTCCGGAAGAATATTGTAGACATGTTTCGGGCATACAATGTTCGCCACACCAGACATTCTTGTAAGTATGCTAAATCTGTGTATTATTCAAACTTAATCTCGTAAAACAATGTCTTTTCATTTGGCTCTCCGTGATGGAACTCATTATGTTGTTTGAGAACTGCCAATATTGCCTATGATGGATGATGGTATCGAAGATTTTCGGCACTATGTAAAGAGAACGGAATTTCGTACTTTTGGAAACACCCAATTCTCCCCTTCTTGAAAAAAATTTTTGGAGATGCGCTTCGACAAAAGCCTTCTCCTTACTCTTTCTGCCCTGGTTGGTCTCTTGGTGGTGGT
>Ga0157379_10001699_pt1 | contig 18215 bp, 22 predicted proteins | sample S25metaG_FD_121802 | JGI IMG/M metagenome (GOLD analysis project Ga0157379, IMG submission 121802) | Switchgrass rhizosphere microbial communities from Kellogg Biological Station, Michigan, USA - S2-5 metaG | ecosystem: Host-associated > Plants > Roots > Rhizosphere > Soil | place: USA... | reverse complement strand
GCCGCACGACGTCGCCGAGTTCGAGCAGGCCGCGCCGCTCGACCATCTTTTCCTCGGTCTTCATCGCTGGCACAGCAAGCAGCGGTAAGAATTCCCCTGTGAGCGAGACCGTCGAGCTCCCACGCACGGGCGACCCCGGGACGGGCCTGGGCGGCAACTGGCGCGTGATCGTCCTCAACGACAACCACAACACGTTCGACCACGTCGCTCACACGTTGGCGCGGACGATCCCCGGGGTGACCGTGGCCAAGGGCTACGCGATCGCCGACGTGATCCACAACACCGGCCGCGCGACCGTGTGGTCCGGTGTGAAGGAGACCGCCGAGCTCTACTGGGAGCAGCTTCAGCAGGCAGGGCTGACCATGGCGCCGCTCGAACCCGCGTGACCTGGCTCTTCCCGCTCGGGGTCGTGTTCTCGACCGGGGCCGCCGCCCCGGTCCTGTTCGGGATCGCCGGCGCGGTGATCGGCGGCTGCCGAGTCAGCCTTGTTCGAGGGGGGCCATGGTGAGCCCCGCTTCGACCAGCTGCTCCCAGTAGTGCTCGGCGGCCTCGAGGTGCCCGCTCCACACGATCGCCAGGCCGGTGTTGTGGATCCGGTCGGCGAGGCGGTAGCCCGCGTCCACGCTGACGCCCGGGATCGTCCCGGCCAGCGTGTGCGCGACGTGGTCGAACGTGTTGTGGTCGTCGTTGCGGACGATCACCCGCCACGCCCCGCCGAGCGCGCCGTCCGGGCCTGCTGTGCGAGGAAGCTCGATGGTCTGGCTCATTGCTGCTGCGCAGTATGGCGGTTCCGCCAGTACCGGGAAAGGCCCCCGTGGAGCGTCCCGGGGGGCATCGCCGAGAAGTACGCGTCCCGCTCGTCGACCCCGGCCAGGAGGTCACGCACGTGGGCCTCGAACGTGGCCTCGTCGCTCGTGCGCGCGACCTCGGCCAGGCGGTCGAGCGCGGCGTGCAGGTCGCCGAGATGGCGCTCGACGTCGGTGTACGTGCCGAAGTGGGCGATCGCCAGGGCGGACGGCCGCCAGCGCGCGACGAGGTCGATCGAGCGGTGCCAGGCCTCGATATCGATGTCGGGCGGCGGCGTCGGCGGCAGGACCGGCCCGCGGCCGATGCGCACACCCGCGACGTCGCCGGCGAAGGCGATGCCGGTGTCCTCGTGCAGGTAGGCGACGTGGTGGACCGCGTGGCCGGGCGTCCAGGCCCAGCGCATGCCGCCCGCGGCGCCGTCGTCGTCCAGGATGCGCACGTTGGCCTCGGGCACCGCGACGATGTCGCCCCAGAGCGTCTTCATCTGGTCGCCGTAGATCCGCGTCGCGCTGGCCACGAGGCGGCTCGGGTCGATCACGTGGCGCGCGCCGTTGCGGTGCACCCACACCTCGAGGGCCGGCCAGCGGCGCACGAGCGCGCCGGCGCCGCCCGCGTGGTCGAGGTGGATGTGGGTGAGCAGGACGGCGCGCGGCTGCTCGTCGCCGAGCGCGTCGAGCACGTTGGCCACCGACGAGTCCGGGCCGGGGTCCACGACGAAGCCGTCGATCCAGTGCGTGCAGACCGCGTGCGGCCGGCCCTGGAAGAGCGTGTCGATCTCGCGGTGCAGTCCGGTCATGATGAATCCTCAGCGCGATGTTCGCGAAGCGAACTCGCAGGGCAGAGCTTGCTCTGCCCGACCACGATGTCCTGGAAGGAGCGCCCGTCCTCGCCGCGCCACGTCCCCGGGTGGACGGACAGCAGCTCGAGCCCGTGACGGCGGTGTGCGTGAGTCATCCAGCCCCGATCGTAGGCGACGGCCTCCTCGGGCACCGCGTCGCTGACGACGGCCATCGGGCCGGCGGCGTCGCCGAACGGCAGCGCCGCGCGCGCCGACGCGATCGCGGCGCGCGAGCCGTCGTCGAGCAGGAACCAGGTCGCGAGCACCCGGCCGCCCGGCTCGAGCACCCGGGCGATCTCGCCCAGATAGCGGTCGGCCTCGGCGTCGGTGAGGTGGGTCAGCACCGAGGTGGCGACCACGACGTCGAACGACGCGTCGGCGTACGGGAAGGTGAAGGCGTCGGCCCGGCCGGTCCCGGTCGGGTGGTAGCGGCCGTTGTGCAGGTCGACCGCCCGGAAGCGGAAGTTCGGGTACGCGGCGTAGCGCCGCTGACACCAGGCGATGCCCCGCGCGTCGACGTCGAAGCCGTCGTAGGAGCCGGCCGCCGACAGGTGGTGCGTGAGCGGGCGGGCCATGCGGCCGATGCCGCAGCCGACGTCCAGGACGCGGTCGTCGGGGCGCAGCCCCGCCAGCTCGCGGAAGTGGCGCAGGAACTCTTCGCCGGTCGCGACGAAGTCCGAGTGGCCGACGAAGTCCATCCGGCGCGGCGGGACGAGGTCGCCGGCCCGGCCCGAGAGTCGGTCGCGCAGATCGAGGGCGCGCAGGCGCAGCGACGTGCGCGCACGTTCGGACACAGAACCGGACACCGCGTGCGTGAGGCTACTTCGACGTGCCCGCAAGTACGATGCAGACGATGGAGCACCGCCTGCCCGATCGCGACCGCCCGTGGATGATGCGCACCTACGCGGGTCATTCGACCGCGAAGAAGTCCAATGAGCTGTACCGCGCGAACCTGGCCAAGGGGCAGACCGGGCTGTCCATCGCGTTCGACCTGCCGACCCAGACCGGCTACGACGCCGACCACGAGCTCGCGCACGGCGAGGTCGGCAAGGTCGGCGTGCCCGTGGCCCACAAGGGCGACATGCACCAGCTGCTCGACGGCATCCCGCTGGACGAGATGAACACGTCGATGACGATCAACGCCACGGCGGCGTGGCTGCTGGCGCTGTACATCACGGTGGCGGAGGAGAACGGGGTCTCCGCCGTCGCCCTCCAGGGCACCACGCAGAACGACATCATCAAGGAGTTCCTGGCTCGCGGGACCTACGCGTTCCCGCCCGGCCCCTCGATGCGGCTGATCGCCGACATGGTGGCCTACACGATCACCGAGGTGCCGATGTGGAACCCCATCAACATCTGCTCCTACCACCTGCAGGAGGCGGGCGCGACGCCCGTGCAGGAGATCGCGTACAGCATGGCCAACGCCATCGCCGTGCTCGACGCGGTCCGCGAGCGAGTGGGCGAGCGGGGATCCGATCTCATGGGCACGGTCTTCGGCCGGATCTCCTTCTTCGTCAACGCCGGCGTGCGGTTCATCGAGGAGCACGCGAAGCTGCGCGCGATGGGCGTGCTCTGGGAGGAGCTCGGCCGCGGGCGCTACGGCGTCCGGGACCCCAAGCACCTGCGCTTCCGCTACGGCGTCCAGGTCAACTCGCTGGGCCTCACGGAGTCCCAGCCCGAGAACAACGTGCAGCGCATCGCGCTCGAGGCGCTCGCGGTCACGCTGGGCCGCGACGCTCGCGCCCGCGCGATCCAGCTGCCGGCCTGGAACGAGGCCCTCGGGCTGCCGCGCCCGTGGGACCAGCAGTGGTCGCTGCGCATCCAGCAGGTGCTGGCCTACGAGACCGACCTGCTCGAATACCCCGACATCTTCGAGGGCTCCAAGGTGATGGACGGGCTCGTGGCCGAGCTGCTGGAGGGCGCGCGCGCCGAGATGGCCGTGGTCGCCGAGCACGGCGGCGCGGTGAAGGCCGTGGACTACATGAAGGCGTCGCTCGTCGACAGCCACCGCGAGCGCATCCGCCGCATCGAGCACGGCGAGCAGATCGTCGTCGGCCTCAACCGCTTCACCGAGTCCAGCGCCTCGCCGCTCATCGACGACGAGGGCGGGATCATGACCGTCGATCCCGAGGTCGAGATCCAGCAGCGCGAGGCGATCGCGGCCTGGCGCGCCCAGCGCGACCAGGCCGCCGTCGACGCCGCACTGGCCGAGCTGGGCCGCGTCGCCGCCTCCGACGAGAACATCATGCCCGCCACGATCGCCGCCGCGAAGGCGGGCGTCACGACGGGCGAGTGGACGGCGGCCCTGCGTGAGACGTTCGGCGAGTTCCGCGCGCCGACGGGCGTCGGCGAGGCCGCCGCCGGCGACCGCGACGAGGCCGACCTCGCCGAACTGCGTGCGGAGGTCGAGCGCATCGGCGACGCGCTCGGCCGCCGGCCGAAGATCCTCGTCGGCAAGCCCGGGCTGGACGGCCACTCCAACGGCGCCGAGCAGATCGCCGTGCGGGCGCGCGACATCGGCTTCGACGTCGTCTACGAGGGGATCCGCCTGACGCCGTCGCAGATCGCCGCGTCGGCCGAGCAGGAGGGCGTGCACGTCATCGGCCTGTCGATCCTGTCGGGCTCGCACCGCGAGCTCATCCCCAGCGTGATCGCCGCGCTGCAGGAGCGCGGGGTGCAGGCGCCGGTCGTGGTCGGCGGGATCATCCCGGCCGCCGACGTGGCGCCGCTGCAGGAGGCGGGGGTCGCCAAGGTGTACACGCCCAAGGACTTCGATCTGGGCGCGATCATGCGCGACATCGTCGAGCTCGTGGCGACCCGGAACGGCGTCGCGGCGCAGGCTTGAGCCCCGGCGGCGAGGAGCTCGGCGCCCGGCTGCGCGACGGCGACCTGGCCGCCGCGCCGTCCGTGCTGAACCTCGTCGAGAGCCGCACGGCGGCCGACCGCGAGCAGGCCGCTGCGCTGCTGCGCGCGGTCTCCCCCGCGCGCCTCGGTGGCGAGGCGCCCGGCCACGTCGTCGGCGTGACCGGACCTCCGGGTGCGGGCAAGTCCTCGTTGTTGTCGGAGCTGACGCGCGCCTGGCGCGCGCGCGGGCGCAGCGTCGCGGTGCTCGCGGTGGACCCGTCGTCGCGACGGTCGGGCGGGTCGCTGCTCGGCGACCGCGCACGGATCGTCGCCGATCCGGACGACCGCGCGCTGTTCATCCGCTCGACGGCCGCCGGCGACCGGCTCGGCGGCCTGGCCCCCGCGACGCGCGCGGCGGCGCAGGCGCTGGCCGCCGCCTTCGACATCGTGGTGATCGAGACCGTCGGTGTCGGGCAGTCCGAGACCGAGGTCGGCGAGGTGGCCGATACGGTGGCCGTCATCGTGCAGCCGGGATCGGGCGACGTCCTGCAGTTCCTGAAGTCGGGGATCATGGAGATCCCCGACGTGCTCGTGGTCACCAAGGCCGACCTCGGCGACCTCGCCCTGCGCGCCCGGCGCGATCTCTCGGCGGCGCTGCGCTCGGCCGGCGCCCGCAACACGCCGGTCGTCGCGGTCTCCTCGGTGTCGCCGGTGCAGGGCATCGACACGCTCGTCGAGGCCCTCGACGCCCACCGCGCCGCGCTCGACGTCCCGGCCCGGCGCGCGGCCGCCCGCCGCGCGGGCGCCCTGGCGGACTTCGTCGTCGAGCACGGCGAGCGCGGGCTGCGCGCGCTGGGCGGCCGACGCGAGGCGGTCCGCCTGCTCGAGGCGCAGGACACCGGATCCGACGCCCCGACCCTGCTCGCCGCACTGGAGGCCCGGCTGTGATCCGCAACCTGGCGGCCCTGCTGCTGACGTTCGTCGTCGCGACCGCGATCGCCGCGGCGCTGGGCGCCGCGAACTTCGGCACCGCGATGACCTTCGGCCAGATGGCCTTCGCCGCGGTGCTCGTGGTCATCCTGCTCAAGCGCTCTTAGATTTAGCGGTTCTCCTACACCTCGAGGCGCGACTCCTCCAGGTCGATCTCGTGCTGGACGCGGCGCATGACCTCGACGGAGATCTCGCCGCCGTTGCGCAGCCCCACGAGCGCCGAGCGCTGGGCGCCGTAGATCTCGTGCATCATCCGCTGCCAGGCCAGCGACCCCTCCTCGACGCCGTCGTCGTCCGGGAGCTTGCCGGCCCGGATCTTGAAGCGCCGCTGGCGGTACTCGTAGAGCCGGCGGACGCGGTCGACGCTGCCGTCGCGGGTCCACTCCTCGCGCTCGAGCTCGTCGATGCGCTCCAGGGCGGCGCGGGCAATCGTCAGCCGGGCACGCAGCTCCTCGCGCTCCTCCTCGTCGCCGGCCTCGATCACCCCCAGGCGCCGGATGAGCCAGGGCAGCGTCAGCCCCTGCCCGACGACCGTGACGAGGATGAGCGCGAAGGTCAGGAACTGGATGAGCTCGCGGCCGGGCAACGGGTCGCCGGCGTCGGTCTGCAGCGGCAGCGACAGCGCGGCGGCCAGCGAGACCGCGCCGCGCATGCCCGCCCAGCCGCCGACGACGCGGATCCGCCAGCCGGCGCGGCGCGCGAGCTGCGAGGGCCGGCGGTCGAGCGCGCGGATGAGGAACGTCACCGTGAAGTTGTAGACGTAGCGTGTCGCGATGACCGCGCCGCACACCGCCGCGGTGTAGCCCGCGACCTCGCCGGTGGGCAGGCCCTGCAGCCCGTCGACGATCGTCTGCAGCTGCAGGCCGATGAGGATGAACAGGGCGGCGTTGAGCAGGAAGGCGAGCGTCGACCACAGGCCCTCGGCGAGTATCCGGCTCTCGGGCGACGAGATCACGGGCGCCCGGAAGCCGATGTAGACGCCGCAGGCGACGACGGCCAGCACGCCCGAGACGCCGGCCTGCTGGGCCGGGACGAACGCCCCGTACGCGCTGAACAGCGAGATCGTCAGCTCGGTGTTGACGTCGGTCACCCGGCGGCGGACCTCGCCGATCACGAACCCCACGCCCAGCCCGATCGCCAGGCCGCCGCCCGCCTCCACGAAGAACTCGACGACCGTGTGGCCGGCCGAGACGCTCTCGCCCACGGCAGCGGCGACGGCCACCTTCAACGCGACGAGCGCGGTCGCGTCGTTGAACAGGCTCTCGCCCTCGAGGATGTTCACGAGCCGGCGCGGCGCGCCGACGCGGCGCATGATCGCCGTCGCCGCCGCGGGGTCGGTCGGCGAGACGATGGCACCCAGGGCGAAGGCCATCGCCCACGGCAGGTCGATCACCTCGTGGCCGATGACGGCGACCACGCCGGTCGTGGCCAGCACCAGGCCGATGGCCTGCAGCGCGATCACCCGCGCATCGGTGCGCAGCGCCCGCAGGTCGGCGAAGAACGCCGAGGAGTACAACAACGGCGGCAGGAACACCAACAGCACGAGGTCGGGATCCATGCGGACCTCGGGGATCCCGGGCAGGAGCCCCAGCACGAGGCCGCCGAGGACGAGCGGGATCGGATAGGGCACCTGCAGCCAGTTGGCCAGGGCGTTCAGGCCCGCCGCCGATACGAACAGCGCGGCGATGACGATCTGCAGCTCGTTCACGGCGCGCATTCTCGCGGCGAGACCCGTCACGGGCCGTGAACCCGGCGACGGCGATCGGCGAACACCGGGACGATGGCCACGATGGGAGAACCCGCCCTGATCGGCGCAGCCACCTTCAGCGAGGTATTCGACCGGTACTTCGACCTCGTGCACGGCTACCTGCGCCGGCGCGTCGGCGACGCCGCCGAGGATCTCGCGGCCGAGACGTTCTCGCGCGCGCTGGCCGCCTTCGAGCGCTATGACGCCGGGCGCGGCGACGTGCGCGCGTGGCTGCTCGGGATCGCCACGAACGTGGTGCACGGGCACCGGCGCGCCGAGGCGCGGCGGCTGCGCGCCTATGCCCGGGAGGCGGGCCGCCAGGTCCCGCCCGGCGACGGTGTGGACGTCGGGGCGCGGCTCGACGCGGGCGCCGCGGCGCGCCGGGCGGCGACGGCGATCGCCCACCTGCCGTCCGGCGACCGCGACGTGCTGCTGCTCGTCGCCTGGGGCGAGCTGTCCTACGAGGAGGTCGCCGTCGCGCTGGCGATCCCGGTCGGCACCGTCCGGTCGCGGCTGAACCGTGCGCGCACCGTCGTGCGCGCCCATCTGGAGAAGGAGGACGGGCGATGATCGACGAGCTGGAGGTCGTGCGGGCGCTCGGCGCGCACGAGGCGGCGGCCGGCGACGGCGCGCGGGATCGCGTCTGGGCCCGGGTGACCGGGCCGGCGCCCCGGCGTCGCGGGCGTGTGCTGCGCCCACTGCTCGCGGTCGCGGCGCCCGTGGCGCTCGCGGTCGCCGCGGTCGTGGCGGTCGCGGTGCTGCGCGCGGGCGCCGACCACGACGACGTCCGGGTCTATCGCTCGGCCGAGCCGGCGCCGGCGGCACCCGCGTTGGCGGCCCCCTTCCCCGGCGCCCATCAGTTCCTGTACGTGAAGTCGCGGCAGACGCAGATGTCCTGCACCGCGGTCGCGAGCGAGTCGATGCGGTGTCACATGGACCCGACGGGCATCCGCGAGAGCTGGGTCAGCGAACGCGAGCAAGGCGAGGCCGTCGATCCGCGAGCCGACCGCCCGATGGAGCTGAGCCCGTCGGCGATCTACCTCGGTAACCGCCGGTTCACCCACGACGAGATCCTCGCCTACCACCCGACCCCGCCGGAGTTGTTGGAGATGTTGCAGAAGGGGAGGATCGGGAAGCAGGGCAACGGCGGCGCGTCGTACCCCTTCGCCCAGCTCACCGACGCGCTGCGCGAGATGCCGTTGCCCGGGCCGCTGGCGGTCACGGTCGTCCAGACCCTCCCGCTCGTGCCGGGGGTCAAGGACGAAGGCTCGGTCACCGACGAGGAGGGCCGGCCGGGCCATGCCTACTCGCGCGTCGTGGGTCACATGCGCGAGCAGGTCATCGTCGATCCCGAGCAGGGCACGATGCTGCAGGAGCGCCAGTTCGCGCTGGACGCCGAGGCGGCGCCCGGCATCGAGGGCCCGGACCTCGGCAACGCCGTCTACCTCCAGCGCGCGGTCGTCGACCGCGTCGGGCAGCGCCCCTGACCGCGTTCGGGGCGATCATGTTCGCATGCGACGGATCGGCCCGGCGCTCGTCGCGGCCGCGGCACTGGCGGGGTGTGGTGGCGGCGGACATCGCCCCGCTACGCCCGCGACCGCGTCGGCCCCGGCGCGCCCGCAGCTGCACGACACCCGCTGCGACCTCGAGCTCCCCGGCTTCCGCTGCGCGCAGCTGCGCGTGCCGCTGCACCGCCGCGGCGCCCACGCGCGCGACGGCGAGACGCTGACCCTCGACGTCGCGATCCAGCGCGTGGCGCGGGCCCCGCGCGGCGACCTCGTGCTGCTGACCGGCGGGCCCGGCCAGCCCGGCCGGGCGTTCGGCCCGCGCATGGCCGAGCGCCTGCGCGACGCGCTGCGCGGCTACCGGCTCATCACGCTCGACCAGCGCGGGACCGGCGGCGGCGCGCTGACGTGCCCGGCGCTGCAGGCGCAGATGGGCAGCTCGGACCTCGCCGTCCCGTCCCGCGCCGCCGTCGTCGCCTGCGCCCGCGCGCTCGGCGCCCGCCGCGACGCGTTCGCCACGGCCGACACCGTCGCCGACCTCGACGACCTGCGCGCCGCGCTCGGCGTGCCGCGCTGGGTCCTGGCCGGCGTCTCCTACGGGACGTTCGTCGCCGAGCGCTACGCGCGGGCCCACCCCGACCGCACCCGGGGCCTCGTGCTCGACTCGGTCGTCCCGCAGGCGGGCGCCGAGCTGCTCGAGCGCGTGCCGCTGCAGGCGACCGCGCGCGTGCTGCGCGCGGTGTGCGCGGCGCAACGGGCCACGCCGTGCGCCGGCGACCCGGCCGATGACCTGCGCGCCGTGCTGGCCCGCCGCCCCGCGCTGGGCCCGCGCATCCTGGACGCCGTGACCGGCCTGAGCATCGGCGTGCCGCACCTGGATGCCGTGCCGGCGGTCCTGCACCGTGCCCGCACCGGGGACGTCGCGCCGCTGATGGACCTGCTCGGCGCGGTCCGGCGCGCCGAGGCCGCGCCCGCCGCCCTGCTCAGCCAGGGCCTGCACGCCGCGACGTTGTGCGCCGACTCCCCCGCCCCGTGGCCGGGCGGCCCGGCGGCGCCCGCTGCGGTCCGCGAGAGGACGCTGCAGCGCCTGCGCACGACGCTGACGGCGGCCGACACGGGCGCATTCGATGCGCGCACGGCGCTCGGCCAGGGCCTGCTGCTGACCTGCCGCTGGTGGCCGCCGGTCGCCGCGCCGCCGGCCCCGGACTCGGCCCGCTCGCCCATCGCTGCTCCGGCCCTCCTGCTCGCCGGCGACCGCGATCTCTCCACGCCGCTGGAGTGGGCGCAGGCCCAGGCCGCGCGCATGCCACACGCCCGGCTCGTCGTCGTGCCGGGCGCCGGGCACTCGGTCCTCTCCCGGGCGCAGGACCCGCGCGGCCGCCGGGCCGTGGCGACGTTCCTCGCCGGCCTGCCGTGACCCGTCCCGTAGGGTCGAGCTCATGGCCGCCAAGCGCGCGATCTTCGTGGCGCCGTTCGACGAGCTCGCCGACCCGCGGCTGCTGGCCCGCCTGGCCGCTCGCGCCGAGGAGGCCTGCTGGGACGGCTTCTACCTCTGGGACCACATGGCCTACCGCGCGCCCGTGCGCGCGCTGCTCGACCCGTGGGTCGTCCTGGCCGCGCAGGCGACGGCGACCGAGCGGCTGCGCCTCGGGCCCCTGGTGACGCCGCTGTCGCGCCGGCGCATCCACAAGCTCGCCCGCGAGACCGCGACGCTCGACCTGCTCAGCGACGGGCGGCTCGACCTCGGCGTCGGGCTGGGCTCGGACGCCTACGGCGAGCTCTCGGGCTTCGGGGAGGTCGTCGATGCCCGCGAGCGCGCGACGCTGCTCGACGCGGGCCTCGATCAGCTCGTCGCGTACTGGGCCGGGACGTTCGAGCCGCGGCCCGTGCAGCGTCCGCACATCCCGATCTGGGTCGCGGCGCGCTGGCCCAACCGCCGCCCGGTCCGGCGCGCCGCCCGCTGGGACGGCGTGTTCCCGATCGACCTCGAGCCCGACCAGCTGGCCGAGCTGGCCGGGGAGATCGCGCAGCAGCGCCGCGACGAGGGCCGGGCGGGCGACCCCTATGACATCGTCGTGACCAACGCGGCAGGCACCGATCCGGCACCGTGGGAGGCCGCGGGCGCCACATGGTGCCTGACCGGCTTCAGCCCCACGCCCCGCCTCGCCGACGTGCGGTCGGTGATCGACGCCGGCCCGAACGGGTAGCGCCGAGGTGTGAGCGGGCGCATCGTCGTCGGGACGTCGAGCTGGGCCGACCCCGGGTTCATCGCCGAGTGGTACCCGAAGGGCCTCGCGCAGCGCGACCAGCTGCCCTACTACGCGGAGCGCTTCGACGGCGTGGAGGTCAACAGCACCTACTACGCCGTGCCGTCGCGGACCGTGGTGCGCCGGTGGGCGGACGTGACCCCCGAGGACTTCACCTTCGACCTCAAGCTCCACCAGGCGATGTCGCGCCACAGCGCCGAGGTGAGCTCGCTGCCCACGGCGCTGCGCGACCGCGTGGACACCACGCCGCGCGGGCGCGTCCGGCCGTCGGCCGCGCTGGACCGCGAGCTGGCCCGCCGCTACCTGCGCGCCGCGCAGCCGCTGGTCGACGCGGGCAAGTTGTCGTCCTTCCTGCTGCAGCTGTCCCCCGCGTTCAAGCCGCCGGGCCACGCGCTGGACGAGCTGGCCGACCTCATCGAGGCGCTCGCGCCGCACCCCGTCGCGGTCGAGTTCCGCCACCGCGCCTGGGTGGCGCGCGACCGGCTCGAGGCGACGCTCGGCTGGCTCGAGGAGCACCGCGCCGCGTTCGTGGGCGTCGACGCGCCGCGCGGAAAGCCGCCGACGCTGCTGCCGCCCATCGATGCCGTCACCCGCGACGACCTCGCCTACCTGCGCGCCCACGGGCGCAACGCGCAGGGCTGGATCACCGGGCGCACGGTCGCCGAGCGGTTCGGGCACCGGTACACGAAGCGCCAGCTGCGCGAGATCGCGGCGCGGACCGAGGCGCTGGCCGAGCAGGCCGCTACGGTGCGCATGATGTTCAACAACAACCGTGGCAGCGACGCGCCCGTGGCCGCCGAGGGCCTGCGCGAGGTCCTGGGCCAGGAGACGGCGGCCGCATGACCGACGCCGACCGGCGCCTCGACGCGCTGCACGCCGAGATCCGCGCCCACCACGGCAGCGGCTGCGGGTTCGAGGTGTGCGAGACCGCGACGCAGATGGTGCCCGGCGAGGGGCCGGCCGGCGCGCCGGTGATGATCGTCGGCGAGGCGCCGGGCGCCCGCGAGGACGCCCAGGGCCGGCCGTTCGTCGGCAACGCGGGGAAGCTGCTCGACGGCCTGCTGGCCGAGGCCGGCCTGGTGCGCGACGAGGTCTACATCACCAACGTGGTCAAGGCCCGGCCGCCGGGCAACCGCGACCCCAAGGCCCCCGAGGTCGCCCACCACTGGCCCTGGCTCGAGGCCCAGCTCGAGCTCATCAAGCCCCAGCTGATCGTGCCGCTGGGCCGCCACGCGCTCGCGCGCTTCGCCCCGGAGGCGAAGATCGGCGAGACCCACGGGCGCGTGCTGGAGGCCGAGGGCCGCCGGCTGTTCCCGCTGTACCACCCGGCCGCGGCGCTGCACAACCCGAAGTTGCGCGCGACCCTCGTGCAGGACGCCCGCGCACTCGGCGCGGCGCTCACGGGCGCGTAGTCCGCGTCGACGGGGTCGTGGCCGGCGTCGCCGGTGTGGTCGACGACGCCCGCGAGGACGGCTCGGCCAGCGACGCGATCCGCCACTCGCCGTTCTCCCGCACGAGCTGGATGGCGTCGTCGGACGGTGGCTGGCCGACCGCCGTCGAGTGCACGCTGACGAGGGCCCGGGCGCCGCTGAGCGAGATCTGGCGGATGACGAGGCGCGGGTCGCGCACGTCGGCCAGGCCGCGCTGCAGCGCCGACTCGCACGGCAGGCCGATGGCCTCCACCTTGGCGACGAGCTCGTCGGCGAGGAGGTCGTCGCAGATCGTCTGGTAGTCCTTGTCGCGGCTGGCGACGCCGAACTTCGTGACGACGTCGCGGACCTGCTGGTCGGCCGAGGGACCCTCCGTGTCCGCGCCGCAACCGGTCGCGACGACGAGGCCCGTCGCCACGCAGAGGGCGGTCCATGCTCGTCGCGCCACGGCGGCAGGGTACCCTGGTGACGATGGGGCGCGATCCGCTCATGGACGGCCACGGCCGCCGCATCTCGGACCTGCGGGTCTCCGTCACCGACCGCTGCAACTTCCGCTGCCAGTACTGCATGCCCGCCGAGGGCCTGCCGTGGCTCGATCGCGCGGGCGTCCTGCGCTTCGAGGAGATCGAGCGGATCGTCACGGTGCTGGCCGAGATGGGCGTCGACGAGCTGCGCCTGACCGGCGGCGAGCCGCTCGTGCGCCGCGACTTCCCGAAGCTCGCCGCGGCGCTCAAGCGCGTGCCCGGGCTGCGCGAGCTCAGCGTCACCACGAACGGCTTCCTGCTCGACCGCGACGCAGCGGCACTGGTCGAGGCGGGCGTCGACCGCTTCAACGTGTCCCTGGACTCGCTGCAGCGCGACCGCTTCTACGCGCTCACGCGGCGCGACGCGCTGGACCGCGTGCTGCGCGGGCTCGAGCACCTGGCGTCCTTCCCGGAGGCCCACCCGATCAAGGTCAACGCCGTGGCGATACGAGGCTTCACGGAGGAGGAGGTCCTCCCCTTCGCCAGCTTCGCGCGCGAGCACCCGTACGAGGTGCGGTTCATCGAGTTCATGCCGTTGGACGCCGACCGCAGCTGGACGCCCGACAGCGTGCTCACCGGCGAGGAGATCCGCGCCGCGATCCACGAGGTCTTCCCGCTGGAGCCCGAGGCCCGCGAGCCGCATGCGACCGCCCGCGTCTACCGCTTCGCCGACGGCCAGGGGCGGATCGGGTTCATCAACCCGGTCTCCGAGCCGTTCTGCGGCGACTGCAACCGCATCAGGTTGACCGCCGACGGGCGGCTGCGGACCTGCCTGTTCTCGCTGAACGAGACCGATCTGCGCGGGCCGCTGCGCGCCGGCGCGACCGACGACGACCTCGAGCAGATCGTCCGCGACGCGGTGTGGGCCAAGGAGCTCAAGCACCACGTCAACGACCCCGGGTTCGTCCAGCCGGCGCGGACGATGTCGGCCATCGGCGGCTGAGTCGGTCCCGGCGCCCGGCGCCACCGTTCGTGGGGCGACCGGCGCTGGTGGGTCATCACCGAGGAGAACATGCGAGGCGGCACCTCGGCGCCCCGCGGTCATCCGCGCGCGTCGCGGGCGGGCATCGTGTGCCCGTCCGGCGAACCATCGGTTCGCCCAGCGGGCACAGCGCGGCGAGTGGGCCCGTCTGGTCCGGCTGAACCGGACCCAACGGTCACACCCAGCAGTCGCTCGCCAGGTGGGCCCGTCTGGTCCGGCCCAACCGGACCAGACGGTCACACCCAGCCCGCGGCGTCTCGCGGAGCCCGCCGGCGGTGGCGCCGCCTGGCGGCTCACGCCCCTCGCCGATCCCGGACCAGGCATCGCCGCACCGCCCGCGGTGGCGCTGAACGCCTGAAGCCGTCCTACGCCGCGAGCGCCGGCACGAAGGCCGGCTCGGCCACCTCGGCCGGCTCCCACTCCGCCACGCCCGTCAGCACGCACGTGCAGCCACAGCCGCACGCCGCGCGGTCGAGGTCGGCGAGCTCGAGCACGAGCGCCACGGACTCCGCGGCGCAGGCCTCGTCGCTGCAGATCAGGTTCGCGAGCAACAGCATGGCGCCAGGGTCGCGTCGGACCCGGACGGCCTGACAGCGATCTTGCAGGACGGCCATCCGTCCGCAACCGGGCCCCCGCACCTCAAGTGCGCGGCGCCACCGCCGACGACCCAGGTGTGGAGGTCATGTTGGAGCGTGGCCAGCCGGTCGAGGTCAACCTCGACGGCGGCTGGCACCTCACGGCAAAGGTCGCGGCCGTGGGGCCGGACTACGTCGACCTCGGTCCCCTCGACGAGCCTCTGCAGCTTCCCGGAGCGCTGCGCTGGTGCGGCGCGACGATCGGCTGGCGCACGCGCATCGGCGCCGCCCAGCGCCACGGCGTGCTGACCGGCGGCCCCGGCACCGGCACGCTGCGCCTCACCCCGGTCGGCGATCCGCTCAAGGTCCAGCGCCGGCAGTTCGTGCGGGTCCCGGCCGAGCTGTCGACCGCCGTGATCGCGGCCGAGCGCCGGCTGACGACCCGGACGCTCGACGTCTCGATCGGCGGCATGCTCGTCGCGCCCGCAGACACGCTCACGCTCGACGACAACGTGCGCTTCGCGCTCGACCTCGGCGGGCTGACCATCCAGGGCGCCGGGCTGGTCGTGCGCGGCACGCAGGAGGGCGCCCGTGCCGTCCGGTTCGCCGAGCTGCAGGGCCGCGTCGAGCGCGCCCTGTCGCGCTTCATCGCCCAGCGTCAGCGCGAGCTGCTCGGCGCGACCGCGCGCTGAGGCACACCGCGGCGCCGATCAGGTCCTCGGGCCGGTTGACGTTCAGGAACGCGTCCGGGTCGGGCACCTCGACCTCGCGCACGCCGAGCGCCTCGACGACCGCGGTCGCCCGCGCACCCGGATCGAACGACGCCAGGCCGGGCAGCGCCTCGGGCCGGTAGAGCGCGCACAGCGGCTGCAGGCGGCCGTGGACGCGCGGCGCGACGACCGCCGCGTCGCCCGGCTCGGTCTCGGCGATCAGGCGCAGCGTCGCGCCGTCGATGCACGGCAGGTCGACCGCCACGGCCAGCACCGCCCGGCCGGCGCTCAGCCGCAGCGCGTGGGCCACGCCGGCCAGCGGGTGGCGCGGCGTGTCGGGCTCGATCCAGAGGTCGGCGGACCCGGCCAGCGGCGGCATGAGCGTGTCGCGCTTGACGACGACCGCAACGTCCTCGCAGACCTCGCGCAGCGCATCGACGACGTAGTGCGCGAGCGGCCGGCCCTCGAGCTCGACGATCGCCTTGTCGCCGCCGAGCCGCCGGCCCAGCCCGCCCGCGAGCACCACCCCGACGGGGTCCTGCCTGCCGGCACGCCAGCCCATAGGCGCGGACATTAGTGCGCCAAGGGTTCACGGCGTGAACTTTCTATCCTCCCGGGGATGGAGGCATCGTTCGGCGCCCGTCCCTGGCTGCGTTGCTACCGCTGCTGGTCGCAGGACCTCGAGGTGCAGGTGCACTACGAGGGCATCCACCGCATCGACCCCGCGACCGGCGAGCGAGACGAGGTGGTCGACGAGCTGCAGGAGGCGGTCGTGCAGTGCCTGGAGTGCATGCACGACCAGCCGCACCTGGCGTTCGTCAACGGCCGCGTCGAGGCCGTCGAGGACCGCTGGGAGCGGATGATCGCCGGCACGCCGTGGGTCGCGTCCTGCACCGTCACGGTCGACGCCGACGAGGTCGAGACCTGCTCGGGCCCGGAGGCCGGCGATGCCCTGTCCTACGCCGCGTTCGGCGACCACGGCACCCGCGAGTTCTTCACGCACGTCCGCTTCCACAAGCACGAGGACGGCAACCGCATCGTCGTCCACCTGCTCGTGGAGCTCTACGCGCGCTCGGTCGAGGAGGCCACCCAGGTGCTCGAGCAGTCCGCCCGCGGCTACCTGACGATCACCTCGCTGGCCGAGGAGTCCCGGCCGCCCGCCGCGGCCGAGGACCGGCACTAGATCCTCGCGCGGCGGCGGACGGGGCGGCGGCTCAGTCTTTGTGAAAGACCTTCTCAGCCGCCGTGCGCGCGCAGGAAGCCGATGACGCGCCGCCAGGCGTCGTCGCAGGCCTCGGCGTGCTCGGCGAAGCTGCGGTCGAAGAACGAGTGCGGGGCACCCTCGTAGACGTGCACCTCGTGCTCGACGCCGGCCTGCTGGAGCCCGGCCTCGAACGCGTCGCGACGCTCCTGGGGGATGCTCTCGTCGGCGCCCCCGAACAGCGCGAGCACCGGGACCTTCGTCGCGGCCGCGGAGGCGACCGGCGACGGGACCTTCATCCCGTGCTTGTCGGGGTCCAGGCCGCCGTAGAACCCGACGACGCCGGACAGCCCGAGGTCGCCGTTGGTGGCCGACAGGAACGCGTTGGTCCCGCCGAAGCAGAACCCGACGATCACGAACGCCGTCGCGCCGGTGCGCTCGCGCACCGCGGCGATCGCGGCCTGCGTGTCGGCCTGCACGTTCGGGGCCTCCACGGCGAGCGTGTTCGGCCAGAAGTCGAAGTCCTCGCCGCGGCTCTCCGCACCGGCCGTGCGGCCGAAGTAGTCGAGGACGATCGCGTGGTGGCCGGCCTCGGCGAACCGCTCGGCCAGCCGCCGGTAGAAGTCGTACAGGCCGCGGACGTCGGGGTAGATCACGACGGCGGGACCGCCGGCCACCGGCTCGGGCGCCTCGGCGAAGGCGGCCGCGACGGCGGTGCCGTCGGCGGAGGTCAGCGTGAGGTCCTCGGCGGCGGCCCCGCCGGCCAGACGCGGCATGGCGAGATCGGCCGGGAGGTCCGGCGGAACGGCGTCATAGTCGAAGCACATGCGCGGCACGCTATGACTTCCGCATGCGCGTTGCATTGATGATCGAAGGCCAGGAGGACGTCACCTGGGAGGACTGGGTCCATCTGGCCGAGACCTGTGAGCGAACCGGCGTCGGCGCGCTCTTTCGCTCGGACCACCTGCTCTCGGTCAGCGGGCACCACGAGCGTGGCGCGCTGGACGCCTGGGGCACGATCACCGCGCTGGCCGCGCGGACGACCACGCTGCGGCTCGGCACCATGGTGTCGCCGTCGAGCTTCCGCCACCCGTCGGTGCTGGCCAAGCTCGTCACCACGGCCGACCACGTCTCCGGCGGCCGCGTCGAGCTCGGCCTCGGGACGGGCTGGTCGGAGGTCGAGCACACCGCGATGGGCTTCCCGTTCCTGTCGATGCGCGAGCGCATGGACGTGCTCGAGGAGCAGCTGACGATCATCCACGACGGCCACTGGCGCGAGGGCACGTTCAGCTTCAGCGGCGAGCACTACACCGTGCGCGACCTCGACCCGCGCCCGCTGCCGGTGCAACGGCCGCACCCGCCGCTGATCATGGGCGGTGCCGCCGGACCCCGCGCGGCGCGCCTGGCCGCCCGCTTCGCCGACGAGTACAACACGGTGATGCCGACGCTCGAGCAGGTCGCGCAGCGGCGCGCCGCCATCGTCGCCGCCTGCGAGGCCGCCGGACGCGAGCCGATCCCGTTCACGGTCATGGCCACCGCGGTGCTCGGCGCCGACGAGGCGGAGGTCCGCGACCGCGCACGGGCCTTCACCGACCGCACGGGCCAGGATCTGGACCCTGCCGCGGCCCCCGCGACGATGTTCGTCGGCACCGTCGAGCAGGTCGCCGAGCGGCTGGAGGCCTACGCGGCGGCGGGCGTGTCGGGCGTCTATCTCCAGCACCTGGTCCACCGCGATCTCGACATGGTGGAGTTGATAGGGCGCGAGCTCGTGCCCGCGGTGGCCTGAGCGGCTACG
>Ga0157379_10001697_pt1 | contig 18216 bp, 21 predicted proteins | sample S25metaG_FD_121802 | JGI IMG/M metagenome (GOLD analysis project Ga0157379, IMG submission 121802) | Switchgrass rhizosphere microbial communities from Kellogg Biological Station, Michigan, USA - S2-5 metaG | ecosystem: Host-associated > Plants > Roots > Rhizosphere > Soil | place: USA... | reverse complement strand
TAGATGGACGAGAATTACTTACCTATTTCATTTCGTAGTGTAACGTCTTCCGGGGTGAAATATCTATTTAACTGGAGTTAGGAACACTGTCGACGTTGGCGCCTCCCTGAACTCACCGAACGACAAATTGGCCTAGGGTCATACATGCTCCACTACGGAGCGTAGAAATTCCAGGAGGCGCTGCGGGGGGAGAAGCATCCTTTGACGAGAGTCGTCTTTCTGGTCCACTCTTCTCCCTGCGGCCTTCATCCGCATTTGAATTCCGCTGCGCTATTACAACAGGCCTCGAGGCGGCGGCAGTGACATGGCAAACAGAAGGGGGGAGCACAACACGAGGTTGGGGAGAATACTTGAGCCCGGTCAATGGACAGAGCCATCGAAGGTGCAAGCGAGGGAATATCGAATCCCTGGAAGGAATCGCTTTGGATGCAACGTGGTCTTCCAACGGCGACTTTTCCCAATGTGCCATCTCGGATACGGTTCTGATGACTGTCATGTTTCGAATGTCACTGGATGCGGGGGGCAGCCTGCTCCGTATCTTGCCTTGCTTCAGAAAAACGTGTTCCTCCTCGAGGCAGGTGGGTGATTCGGAGAAATAGGCCGCAAATCAGAGGAAGAAGTAATAACTTTGTACTGGACTTAATAAGCCATCGATATCCTATTTCATAGAATAAGCTTCACCATCGGACAATTCCGCCACGCCTCGGAAGTAAATGGTCTGCGAGACAGCAGAACGCCCTCGCAATGATGTGGAAAGTCTTGGGCCCTCCTGTCGAACGATGTCGTAAATGTCCTACAGTGTTTGGGAGCTGTTTGGTTTAGGGCGTCTTGACCCGTCTGCAATGGAGTTAACTGAACCGAGTAAAGGGGATATTTTGACGGGTAGCCTAATCCAATAGAGTCATGTGGTGTCGCCTTCTCGGACAGATTTGGCTTTGGGAAGTGTTAAAGAGGTAGTCCAGGTGAACGATGAACGTTCGACGGAAGAGCGGGCGTGATTTGCAGAATCTTTTGTATGAGAAAATGAGTCTGGTCTAATTCGTTGTAAAAGATCATGCTCGATATTTGAATCTTGTTCAACGCCAATCTAGTCCGTAAAATTATGAGGGAGTTTCGAAAAGGCAAAATTAGTCCGCTCCACCAGATAAACTGCGTAAGCCCAATGCCCCCATAACGAGCTAGGTGGAAAGACTTTGGAGAGCTAGTGGTCGACATACCCCACGCGCCATTGTCGACGTCGCAGCCGCACTAGAATACCGAGGGCTGGAAAGCAGTGTAAAATCCCGAGAGAAGAGCAGAGAAGAGTGTAGGAACTGAATACTTGGAAGCGCCTCCGCTTTCCGATTGCCGCGCTGCGCTTCTCGCAGCTGTCAAGGGATTGATGATAGTTCAGAAGTAAACTTTGGTCAAGCCGACATCTGCAATAGAATCGAGGACACATCGTCACGCATTAGGAAGTATATCCCACCGTAATTGGAGTAAATGAAGGAAACCGTGTTGACTTCCAATCCATGGTATAGTATACAACAGAATAGAGTGTACCGTTGATCCACTCAGCCCGAAATGACAATATTTACGTCTGTCAACCGCCCTTTATTGACCGCCTCTCCAAGGGACTTTGCTTCTGCAGGAGTGATTCCACAGCCCCGAAGTCCTAGCACCTCCAGGTTCGGCCATTTCCGCCAGTTCGTTCGAAGGGCTCTACGGATGGCATCGCCAATCCAGATGTTATACGATAAATCCAAGAAGATTAAAAGAGGGGCCTGGATTGGCAGGTTCTGGACCGGGAGCCGTTGCACGTTGATTAGGGCGAGACGTGTTAACGTGGTTGGAAGAAGAGACATTAAAGATGGCGTGAATGGCGCGGAAAGGACGACGAACGTATGAAGCGCTGGGGGAGGGTCAGGGTCGAATGAGCTTCCATTTGAGTCCCAATCGTCGGGAATGTCTGGTGGAGAGGCGACAGACCGCGACATGATGGAACTCGCAAAAGGGCCTGTGATAATGACTTCGCCATCAACAGAACCAGCATCATCGAGGAACCATATCACCTCAAGATCTTCTTTGGACAACGGGGCATACACGGCGCTATAGCGGACGTATTCTCTGAGCAGATGGCGTGGTAGGTACGGGAAGAGATCCGGAGGTAGCCCGCCCCATTCAACCAGCATTTTATGAAGGACAGCTTGAAATAATGTCGGTACGACGGATGTAGATTCAGGACTTATCGCCTTGGACGGAGTTACTGTATGATCAAATACGAATGACAGGGCATTCCTGCGCCATTCTGGAGAAGACGGGCCGAGAGCACCAGACGTAGAACCCCAGCTACGCGGAGGGGAGGGCCAGCAGATTTAACATTGCGGGGGCGGGGTACATCTGGGGTTGGCGTGTCATTACCGTCGTCGACCACAAATAAGGTAGGAGGCAAGGAAGGTCCCTGGGACAAAGACGGAGGTGCACGAATACGTCCGCCTTGGAGGTTCCGCTGATGCCTGAGAGCTTCTCCTCTGCAAACAAGATGTCAGTCAACGCATGTATATAATATGTCGCCATAATGACCTCAGGGAATGCAACAAGAGGGTAACTTGCTCGCTTCGCTGTGCTGGCGTTGGAGATGACATTACGGTCGCCCTACGTCTTACTCACGAAGAAATGGGTGGAGATGAAGATACAGATATTTTAACTTGGATCATAAGGACATCTAAGGACATCAACGGCGTTAGCAGAATATCACAAACAACGTGGGACTCAACCCACCAGGGAGTGTTATGTAAGCGCCGAAAGGGTGGAACGCCTTGTCACACCTGTACAGTTGCACAATTCCAGCTCCGCTCGTCTACCTTCCTCCACACTACCCTCAAGACTCCCGGTCCCTCATGTCTTCGACAACGTAAGTTCATCTCTGCTACTCGTCGTAAAGCTCGTGTTGACCGCTGTAATGCACATGCAGCGTCCCGAGTGCCTCTGTAAGATGCCCTTGTTATCTTGAATGACGAACTTTTGGACTTAAAAAGTCGACGCTGTGCAGGCCATTGAGGTCCCGGAAACCCTCCTCAAGAAGCGCAAGCAGAACGACAAGCTCCGGGAGGAAAAGATCGCCGCTGCGAAGGCGGCCCGCAAGGTGTGTATTGTGTCAACTTTTGGACCCATCCGTCTCTCTCCTTCCACCTTTAAAATGATGCATATCTACAACCGAATGGGCTAGTGGACTTGTCGACGATGCTGCCTCTTCAATTAACCATCTTTCGGGACTGAAATTTTCTCTTTTTTTCGCCATTCTTTTTCGATATTTGCTGTTTGGGTATACGCTGACATGATCTTTTCCAGGCCCAAAAGGATAAGCGCAAGCTCATCTTCAAGCGTGCCGAGTCGTTTGCCAAGGAGTACCTCTCGAAGGAACGTGAGGAGATCCGTCTGAAGCGTGCTGCCCGTGCTGCTGGTGACTACTATGTCCCGGCACAACCAAAGGTTTACTTCGTAGTCCGTATCCGGGGGTGCGTCATATTATCCTACCTTGTCCTTCGTTTAAGCTCATGTCCGTTTTAGTATCAATGAAATCGCTCCCAAACCCCGCAAGATCCTCCAGCTTCTCCGTCTGTTGCAGATCAACAACGGTATATTCGTGAAGGCTACCAAGCCCACCCTCCAAATGCTCCGCCTCGTTGAGCCCTACATTACATACGGGTGAGCATTCTCATACTTATTTAGTAACAAGGTGTTGAGTAGTCCCCTCAGCGAGCCCAATCTCAAGTCGGTCCGTGAATTGATCTACAAGCGCGGATACGGCAAGGTCAACAAGCAACGCATCCCCCTCGACAACAATCAAGTCATCGAAGCCGCTCTCGGCAAGTATGACATCCTCTCCGTTGAAGACCTCGTCCATGAGATCTTCACCGCTGGCCCCAACTTCAAGCAGGTGCGTATCCTTTCATACTTCCGTAATGTGCGATACTGATGGTATCTTTCTTAGGCCAACAACTTCCTCTGGCCCTTCAAGCTCTCCAACCCCACCGGTGGTTGGCGCACACGTAAATTCAAGCACTACGTCGAAGGTGGTGACCAGGGTAACAGGGAGGAGAACATCAACAAGCTCATCCGGCAGATGAACTAATATAATCTACAAAAATTGTTGATGTGTTTTACCCCGCGCGTCGTTGGAGACTTATGCCGTATGCTTGTTCCCTTTATAGTACCTCATGTATGCCTGTCATATGGACGTAGGTTGTGCGACGCACCACTTCACATTTAAAATCCTACTTGCTTTGGAGCGACCAATTCGTCTTGCCGCTTCTTATGAAGCTGGCTTAATTTATTGTATTTGTTATGTATTTGGTGATTGTGATGACGCTGCCACACCGACATCGGGAACCTCAACACCTGCCATGTCCCCTACATCCAACGCAACTAACACCCTCGACACAAGATTATAACTCGCAATAGTAGCTGTAACTTCCATGATCTCCTTGTCACTCAAATGCGCTTTCAGAGCAGCGAAGATGTCATCGGGAACTTTAATGTCGATTGTCATGGCGTCGGTGTATGCCAGGGCGGCGGACATGACGGGCGAGAGGGGGGGAGAAGTGGGTGGGCGTGATGGGCGGGGGTTACAGCGGATGTAGGAGACGTCGCGGATAGCTTGAAGGTGGGAGTCTGTTAAGCCTGCTCCGCGACCGACTGGTTCATGTTGGATCCTGTAAGGAATTGCCTTAGTTGGACATTGGAAATAAGGAATGAACATAGTAGACTACCATTCATAGGCTGCAGAATTCAGAGCAGCGACTCTCAAAATCTACCCAAAACAACTTAGAATAATCATGGCATTCAATACATATCACTCACAAGTAACTCCCTCAACGCCCCATCCAAACTATTCTGCAGCCTAATCGCTCCCACCAATTCGTTATACCCTTTTGCTATCGCCGGTGCATTCAGGAATACACCATCTAGGTTGATAAGTTTGTTGTCTTTTCTTCGCTCGCGGATCCTATCTGCTATTTCGGAGTCTCCTGGTTCGGGAAAGACATAGGGTATACGGGGCATGTTGTGGACGCTGGAAAGGGTTAACTGGGAGGATGGCTGCCGGTTCGGCGAATTCATCGTTCATACGATTTCGACGTTCGGGTGAGAGAGTTCGCTAGCATTAAAGTATTCCGCGACTGAGGCTTATACATCGCATTTAAGCGTAATGGGAATACAATCTGACTATTATTATGTTGTCATTTATATTTTAGCTGCACAAGGCTAATTCATGACTCAAGGAGAAGGGCATATTTAAGGGCATGGTAACTCCTTTAAGCAAATATTAAAGCTACAGGAAATAATATCGAACGAAACTCCCTCTAGCAATACCTCTCTTCTCAATCTTCTGCAACGGAATGAATAGAACGTATCACTTTCAGCTTAATTCCCTATAGGAAATGAGTGAGAATGTCAGCAAGGATTCTGTAACAACTCTGGCGAAGAGTCTGTCAAGTTAAAATAGTTCCGGTTTGCTTTTTTCAGTAGAAAATAAAACTTAAACATCTTCTCTCAAAGCAAGGCAGCTTTAATTAAAACAACTCAAACCTGATATGCACCTCTCCCAATTTGAGTGATGCGGTAACCGGTTATCAAGGCCGAACGGCTCCCCTAGCGTTCCCAACATCATTCAAGACCCGTCTTTCCCTCTCCACCTACCATGCCACGTCTACCATACGTCTACCCTGAGCCTGGCGTTCTACCAGAGGCAGACGAACTGCGCAAAATGCGGAGGAAGCGACAACTCCACGCCCTCGATGGAATATTCTTAAACGCCCCCGCTCTTGCGAAAGAATATAATCGTTTATTCGCCCAACTCTGGAAGCCGAAACTGAACGGTGCTATTCGGGAGCTGCTAGTAGGTTCCCTTGTTGTTATTCCCCTCAAACGGAGTTGTTTAAACAATTCAATCTCTTAGATGCTTCGGGTATCTGCTCTCAACTATGCTGCATTCGAATGGTACGCATAGAGTATCCACCAAATAGGTCGACCCAATTCCGATTTTTACTTCTATTCCAGGATCGCCCATGAACCCATGGGCCGCGCTGCAGGCCTCACAGATGACCAGCTTCTCGCAATCCGTGACATCTCATACGTTCGTCCTGAAAAGAAGCAGCCCCGTCCCTCTCCCTCCCCAGCCTTGACACCTGTGATGGTGGCAGCGATAGCCTACGCCGATGTCATGACTGTCGATGTAAAGGTTCCGCAGGAGGTCTTCGATGCCTTGAAGGTTCACTTGGATAACCAGGAGATGTTTGAGGCGACTGCGGTAATTGCGGGATATAATATGATTTCAAGGATTTTGCTGGCCACTGACGTGGGGGATTTGGCGAACACCGAGGTGCCACAAGTTAAGGTAAAGAGTAAGCTTTGAGACTGAATGGGTTCGGGCTCGGGGGAAGGCCTATGTGGGACTAGTGGAAGCGCTTGTGGGCGATGAGAAGTTGTAGTTTATTAGTATATGTATACGGCACGGCGTTTTGCGCGAAGAGGATTCAAGCGTAAATGCCGGGACATGGGAACCTGGAAAGCAGCTTGGAAAATGCCGCAAGGGTGCGGCGGAGATACCAGGTTGACGTGAACCCCCGACCTCAGAAAACACGATTCACTCTTCTCCAGTCTTTCTGCATTAAAAGAATTGTTCCCCTAAGAGTTGTAGCTGGTATCTGGATAATATTAATAAAGCAGTATAATAGCTATCGAGGGTGGGATTATTTTATTTCTCTTCTTCCTCAAGCACTGGACAGTGGTTTGCGATTTTCCAAAGAAGTTTCAGCGGTATGAACACCCAATCGTTCATTTTTAAATCTGTCTGTTGGGGGAGACACTAATGTATGAACCTGCATTGCGGAGAACCTATCTGCATTTATCCTCTCCCAAAGTTAACCCACCTAATTTCCTAAACGTGGAAGTATTCTCAATCGAAGTGGGTAAGACGTTTTAGCTGTTTCCGACGGCGTGAGATACATGAGACCGATTACAGACATAGGTCTTCGCCCATAAAACCGACAGCGGCAATGACTTCCACTGACACGGATATAAACTAGACTTTCGTTGAATTACATCTTTTCATCGAACACGTTCGTCTCATTATGTCCATCGCAGCTGCCCATAATCTTTCCGCAGTCGTTACTGGTTCCTCTCGAGGTATTGGCCGTGCTGTAGCCTGTGGCCAACGGACTCGCAAAAGATTGCTATGATGTCGCCTTGAATGACTTGCCTTCCAAAATTAAAGGTCTTAAAGAGGTCTCTGCCGAAATTAAACCTACCGGAAAGAAGACGATTATTATTCCAGGAGATGTCACAAACGAACAGCTCGGGAAAGATATGGTGGATCGAACAGTGAAGGAGTTCAGTCTTCTGCATATTTTACCCCCATTTTCCGCTTCTTTTATCAAGGATCCTGTTTCTGAAATGTTGTGGCACACTGAGATGGTTGTAAATGCTGGCATTGCTTCACCTGAGGGCCCAGTTGTTGACACTGAGCGAACTGAAATTTTTTTTTTTTCTTTTTTGGTCCATACCTTTCAGAAACTGATGGTCGACAATTTAACTCAGTGACACTCGATAGCTGGAACCGCTTTATGATGTATCAACCTTACTAGTGTATTATGCTACCGAGCCGCTGCTCACCAGATCCTAATGAGATAAGGGCACGCTTAGTATTTCCTCATAGAACGCAGTATGGATATTTTGACCTCGTTCTCCGTAGACCGAACCTGCATTTGAAATCATTTATACAAGTCAGACTCACATTTGCCGCACCGGTCCACTACGACATACCGATAATACGACCGCCCTTTCCTTGTTTAAGCATTCGAGAACGCTGGTGGTTACTGCACCAGCAAGTTCGGTATTTGGAGTCACACGCAGTCTCTGGGCAAGGATCAACAACCATTTTAATACGTCCGACATTTCTCTATCTTTAGCTTCTGAAATCAGCAAGAACGGCATCACCGTGAATGCATACGCTCCTGGATTCATCGCAACACATGTGTAAGTATTCGCACGGTGTTGCAAACCACCAAAATTAAATACGCTATTCTTTCAGTGAACAATTATACGGAATCGATGGCCAAAGGGACAGAAGAGGAAAAAGATGCGATCCGGGGGGCCGTCAGATCTGGAATCAATCACAATCTCTTATCACGCCTGTTTCATCCTCTTCACTGACGATTCATTGTGATAGATGTTAGCGACGACTCTTATGAACAAATTGGGAACAGTCGAGAATATTGCACCTCTCATTTCCTATATAGCTTCCGATGAAGCTTATTTCATGACTGATGAGCTCTTAGTGTTTTGTGGGTGCCGGATGATTAGTTCCATTCGTAGGTCAATTTATATCAGTTAATGGGGACTTTTCTACGATTAGGCGGTTCCCCTCGCTGTATTTTTTCGAGATTTATGCCTTCGTTTTTCTTTATCACTTTGTAGCACGAATGTCTCCTCTACATGCTAATATAAAACAAATATGCTCAAAGCAGCTCTTTTACAAAGATGAGATCAGTTAAGCTGTTGACTTCGACCATGCTCAATACTGCCTCTTGAAAATCAGGGCTAAGCAGGCGCTTTCGCGGCATCTTCCGAAACAACCTTCCCTCTTAACATATGATCAGTTGTGCGAAGTACCTATTGCAAACACATACCGACCACCATCCGTCTCCAACAATATCTCCCAAGAAACTAGTAGTTGGGTGAACTCTCCAGTGCCAAAAATTCCCTGGTCGACACGTGGACAGCGTTATTCAGCCGACACAGGTGCATCCTTCCATTTCTCTCAAATTCGAATGCTACGTGATGACAGTTGGTGCAGTTGGTGAGTATTCTTTGTGCCAAGAGTTTTTGAAGACAGCTAGCTATTGCTTCAATTTGACTTTCACGCCAATCCTTTCGGGGTCATGGGAAGGTAAAGTTCTTGTCCCTCGCAGCGCGTTTCTACGTTGTCAAGCATTTTGATCCAAATTATAGACATGCAAATCAAATCTTGTAAAACCCTTCTCCCCGTGTTACTTATGCTCCGCGATCCCCAGGACCACTACAAGCTGGCACTTCTACCGTCTATCATACAACTTTGCCAAATACAAAACGGGTCATGTCAGCAAACTTTGAGCATTGTATCTCAATCATGATCATTCACATTTTGCAGTGGTTGACTGGATCCATGGAGCTGCACAAACTCGACTTGGTACATTGTCGACTATTTTTAGCATCACACACTATTTTTTTCCTCCTCATCAACCATCATCACATGATTACTCGGTTCATGACAGAAACTCTGCGAAGGTCCCCACTGCCATAAGGTCCTGATATTGTTGGAGTATCTCAGCTAGAAAGTCTGCTTCTCCTTGGTAACCCTATCAAGCGATTGGTGACCACTCAGATCACTCTCGGGCCACTGAATTATACGAGTACATGCAGTCACTGGTGGGGTCTTAGATCGCATCATTTAGGGTAGGTGCTTACTTCTCTGTGAGTGAATATGCCGTATCGAGCTGTGCGTGAAGGTGTATAAAGCCGGTCGGAAGGTCATCTACGCCCACATTCGAACTCGACGTTCGTCAGTCCCTTCATCCCTTTCGTCTTCCACTTTGCGTCTATCTGGTAGCCGGCTACCCTCTCTTTTCCCAACCCACATCTTCATATTCAAAGCATAATGCAATTCTCCATCGTCGCCTTCCTCTCCCTCGCCAGCCTTGCCTTTGCCAGCCCACTGGCACTGCACCAGATTCGTTCTTGTGACGCCTTGAGTAAGTCTGTCGTATGACTACCTAAGCTTTCCCCGACAGTCGCTGTTTAGAATGTGCCATTGCCCTTGGACCAACTGGTGTCGGTTGTACCGCTGCAGCTGTTGAAGTTGGAGCCAGTGAGTCCTTTTTCAAATGTCTTCCCACCCAGATGCTGATGCGATTATTCACCTAGACCCGATTGCCGACGCAGGATGCCTCGCTGGTGTACTCAACAGCGTTGCGAATGCGGTAAATACCTGGACCTTCATTATAAAGAACAGTGACTGAGTTTCTTTTCGATTCAGCCTGCCTCTTGTGCTGGGTGTAGTTCTAGTGCATCAGGTGCACTCGGTAGTGCCGAGAATGCTATTAGTGGAGCGTTTGATGACGTGAAGTCGGGTGTTGAGAGCATTTTCTAGATAATATGTACTAGTCTTGCTAGTTGGATTGCAATGTCATTGTGGATGAAGGATAGCTTTTATTTGGCACACGATAAACGGAGAATTTCTTTTAGACATTAATTATTAGCGAGAAGCCTTTTTAAGGCAGATTACAAAGGGCCAACCTTTGTACACTAATCTTGTGGAGTACGGTGTTCCGGCTGAAAACGCGAAAACGCGATTTGATGGTTTCTCACCCTTGGTGTCCCAGGATAAATTGAGTTTTTCACCCCTCCTCGCCTTCCTCCACACTTCTATACCTATAAGCTCACTATTAAACAATGTTCCAAACTCCCCCGCAGTCACCTATCAGCTTAAAAGAAGAATATAGTTAATATAGTAGTAGTAATAATGGGTGCATACAGTCTGAGTGCCCGGATGGGCTACACCGGCTGCTGGTCTGAGGATTTCTTCGGAGAAATTCCCACTGTTTCTTCAATGAAATATTGATTAAATTCCTGTAATCTATTAGCGGTATTCTCCCCCTACTAGTAAGGGTCAAAAAGAAGTAAATCAATATTAAATCAATTTTCTGCCTATCTCTATAGTAGTAAGTGGTTACCCCCAAGGCATCTTCGGTAAGGTTCCTCCGTGGCACCTCTTCGATCTCAAGTTAAAAAGTATTCAGCTGACCATTTTTTTCATAACTGATACTTTTTCATGCAATGAAAAGGGCTGCCGTCAGGTCCCCTGGGGGATAGCACAAGTACATAAACTTTCATTTCCCTGTTGTTGACAGCCGTAGATTGGCTAGAGGTCTTGCTATCTTAATGGCAACTAATGGGGTAGGTCATAACTTTTGCCTTTTGAACCCTTAAGACAGTCCAATAGTAGAAAGGAGTACCAGATCTCCTTTTGCAATTTATGACTTTGTGTAGCCCAAGCAGCCCGACTGAATTTTATTTCATTTTCAGATTTTCTTGGTGGCTCTGGCTATTAAGCTGACTATATATACTATTATTAATAATCCGTATGGGTGAAAGAGGTTAATGAGTGGTGTAGATATTTCTGCGAATTTTATTACTTGCGGGAAACCATCAAATCACAAAATCGTGAAATCACAAAATCACGTTTTCAGCCTGGCGGTTCCGGAACACCATACGTGGAGCTCACCTACGAACATTGCAATGGGTCGACTTGAATCTAGGGTTCTCTTCATTAATAAGCAACCCTCCTTTTCACCAACAGCTATTGTTGAAGAGAAGGCCTGCAGAAGTTTCCCTCAAAATGTTTTAAGTAAATCGACTATTGTTGACCATACGCTTCTTTTTCCAGTGGACACAGTAATTCATTTCCGTCACATAGAGTTGCTATCCGAATGTCCCAATACGTCAGAGGAGAGACGTCCAAAAATGTCAAGGGAAGAACTGCTGGCTGTGTAGGTCAGTGCATAAAGGTCCACGAATTCCCACTGAACCTGACAAAAGGAGATGGACGGAATTTACCATTTTCCCCGTAGTAAATGCGCATATTCAGTGAATGAAAGTATTCGATTGTGGTAAACTATTTGAAAATAAATTCAGTGCGCATTAAACGCTCTTTGTTGGTATTTCGAATAATGTGGACATACAGGCAGTGCAACCTTCCTATTTTCAATACAATAGACGCTCTGCCGCTTGATGAAGACTTCGACTTCGAATACAAGAACACAGCCTCAATTTCTCTACTTAAACCACTACAGCCGTGCCTCATAGCGTTTGGCACTTCCAGCACACCCTTATTCGTCTGTATCTAGCCGTTCAACGGATGTTCTCGACCCATGCAATCCACGTCTTCATTAAAGGGTAAGGGTATTCTCGAGGATCTTTCGAATGAAATGACCTCTCCTGGGCATCCAAAACGAAGTTCTCTAAACTTCGAATCGGATGATGTCAACAGCTGGGATTCCCAATCTTTGGAGGCGTCGACATCGGTATGTCTTCGGTTGTTGTGCGTAATTATTGAAGGTGACGACTGAACATGACCCTTGACCTATTGATAGGATGGAATCGAAAGCGATAGCACACTACGGACTGCAGGAATCAATGCTGATCCTTCGATGAGCTCCACGCAGCAATCGGGAGTTCTCGCCGGAGATTCTGAAAATGCTCCACCGGTCTATTCCGTGGCCTCAGAGCGTAGGATCTTCGTCTATATGTAATCTATGTCCTTTATAACACTATTGGTTTAGATGATGTCCGCATTGACAGGCTTGGTGAAGAATTAGCTGGGGATTCCCCTGTCTGGTCCACGTACGTGACGACGGCTGTGAACAGCGATAACGAAATGCTAAGGAGCTGGAACAATAATCTGGAAACGCTTTTAATCTTTGTGAGTTCCACTATTTGGTCCTGCTGCTTGTACCTTTCGTTCAACTTACGCAACTCAGGCAAGTTTATTCTCCGCCGTTATCACCGCGTTTGTCGTCGTATCTGCAGATCTGTTGCAGCCAGATTATATGCAAATGAATGCTCTCCTCACCGCCCACTTACTGTATGCTCTCAGTAATGGATCCTCAAACCTCGATTCTCCCCTCCCCCTTCCCTCCCCTGCCGAAATACTCTCCTTTCAGAAGACGCCCGCGGCAGAAGCAGTGAATATCCTCTGGTTTGCGGCTCTTGGGCTCAGTCTAGGCGCTGTGATGGTCGCCATGCTCGCTAAACAGTGGATAGGAGCTTACTCCACGAATATCAAAACCGATGGGTTTGGATTTGCCTGTCATCACCAGAGGAAGCTCAACGGTCTGCACAGATGGCGATTGCCGCTCATCATGACGCTTCTCCCAGTTCTCCTCCATGCGGCATTATTCCTTTTCCTCGTCGGCCTGATTATCTATATGTGGCAACTGGACTTCAAAGTCTCAGTCGCTACATGTGTGATATTGGGTACACTTTTTATGTTCTACTTCTCGAGCGGTTGCTTCGCTATTTTGGATCCCAGCTGCCCTTTTGTTACCCCGATGTCTCAGTTTATTAGCCAAATTACACCAACACGCGGTACTTCGCAGAACAAAGAGGCAGATTTACTGGTTCCACAGGCCGTCATGTGGCTGGCTTCCTCGCACAATCCGGAAGTAGCAAGCACATCGCTTCAATCACTAGCTGGTCTTAGGAGGGGGTTTCCTGGATATGACAAAGAAAAAGTCACGTATCTGGCAAGCGACGCCCTGGAGCATCTTTGCAACTGTTTTGTGCCAGAATGGAGACGGAATGGTACCTATTGCCTCCGCCGAGAACTTCGTTACGAGGCTCTTTGTTATGCGAGGGCATTGATGAACCTGGTGGACGACTCGCGTGGTCCCGCGAATGCCTTTGAACCGATCATGAAGGATTCCGCTCTTCCCGTATTTCTTGAGCTTCTAGGTAAACTTCCGAACCCAAGTATGGCCATGCTAGCACTTTGTGTAAACCAGCGGTTCCTACATAGGAAAGAACTGGTCAAGTGGGGATCCGTCCGAGACAGTTGTGGTTTACATGACCCTAAGCAGGCGGCACGTTTTCTTGTTCCAGAGCCCTCGAAACAGAATATGGACCGGATTCTGAACCTCCTGGCTCGATATATCAAGGGCGAGATATTTCTTCAACCATACTCTGTCGAGATTGCTATGGAGACCATTGGATTCGCTCCTCTACCCTGGGTCTTTCTGATCGCCAAACGAAATGCAGACCTTGAACCAACACTTCTACCTTTGCTGCAACTTCAGAGAGCGTCTAGGGATAATGACACCGGAATTCGTGTAGCTATGGCACGAACGCTGGCGATTCTCTCAAAATCTCACAAACTTCGTGACCAGACAAAACACTTTGGACATCTACTACGCGATACCTTGGCCATTGTCCAGGAAGTAGAAGCTATTTGTTCGACGGACTATGACGGAATTAGGGAACTTATGCTACAGGGTCTTGCCTACTTTACGATGGAATACAAGGATGACGGGGAGACATTGACCACTGATGCGATATTCTCTGAACTCATCCACGAATGCGATCGTCGAACTGGTGAAGAAGTGTCCTCCTTCTGCGACCGGGAAGCAGTCGAAACAATCATTCCTTTGCTTCCGGATCCTCGAGTAGACAAAAGACAAAAGGCGAGCATCCTGAAAAGGCTTAACGCATACGCCGTTGCTGCCATTCCAGGATTCAATCTTCATGATGATAGCCTCCTTTACCATATAACTCCTCGCAATCCCTTCCCTCCGGACACAGTGCTTCTTCTTGTGGAGACTTTGGAGGAACATCACGGGGCTCCAGTCCCCTTGCCACAGGATCTCACCGCTCTGCTGCATATCATCGTCCAAGATGACACTCACAGAAAGGCTCTAATACCATGTCTCAATCGTTTCATCGAGTTATCGCGGACAACGGAATCCGCGCAGATCGCCCACGATATTTTTTGGATCCTAACCGAAAGCGCGTCGCAAAGCATCCCCTCACAACCTGAATTATTAGGCCAGTTTTTCTCCTCTGGACTGCTTCAGTTTATTATAATTCATTGTGAACGGTATGGAATCACCCCGACGGACGTTTATGTCTGGGCAAATATCCTTAATACCCAGCCATCCCGGGCGAATGCGCACAACCTACTGGATGCACTTGACACCATTACTTCAAAACTTAAACGCCAAGATAAAGCTGAAATTAAATCTATTACAGATAGACGGGCTGCTTTACTCCGATCATCCTCGATATCTGTTGATGATTGCACAGCAGAGAGGGCATTGGCGGCAGCAAAAATGGCAAGAGATAATATTTTGAAGGTCTTTGACCGAAGCTCACGCTTCAAACTTGGCCATGTTACGATTAATTTACCATCATGAGATTTGCTCATTTTGTAGATTTATTACTGTAAAGTATGGTAGTATGTACCATAAGATAACTTGCACAAAGATAATACCGTGAACACGCCACTAGGATTTTATATTATACATCCATGATCCTAAATACAAATAATAAGTCTTTTGTTTGGTTAAATCCTTCGCGAAAATTCCCATAGATATAACGACCCCATTCAACGACATGTCATCGTCCACCAAGAACAATGATTAACGTCACATCAAAATCCCATAGCAAAATCGTTAGATATAAGTTAATCAGCGTGTCTTCTGGAATTATCTTCCATCAACTCTTCACGCTCGACGAGATCGGGGTCACGGCCCTTGACTTCGGGGAGGAGGAAGGTAGTTGCGGCGCCGAGCCAACATACACCGAAGAAGACTAATCAAACAATGAGACCCCAGCATGGAAGAAGATAAATAAGGAAAAGACGTACTCCACAAAACATTTGACGTCCCAATCCTCTTCGTCAAAGCATTAAATCCAAGCGACGAAATAATAGCACCGGCCTTTCCAGACGCAGCACTAAGACCGTGTGCAGTAGCACGGAAACGGGTAGGGAAGACTTCGGCGGGATAAAGATATGTTGTGGCATTTGCACCGAAGTTGAAGAAGAATTGGAGGAAGGCGAAGCAGACGCAGAAGCCCGCGGTGGAGAGGGTGTGAAATTTACCGGCGAGGATGCCGACTGTGGGGAAAGGGGAAGGAGATTACTGATATGAAGGAGGTGAGTAAAGGGAAGGGGAAGAGGACCTACGGAAGAGAGCCGCCATGAGGAAACCTTGGACTTGGATCCATTTGCGACCGAGGATTTCGACGGTGAGGACGGTGACATAGTAGCCTGTTCATGGCCTCAATAATTTGCCGTATTAAAAGGGGCTAAAAAATTCTCACCAGGAACAAAACCCAAAGCCGTAATAATCAAATTTCCGACGGCAGTTTCAAAAAGCTTATGCCATACAGTGCCAGAGCTGCCTCCGAATCCAATCTGTTGCAAAACGACAGATTGATTGAGATTGATGCCGTAGAAAGCGATATCGAGGAGGAACCAGCAGAGACAGGTGCCTATGAGGATGCGGGCATGGCGCCATTCAGAGTAGTACTTGAAGAATTCTGCCGGGATAGTTGGTGCACTGGAAGAAGAAAGGAAGGGAAGACGACGAACCTTGGAAATGTTGCTTTTTCTTGAGGGTAAGCTCTTTGACGGGAATGCTTTCATCACTTCCGTCGGTTGCGGTATTTGTTGAATCATCTGTTGACTGGGCTGAAAGGGAGTTATTCCAAGACGGAATTGCGAAAGTGATAGAAGACATACTTTTCTTCTCGCTCAAATCGCTAACGTTCTGCTTCACCGTCACAGCATTCGCAGCAGCTTCCTTCTCCTTCCGAATCTGGTCCACGATGTCCCTGCTTTCTTTATATCTCTTGGCCTCAGGCAAGGTCAAGCGCTGATATAACGTTCCAAAGGCGGGGATGAGGGAGATGCCGACGACGATACGCCATACGCCGTCGACCTTGGAGACTTTGCCTTCAGTATCCATGACGTGTTTGTAACAGGCAAGAGTGACTATTGTGACAATGCAGCCGACGAAAGAGCCCCATCCCTGAATTACAATATCAATAAGGATTTGAATAGCTGATGGGTGGATAACATACCTGGTTGGCGAAGACGTATGCAAGCATCGTGCCACGTTTCCGAGTACTGACACGATCAGAGGATACGGACGCAGACATAGGATAGTCTGCACCAACACCGACACCCAGAACAATACGCCACACAACTGGAGAAATGAAGGTCGCAAACATAATCCAAGATATCATAAAATCAAAACGCACTTAACCAAATGAGAACATTATCTGGATTACCCGCACGCATGAATGGCCCAGTCGGTGCAGCGATAGTCATAATTGTTGCGAAAATGATAATCATAAGCTCTTTGCCGTAAATGGCCTTGCGACCGCTAGAGCGAAAATGGGATCAGCGATCATGTTCAAATGAATTTCCTAAGAAATAGAATGAAATATATGGAATAATACGAAAGGAAGGGAGCGGATTCGATTGAAGATTGAGGCGCATTGGCTGCTCGTGTGGGCAGGACAAGGACACTTGAGCGCCATGACGTCATATGGAGATCAAAGCGACAACAAGACACGGTGAAAAAAATTGAGAAGATAAAGGACTCACAAAGCATCAGCGAGATAGCCAAAGAGGAACTGGCCGACAACACTTCCAATGTTTGCAGAAGCGTTGACGATCCCATGTAATCCTGCAGGAAGTTCTTTGCCCCCATACAAAAGAGGTGAAAGCATTGCTGTTACTTGCTACATCCGAAGAGTGAATTAGGGTCCAAAGGAGATTCAAAATGTGACTCATACGTTGATAATGAAAAGATCATAAGCATCGAGGAAGAATCCGACCTGTTTGAGGCGTGAAAATGAGTCTGGCTGGGCATATATCATGGACGGGGAGACATACGCCACTAATACCCAACAACTTCACTTCGGCCTTCGTCAGATAGAAAGGGGGCTTATCGGGCCTATCCATCTCGTACGTCTCCAGACCGCCTCGTACATCGTTTGCTCGACTCGGGGCATGCTCCAAGTCGTGGGTTTGGCGCTCTGTCGGAGACATCGTTCGTCGAAATTTCGAAGGGGTGAAATGGGAGGGGTGAAAGAGAGTTATCTATATCAAATAAATGTTGGTCAGTTGTATTTACGATTTCAAAGGGAGCTCATCGTGCTCTGATGCTAGCCCACAACCAATCCATTGTTGGAGTCGCATCACAGCATATCAAGAAGTACGTACCTGAACGGGACCTCTCGACTTCCACGGTCAATACGACCACGACGTGGGGCGTAGAACGAACGTGGGCTGGAACTCGACTCGACGGAGGAATCCAGTGAGTTTTCTTTTTCTTCTCACTCGACCAACCTTCCCACGCTTGATTTGGCATAGGCGCGCGCTTGTGCCGATATCAGACGGCCGAATCTGGCGTTTCTGCGGTTCCTCTCGGCGCGGAAGTCCGTGGCGAGTAATATGACAAACTTATGTTTGGTTTGTGAATTGCTAAGGGTGTATGACCCAGATGTAAGGGACGATGTAATATATGTGGTGCTTTCATTCGGAACTGGTTCTGGATTATGTTGGGATATATGGTTCCGGTGCGTTGCATAAGCGCCCATAAGCGCCCACATCGACCCACAATGGGTGCCTAT
>Ga0157379_10001695_pt1 | contig 18218 bp, 18 predicted proteins | sample S25metaG_FD_121802 | JGI IMG/M metagenome (GOLD analysis project Ga0157379, IMG submission 121802) | Switchgrass rhizosphere microbial communities from Kellogg Biological Station, Michigan, USA - S2-5 metaG | ecosystem: Host-associated > Plants > Roots > Rhizosphere > Soil | place: USA... | reverse complement strand
TGCCCCAGGCCGAGGCCCGCCTCAAGGAAGCCGCCAAGCTGGGCTTCAAGACGGCCTTCGTCCCGGCCGGAACCAAAGCCCATGACGCCGGGCTTTCGTTAACGGAAATCGCCAGCGTCGCCGAACTGCTGAGATTTGCGCCGGAGCCGAAACCGGCCCCCCGAGCGCAAGCAAGCCGGGCGGCCGCGCCATGAGCGGCCGCCGCGGCGAAGATTGCGCGAGAAATCAATCAACCGGTGCTAAACTCGAATCATGAGTCGGGCCTCATGAACTTTTCGATCAATTTTATCGACTGCCTGATCGTGCTGGTCGTCCTGGTGTCGGCCGGCTATGCCACATGGCGCGGGTTCATCTGGGAAACCCTCACCATTTTCGCCTGGGTGGCGGCGTCTTTCGCCTGTCTTTATTTCGGGCCTTACATCGTTCCGCTCACCCGCAGCCTGGTGAGCCAGGTGTGGCTGGCCAACCTTTTGGCCTATGCCGCGGTGTTCCTGGCGGTGTTCATTCCCTTTGCCTTCATGAGCCACCGTTTCAGCCAGGGCGTGAAACATTCTCCCATCGGACCGCTCGACCGCATCGCCGGCCTCGCCTTCGGCGTGGTGCGCGGGCTGGTGGTGGTGGGGTTGGCCTATCTGGCGTTTACCTATTTCGTGCCCATCCGCAACCAGCCGCACTGGGTGACGGAGGCCAAGCTGCTGCCGATGGTCCAGGACACCGCAGATGTGCTTCTGTCGGTCATTCCGGGCCAGCCGCGGGACTATGCCTATGTGCCGCACCATGAGGAAATCCGTCAGGCGCCGCCCCAGATTGATACGGAGACGGATAAAAGTGCGCGGAACCAGCCTCCCGCGGCGGTAAGGCATGACCCCATGGCAGAGCTGATCCGCAGGAATGAGAAGGCTGCGCCCAGTGTTCATAAAAGCACACGGGAGCCGGCACAGCAGAAGAGCGCCGCCAACCCTGCGAAAACCTATGGCGCCCGCGACCGCCAGGCGCTAGACAAGCTCGTACAGACCGGCGGTGACCGATGACCGGCCATAGCGAAAATATCTGGGATTTATCCCTGGAAAATGGGGACACGCTGCACGAGGAATGCGGCGTGTTTGGCATTTTCGACCATGCCGATGCGGGCGCGCTTTCGGTGCTGGGTTTGCACGCGCTTCAGCATCGCGGCCAGGAAGCCGCCGGCATCGTCACCTATGACGAAGGCCACTTTATTGCCGAGCGCCACCCCGGCCTGGTGGGCGACGCCTTCGGGCGTGGGTCCGCCGCCGCCAAAAACCTCAAGGGCCGCTTCGCCATCGGCCACAACCGTTATTCCACCGCCGGCGGCAGCCGCATCAGCAACATCCAACCCATCTTCGCCGATCTGGCGGGTGGCGGTTTGGCGATTGCCCATAACGGCAATCTGACCAATGCCCATACCCTGCGGCAGGAACTGGTGGGGCAGGGCGCCATCTTCCAGTCCACCTCCGACACCGAAACCATCGTCCATCTGACCGCCCGCAGCGCCAAGCACCGCATTGTCGAGAAGCTGGTCGATGCTTTGTGCCAGGTCGAAGGCGCTTTTTCGCTGGTGGCGCTGACCTCCAAGAAGCTGATCGGGGTGCGCGATCCCAATGGCGTGCGCCCGCTGGTGATGGGCAACCTGGACGGAGCGGTGATCTTCGCCAGCGAGACCTGTGCGCTGGATATCATCGGCGCCGACTATGTGCGCGACGTCAAACCGGGCGAGATGGTGGTGGTGGACAAGAACGGCATCCACAGCCACTTCCCCTTCAAGCCGCAGCCGCACCGCTTCTGCGTCTTCGAATATATCTATTTCGCGCGGCCCGACTCCACCTTGGAGGGCCGCAATGTTTATGCCGCGCGCAAGAATATCGGCGCCGTGCTGGCCGCGGAGGCCCCGGTGGTGGCCGACATGGTAATCCCGGTCCCGGACTCGGGCGTGCCGGCGGCGTTGGGCTTTGCCGAGGCCGCCAATATTCCGTTCGAGCTGGGCATCATCCGCAACCATTATGTCGGACGCACCTTCATCGAGCCGTCGGATTCCATCCGCCACCTGGGGGTGCGGCTGAAGCACAATCCCAACCGGGCCATGCTGCAGGGCAAGAAGGTGGTGCTGGTGGACGATTCCATCGTGCGCGGCACCACTTCGAAAAAGATCGTCGCCATGGTGCGCGACGCGGGCGCCGCGGAAGTGCATTTCCGCGTCTCCTCGCCGCCCACCACCCATAGCTGTTTCTACGGGGTGGACACGCCCAACACCGACGATCTCTTGGCCCACAAGATGGATGTGGAGCAGATGCGCCGCTTCATCGGCGCCGACAGTCTGGCCTTCATCTCCATGAACGGGCTTTATCGCGCCATGGGCAAGCCTGAGCGGGTGGCGACGGCGCCGGCTTTCTGCGATGCCTGCTTTACCGGCGATTATCCCATCGCGCTGACCGATATCAGCGGCGGCACGCGGCAATTGTCGCTGCTGGCGGACGTCGCTTAAGGACACTCCATGACAAGGACGTTGGAAGGGCGCGTCGCGCTGGTGACCGGTGCGTCACGTGGCATCGGCCGCGCCGCAGGTGTGGCGCTGGCCAAAGCGGGCGCGCATGTGATCCTGGTGGCGCGCACGGTGGGTGGGCTGGAAGAGGCCGATGACGAAATCCAGAAGGCCGGCAGCACCGCCACTTTGGTGCCGCTGAACCTGCGCGACGGCGATGCCATCGACCGGCTGGGGGCTTCCATCTTCGAGCGCTGGGGCAGGCTGGACGGCTTTTTCGGCAACGCCGGGGTGCTGGGACAGTTGACGCCGCTGGCCCATCTGGAGCCCAAGACCTTCCAGGAAGTGATGGAGGTCAATGTCACCGCCAACTGGCGGCTGATCCGCTCGCTCGATCCCCTGTTGCGTCTGTCGGATGCGGGCCGGGTGCTGTTCGTCACCAGCGGCGCGGCCAGGAAGCACACGGCCTTCTGGGGCGCCTATGCCGTCAGCAAGGCGGCGCTGGAGAGCATGGCGCTGACCTATGCCGCGGAATGCGAGCCCACCAATATCAAGGTCAACCTGATCAATCCCGGCCCCATGCGCACTGCCATGCGCAAGAAGGCGATGCCCGGCGAGGATCCCAACACGCTGCCGTCGCCAGACGAGATGGCGCCAAAGATCGTGGAGATGCTGTCGCCGTCGTTTGCGCAAAATGGCGCGGCGGTGAATTTTCAAAAATGATTGTCATTCCCGCGTAAGCGGGAATCCATGGTGCCGCTTGCTGTGGATCCCGGGGTTGCGGTGCATTGTTTCACGCTGCACCGCGCCCGGGATGACAATTATTTTTTCTTTGCATACGGATTCTTGGAATTCCGCACCGAGAACCGCAGCGGCGTGCCTTTTAGGCCGAACGCCTCGCGCAACCCGTTCGACAGATAGCGCAGATAGGCCTCGGGCAGGGCGTCGAGCTGGTTGCCGAACAGGGTGAAACTGGGCGGGCGGGCCTTGCGCTGGGTCATATAGCGGATGCGCACGCGGCGTCCGCTGATAGCGGGCGTGGCATGGCGCTGCAGCGCCTCGTGCAGAAAACGATTCAGGGTGGCGGTTGAAATGCGCGTGTTCCAGGCCTTGTCAGCCTCGGTAACGGCGGCTTCCAGGCGCTCGATGCCCTCGCCGGTGCGGGCGCTGGTTGCGATCATCGGCGCACCAGCTACTTGCGGCAGCAGCCGGTCCAGCTTTTCGCGCATCCGCGAGATGGCGCCGGCCTTGTTTTCCAGCCGGTCCCATTTGTTGAGGGCGAAGACGATGGCGCGCCCCTCGCGCGCGATCAGGTCGGCGATGGTCAGGTCCTGTTTCTCGAACGGCGCATTGGCGTCGATCATCACGATGACGCAGTCGGCGAACCGTATGGCTTCCAGGGTGGAGGCCACCGACATTTCTTCCAAACTCTCGTCCTCCACCCGCGCCTTCTTGCGCAAGCCCGCCGTGTCATGCAGCAGCACGTCGCGGTCACCCGCCTTCCAAGGCGCCGTGATGGCGTCGCGCGTCAGGCCTGCTTCGGGACCGACCAGCGAGCGTTCCTCACCCAGAAGCTGGTTGAACAGCGAGGATTTCCCCACATTGGGCCGACCCACCAAGGCCAGCCGCAAGGGACGATCGAGATAGTTGACCACCACGTCTTCGTCCGGCTCGTCCTCCTCGCTGAATTCCGCCTCGTCGGCCTCTTCATCGTCCTGTGGCGGCGATACCGGACCGGCCAGCGGCTCCAGCGCCGCGACCAGTTCCTCCATGCCCAGATTATGCTCGGCGGAAATCGCGATCGGCTCGCCCAGACCCAGGCCATAGGCCTCGGCCGGCGGCTGGATGCGGCCTTCGCATTTGTTGGCGGCCAGGATCACCGGCTTGCCGGACTTGCGCAGGGTGTCCGCGATGATCTGGTCGCCGGCGGTGATGCCGTCGCGCGCGTCGATCACGAACAACAGCGCCTCGGCTTCGGCAATCGCCGCCAGGGTCTGTTTGGTCATGCGATGCGCGACACTGCCCGACGGGGCTTCTTCAAATCCGGCGGTGTCGATCAGACGCAGAGCCAGCCCGGCGAATTCCGCGTCCACCGCTTGGCGGTCGCGCGTCACCCCCGGCGTGTCATGCACGATGGCCGCGGTGCGGCCCGCCATCCGGTTAAAGAGGCGGGATTTGCCGACATTGGGCCGTCCTACAATAGCCAACTTGAGGGGGCGCGGGTCTTTTGCCCCCTGGCTTTGTCGCTCGTCGCTCATGGACGTCATGTCCACATCGCTCCTCGCTCCGTGCCAGGTGTCAAAACTCCTCGCGCCGGGCGGTGTCTAGGGATTTTCTCTATCGCAGCGCCACAAGTTCGGCGTCGGAGGTGTAAAGATACATGACCCCGTTGGCCACCACCGGCGCGATGGTGGTGCCGTCGGGAATCTCCACCCGTCCCGACAATTTGCCGTCATAGGGCGAGATCGCCTCGGCATAGCCGTTGGACGAAACCACGATCAGCCTGTCGGACACCAGCACGGGCCCCGCCCAGATGATGGGATCGCTCTTGTCTTCCGGCTTTTCATATTGGGGCAGCTGATGGATCCAGCGCACCCGGCCTTCCTTGCGGGTGAGGCAGAAGAGCCGCGCGCTGTTGTCCAGCACATAGACGAAATCGCCCGCCGCCCAGGGCGTCTGGATGCCGCCGATGTCGCGCGACCACAGCCGCTCGCCGGTATTGAGGCTGAAGGCCGCCATCAGGCCCGACTGGCTGATGGCATAAACCACGCCGCGGTCGATCACCGGGCGGCCCGCGATATCGTCCAGCTGGGAGAGGGCAGTGACATGGCCGGTGCGCGACAGCACGTCGCTCCAGCCGACCTGGCCGTTCTGCACCCGCAGCGCAAAGATTTCGCCGGACGTATAGGGCGCGACCACCGTCTCGCCCGACACCGCCGCATTGGTGGAAGCAAGCATGCCCTGCGATTCCGTGATGCCCTGATTATCCCAGAGCTGATGGCCGTCGCTTTCCGCCAAAGCATAGAAATGATTGTCGTGGGTGGAGACGAAGATGCGTCCGCCATTCACCACCGGCGCGTTGATGATGGGCATGCCGAAATCCTTGCGCCAGAGGTCGCGACCGGTGCGCGCATCCATGCAGCGCAGGACGCCGAAGCCCGAGGTGACGAAGATCTTGCCGTCGTCATAGGCGACACCGCCACCCATGCCTTGCGGGGGGCTCACGGTGTTGGCTTTGCCCAGCAGCCCCCACAGGGTCGGCATGTCGGTGCCGTTCTTGGGCGCCAGCCGGCGGTTCCAGACCGGGCGGCCGTCGCTGGCGCGAAACACATAGATATGGGCTTCCGCGTCCAGGGCATAGATCAGGCCGCCGCCGATTACCGGCGCAGAGGTCAAATGGGAATCGATGTCATTGCCCTTGCCGGCGTCCTGGCGCCACAGCCGGCGCAACCGGCCGGGTGCCGCCAGGTGATACATGGCGTTGGAGGCATAACCGCCGGGCTGCGGCCATTCCGGATTGCTGTAGGGCGGCGGCAAGACTACCGGATCCTTGGCAATGGCGGGATCCGGCTTGAGGTCGGAATCCAGCGCCATCACCGGAATGCGCACGCCGCGCAGATTGGATTTCTTGCCGTTGGAGGAGAACCAGCTTCCCACTTCATCGAACACGGAACAGCCGCCAAGCAGCAGCGAAGCGGCAGCCAGCACCAGGCAAAGGCGGACGGCGCGAGATTTCATTTATTTTGCCGGCGCCGCCGCAGGCGCATTGTTCTGCGGCGGCTTGGTGGTGGTCGCCGCCGGTGGCGGATTGGGTGTGTTGGCGGCCTGCGCCGCGTTGGCCGCCTGCGGAGGCAGGGTCACGACCGGGACGGGCACCGTACCGTAATTGACTGCGCCGCCATTCTTGAGGAAGGCCGCCATCGCCTTGGCGCGCGCGCGCAGGCCTTCCGGGCTATCGGGGTCCACCGCCAGTTGGGAATATTTCGCCAGCGCCGACTTGGTATCCATGCTGCGATAATCGGCATAGGCCAGCACTTCGCGGGCATTGGGCCGCCAGGCATTGCCCGGCTGATCCAGCGGCCTCAAAAGCTCCGCCAGTTCGGTGCGCGAGGCGCTGTCGGCCAGGGCCCAGGCAGCGCGCAGCCGCGCCACCGATCCGGCCAGGCCGCTATCGTCCTTGGCGATCTGTTTGTAGAGATCGATGCCGCCGCGCTGGCCGGACGCCAGCATGGCAGCCGCCTGGGACAGGCGCGCCGCCGAGGCATAACCCTTGGGCGCGGTGCGGGCGATATCGGCAAAGGCGCTGGCCGCGGCCTGGGGATTGGAGATGCGCTGTGCGGCCATGAAGGCTTCGGAGATTTTCTGGCGCTCCTGCATTTCATGGCGCTCCCACAGCTGCCAGCCGCCGATTCCTAAGAACACCAGCACCAGAAGGGCGATGATGTAATTGCCATAGACCTTCCACAGCTTCTCGAACCGTTCGCGGCGAACGTCTTCCTCGACTTCGCGGAAAATATCACTCACAGGCGCACGGTCCTTTGCTCGAGCCCTTTCGGGCGGCCTTACGGGAAGCCTTTGACAGGGCGTGTTAATTAGCCCGTGGCGGCGTTGTGCGCAATGTGCCCGGCAGTAACAATTCGCTCGAAAAAGCCCCTTTTACTGGGCCTTTTTCATGGGGTAGACATTTTCCACCCCCGGGAAGCGGCGTTCGCGCACGTCGGTGGCATAGGCTTTGACCGCCGCCTCGATCTCCGGGCCCAGCTGGGCATATTGGCGCACGAATTTGGGCGGGTTGGGGTTCAGCCCCAACATGTCTTCCATCACCAGGATCTGGCCGTCGCATTGCGGGCTGGCGCCGATGCCGATGGTGGGGATGGGGATTTCGCGAGTGATCTTGGCGGCCAGCGGTTCGGCCATGCCTTCCAGCACCACCGCAAAGGCGCCGGCATCCGAGATCGCTCTGGCATCGGCCAGCAGAGCCGGCCATTCGTCTTCGGTGCGTCCGGTGGTGCGAAAGCCGCCTTTGACGTGCACCATCTGGGGCGTCAGGCCGATATGGGCCATCACCGGAATGCCGCGCTCGGTGAGATAGTGGATGGTCTCGGCCATGCGGGCGCCGCCTTCCAGCTTCACCGCCGTGGCGCCGGTTTCCTGGATCACACGCGCGGCATTGCGAAAGGCAATCGCGGGGCTTTCCTCATAGCTGCCGAACGGCAGGTCCACCGTCACCAGGGCGCGCTTGGAGCCGCGCATCACCGCCTTGGCGTGGGTGATCATCATATCGAGTGTCACGCCCAAGGTGGTTTCCAACCCATGCATCACCATGCCCAGGCTGTCGCCCACCAGCATCAGGTCGACATGGTTGTCGAGAAGTCGCGCGGTGTGGGCGTGATAACAGGTGAGACAGACGATCGGAGCGGCGCCTTTATGGGCGCGGATTTCCGGAACCGTGACGCGCTTGAGCTGGGTCTGGACGGACATGGGGTCCTCCTGTGCGGGCCGCGGTTATACCGCAAAGGCGAATTTGGGGAGTAGCGCTCCAAGGACAAGGCTCCCCCTCGCAAAAATACTTAAGCAGATGCTTGACAATTTATGGCGATGAAAATAATTAAGCACATGCTTAACTATCAACTCGACAAGACCTTTGCCGCCCTGGCTGACCCCACCCGCCGCGCCATGGTGGAACGGCTGGTCCAGGGGCCGGCCACGGTCAGCGAACTGGCCAGACCGCTGCCCATGTCGCTGCCTGCCGCGATGCTGCACCTCAAGGTGCTGGAGGAGTGCGGGCTGGTGACCAGCGAGAAGGTGGGGCGGGTCAGGACCTGTCGCGTCGATCCCAAAATGTTGAGCCAGGCCGAGCAGTGGGTCGCCGACCGCCGCCGCATGTGGGAGCGCAATCTCGACCGGCTGGGCGCCTTTCTCGACGAAACCAAACCGGAGAATGAGGAATGAGAAAGCTGATTGCCCTCATGCATGTGTCGCTGGACGGATTCTGCGCCGGGCCCAAAGGCGAGATGGACTGGATTACCCTCAATGACGGCATCTTTGCCGACGCCCACGCCATGATCGAACCCATGGGCGCCGCCGTCTATGGCCGCACCACTTACGGCATGATGCGCGGCTATTGGCCGACCCTGTTGGACAGGGACGACGCCGATCCGGAGCAGCGCAAACACGCGCGCTGGGTGGAGCGGATTCCCAAGCTGACCTTCTCGCGCAGCCTGCAAAGCAGCGACTGGAACAATGTCCGGCTGTTCCGCGATGCCGGCGAGATGCTGGAATTGAAAAAGCAGGACGGCGCGCCGATGCTGATCTTCGGTAGTCCGTCGCTGACCCATGCCTTCATGGCGCTGGATGTGATCGACGAATATTGGCTGTTCCAGAATCCGATCCTGCTGGGCGATGGGCTACCGTTCTTTCACGGCCAGCGGAAAACCAGACTCCGGCTTGTCGAAGCCAAGCCTTTCGCCGGCGGCGTGGTGCGCCTTCATTATGCAAAACAGACCATAGGAGAATCCCCATGACCGCGCGTTCCGTCGTCCATGCCAGCTTCACCATCACTCGCCGCTGGAAGCATTCGCCCGCACGCGTCTTCGATGCCTTCGCCAAGGAAGAGGCCAAGCGCAAATGGTTCGCGCCCGGTATTGAGGTGCTGGAAAAGAGCTTCGATTTCCGTGAGGGCGGACGCGAAAGCCTCAGCGGCAGGCATCCCAACGGCATGGTGACGGCCTTCAACTGCGTCTATCACGACATCGTGGCGCCTGGCGCCGCCGAAGCCGGGCGCATCGTCTATAGCTATGTGCTGCACATCGAAGACAAGAAAGTCTCCGTCTCCCAGGCGGCCATCGAATTTCATCCGGAACCGGGCGGCACCAAACTCGTACTGACCGAGTATGGCGATTATCTGGACGGCTATGACGATGCGGGAAAGCGCGAACACGGCACCAATTGGCTGATGGACCTGCTGGAAAAGTCGCTGACGGACTGAGGATGCATCGATGGACCTGACCGAATTGGCGAAAGGCTATTACCGCGCTTATGAACGCTATGACCGCGCCTTTATGGAAGCGAATCTGGCGGCGGATTTCACCTTCACCAGTCCCTTCGACGATCACATCGACCGTGACGCTTATTTCCGCCGCTGCTGGCCCAAAGAGCCGCTGCACCAGAAGTTCGATTTCGTGACGGTGATGCAGCAGGGCGAACGGGTGTTCGTCGCCTATGACGCTATCATGCGCATGCCCAACGCCACCCATCCCGGCGCCCGGTTCCGCAATGCCGAGCTGATGACCTTTGAGAAAGGCAAGCTGAAGTCGGTGGAAGTCTTTTTCGGCGATCCCCCCGCCGGACTCAGCCGGAGGGAATTCGCGGTGCAGTCCGGCGCTGGCTGACGAACCGGGCGTCATTTCGCGGGATTGGCCGCCGAAAAGCCGATGGCCTTCAGATATTCGCTGCGCCGGTCCAGTTCCTTGCCGCCGGAAGGCAGTCCATTCGTCTTCAGAAGGAAGGCGAGGATGTCGGCGACCTGATCGCGGGGGAGGCTGCCGGGACTGTCCTGCGGCATGGTGGTGCGGATGCGGTCGAACAGATCCCCCAGGCTCAAGCCGTCAAAGTCCGACAGGAATTGCGGCCCGGCGAGCGCGGGGGCTTCGCCCGTGCCCCCCAGGTTGGCGCCGTGGCAGCTCGCGCAATGGGCGCCGAAAGCCGCCTCGCCGCGCGCGGCTTGTGCGTCGGTATAGACGCCATCCCAGACCGAGACCGTCTGGGCCTGTGCGCCACCGGCCAATGCGATCCACAAGATCAGGGCTATGCGGCGCATGCGCTGATCATCGGCCCTTTGCTCATTGGCGCTCTACTCATTTGGCAACGTGTAGCAGATATATTCGCCGGAATAGTTGCCGCCGCTCACCGCCACGATGATGTATTGCTTGCCGTTGACCATATAGGTCATCGGCGAACCGGACTGGCCCGCCGGCATCAACACACTGCCGACCTCCTTGCCGGTTTTTTGGTCGTAAGCGCGCAGCATCGCGCCGCGCGGATGATCCGGCGTGGTGGTGACGTCGGCGTCTCCGGCGATCACCAGGTCCTTGGTCAGCAAAGTGCCGATGTTGAAGCCGGTCTGGCCGGTGCGCGGCAGGGTGATGCCTTTCAGCGCCGGATGGTTGCGCACATAGTCGGGCGTTTCCCCATGTGCGATCTGCCATTCGATAGCGCCGGTATCCAGATTGATGGCGCTGATGGTTCCATAGGGCGGTTTGATCGGCGGCAGCCCGTCCACGGTAAGCCGGCCGCCGCCGCCGCCGCGCGCGGGCGCGGCGGCCTGCCTGGCCAGCGGCGCATCGGCGCCCTGATCGGCGCCGGCGGCATTGATCATCACCACCGGCTGGCCCGCCTGGCCGATGACATAGGGCAGATCGCTCATGCCGGGCGGTGGCGGCACCAGCCCCATGGCCAGCAGGCAGGAATTGCAAGCATAAGTATAAACCGTGTGGTTTTGAGGATTGAACGAGCCGCCGGGCCAATTGGTGCCGCCATTGGCCGGCCCCAATCCCAAAGTGGCGAGCGGTCCGCCTGCCTTGGAAACCACGGGCGGCGTATAGATCGGCCCGATCCTGTAGTTCTTTGCCAGCGCCAGCGCCTTTTGGCGCAGGTCTTGGGTGAAATCGATCAGGTCGCTTTCCGACACACCGGTGCGCGCATAGGCCGCCGGCCTGGAGGGGATTGGCTGGGTTGGCGCATACCATTCGCCGGGCACATCGCCCTTGGGCACTTTCTTTTCCGGGATCGGCCAGACCGGCTTGCCGGTGATGCGGTCGAACACATAAAGCATGCCCATCTTGCTGGGCTCGACCACCGCCTTGATCGGTTTGCCATCCACCGTGATGTCCATCAGGAGCGGGGCTGAGGACATGTCATAGTCCCAGATCTCGTGATGGATGAACTGGTAGAACCACTTCACCTTGCCGGTGTTGATGTCCACCGCCACCAGACTGTTGCCGTAGAGATTGTTGCCCGGGCGGGTGCCGCCATAGAAATCGCTGGTGGGTGATTCCACCGGCAGATAGACCAGCCCGGCTTGTGGATCAGCGGTGATCTCGGTCCACACGCCGGTATTGCCGGTGTGCTCGGCCGAACCATTGAGCCAGGTCTCGTAGCCGGGCTCACCCTTGCGCGGGATGGTGTGGAATTCCCACACTTTGCGGCCGGTTCGCACGTCATAGGCGCGCGCCGTGCCTTTGTTGTTGTCGGCGGTGGTGGGGGTAAAGCCTTCGCGGAAGGCCGAACCCACCAGCACCTTATCGCCGACCACGGTGGGGGCGGACTGCCAGCCGATTTCCCCGCTGGCCAGATTGGGCTTGATGGTCTGGTCGCTGTCGGCCTTCAGGTCCACCGCACCGTTGTTGCCGAAGGCGGCGATGCGCTGACCGGTTTTCGCGTCTAGGGCAATCAACTGATAGCCTGGTGTGACATAGAGGATGCGCGCGTCCTTGCCGTCGCTCCAATAGGCGGGGCCCCGGCCGGAAAGCTGGCGCGGCGCGGCGGCGCCGCGCGCGCCTTCCTTTTCGCCATGCACCCATAAAAGTTCGCCGGTCGCCGCATCCAATGCGACCACGGCGCGGCGCGAACCGGCGGTGGCATAGACCACGCCGCCGACCTCCAGCGGCGTGCCTTCCAGCTTGTATTCGGGGCGATTGCCGATGTTGTCGGTCTTGAAACGCCAGGCCACTTCCAGCTTGCTGAAATTGGAGGCATCGATCTGATCGAGCGGCTTGTAGCGGCTGCCGGTGATGTCGCCGGTATAGCTCGTCCAATCGACATTGGGGGCCTGCGCACTGGCGGGGAGGGCGGCGATGACCAGCGCCGCGCCCGCAACGAACCCCAGGAGAAACTCAGGTTTCATGACCCCCTCCGATCATGGACCGAGGCTGACATGAAACCGCTTGCCGCAACAGGAATTCTTGGGCGTCCGGAGCCAATTATGGGGCGGCCGGAAGTGTCTGCGCCCAGCCGCCGCCCAGACTTTGATAGAGGCTTACCAGCGCGCTGAGCCGGTCGGCCCGCGCCTGAACCAGCGCCAATTGCACCGACAACAGACTGCGCTGGGCATCGATCTGATCCAGGTAAGGCGAATAGCCGGCGCGATAGCGATTGGTGGCAAGCACAAGCGCATGCTGCTGCACGTCGCGTTGCGCGGAAAGGGCTTGCTCCTGTTCCGCATTGCGCTGAACCGCCACCAGCGCGTCCTCCACTTCGCGGAAGGCAGTCAGCGCGGCTTTGCGATAGGCAAATGCCGCCTGGTCGCGCCGGGCGGTGGCGATGTCCTGCTGGGCTTCCAGCCGTCCGGCGCTGAAGATGGGCGCCAGGATCGAGCCGCCCAGGGACCAATATTCAAATGGGCTTCCCACCGCCAGGTTGGAGCCGATCAATCCGCCCGTGGCCGCCAGCTGCACATCCGGCATGAACGCGTCGCGGGCCGCATCCAGCGCATGGTCGCTTGCCGCCAACTGGGCTTCCGCCGATGCGATATCGGGGCGGCGGCGCAAGAGCGCGGCAGGGACCATGACCGGGGCCGCTGCAATGACAAGCGAATTGAATTCCGCCCCGCGTTCGATGGCGCGCGGGCTCATTCCCAAAAGCACGCTCAATCCGTCTTCCTGGCGGGCTATCGCCAGTTCCGTGGCGGGGATCAGAGGTTCGGTGGCCCGATACGCGGCCTCGGCCTGGGCGAGATCGAGCTGGCTGGAATAGCCGGCATCGGCGCGCCGCCGCGCCACCCGCAATTCCTCCGCCCGCGCCGCCAGGGTATCGCGCAATACCGCAAGCCGCGCGTCCAGCGCGCACAAGGCGATATAGCCGGCGGCGGCGGAACTCGCGACCGCCAGGCGCACATTGTCATGCGCCGCCTGGCTGGCAAGCAGGGCGGCGCGCGCCGCCTCACTGGAATCCGCGAGCCGTCCGAAAAGATCCAGATCGTAGGATATCTGGACTGCGCCCGCGCCCGCGGTCTGGGTGTCGGGCACGCCGAAGCCCGGATTGATGCTGGCCTCGCGCGCGATCTGCGCGCCCGCGCCGATATTGGGCCAGGACTGCGCGCGCGCCAGCCGGAACTGGCCCCGTGCCTCGGCCACGCGCGCCGCGGCGATGGCGATATCGTCATTGTGCGCCAGCGCGGTCTCGACCGCCTTGGCCAAGGCCGGATCGCCGAAACTCTTCCACCAATCGGCCGCGACCGTGGCGCCGGCGTTGGGTGCGCCGCCACGCCAGCCTATGGGGGGGCTGAGAGCCGCGTCCGGCGGCACCGGGGATTTTGGCGGCGCGCAGGCACAGAGCGCCGCCAGTATGGTGATCGCGAGAATGCGTTTCATGGCCCGCCGCTGGTATCGATCCGGGTAACCACCGACATGCCGGGCCGCAGCCGCTCCGCCAGCTTCTGTCCGGGATCGATGGCGATGCGCACCCCGATACGCTGGGGCACCTTGACGAAATTGCCGGTGGCATTGTCGGGCTTCAGCACCGAGAATTCCGATCCCGCTGCGGGCGACAGCCGCTCGATACGGCCGGTGAAACGCGCGCCCGCCAGCGCATCGACGCGAAAACTGGCGGCCTGGCCTTCCGCCATATGCGCGGTCTGGGCCTCCTTGTAATTGGCGGTCACCCAGCGGTCTGCCGGCACCAGGGACATCAACTGGGTGCCGTTGGTCACATATTGGCCCAGCCTGACGCCGACCTCACCCACCTGTCCGGATTCCGGAGCGCGGATGACCGTGTGTTCCAGGTCGATCTGTGCGGCATTCAGTGCGGCGCGGGCGGCAGCGACCTGTGCCTCCAACCCGCCGCGTCCGACCTCGACGGTGCGGATACTCTGGCGGGCAACCTCCGCCGCCGACTGGGCCTGAAGCAGGGCTGCTTGAGTCTGGTCGCGTTCCCGCACCGAAACCGAGCCATCCTTCACCAGTTCATTCACCCGGCCTATGTCGGCGCGCGCCCGGGCCAGACCCGCTTCCTGTCCCGACAGGGATGCGACGCTGGAGGCATGGGCCTGGCTGTTGTTGGCCAATGCCGCGACCGCCGCAGCCAGGTTGGCGCGCGCCTGTTCCACCCGGGCGCGATAGGTGCTGTCGTCGATGCGCACCAGAACCTCGCCAGTCTTCACCTGCGCATAGTCCGTCAGGGGCACGGCCACGACATAACCGCTGACCTGCGGCGCGATCACGGTGGTGCGGCCGCGCACATAGGCATTGTCGGTCACTTCCACATGCCAGCCAAAGGGCGGCAGCCCGAACGCCGCCAGCACCGACAAGAGCGCGGCGATGGCAAGGGCGACGACGGCGATCACCACCGGCCAGCGCAGTGGCGGCAGCTGCCAGCCGGGGCGGGCTTCCGGATGCTCGGTATCGGCGGCGCTCATGCGGCGGCTCCCTTGGCCTGGCTGCGGCGGACGCACAAGGCGACCCAGATGATGCGGTAGAGAATATAGGCCGCCGTCGCCAGCGCCAGAAAAGCGACGAAACGGAAGACATCGTTATAGGCGAGCACATTCGCCTCGGTGGTGAGCCGCTGACCCAGCAGTGCCGTGCCTTGCGCGCCGCGCAGTGCCGGATCGGCGATGACCCCGGCGACCGCCGAAGTTCCGCTTTGAATGCGCTGCACGACCTGCGGATCGGCGGCAAGCAGATGATCCTGCAGTGAGGCGGCATGGGCGCGCGTCTGGATGACCTGATAGCTGCCAAGCAGCGCCGATCCGGCGATGCCGCCGACATTCTGGGTGGTGCTGAACAGCACCACGAAGGTGACGAAATGGCTGGCGCCCTTGGCGAGCATGCGCAGGAAGCCGAAGACCAGCGCCGGTCCAATGAACAGGGTGGTGCCGAAACCGATCAGGGCCTGGCTGAGATAGAGTTCGGACGCGCGGGTGACATTGGTGGCGCCGCTGTCGATGAAGGCGCCGGCGGCGATGCACAGGGCGGCGGCCATGATCTGCAGCCGGAGCCGTTCTTGAGATAGGGTCAAACAGGCGGTGATGATGCCCAACACCATCGCCAACGCCACCCACAGAAACAGGGTGTGAAGCTGATCATTGTTGAGTCCCCCCAGGGTCAACAACCCCACCGAACCATAAGTCTGCTCGGCCAAAGCCAGGCGCACCAGCGCCGCAACGCCCGCGAAGCGCAGGATGTCGCCGCTGGCAAGCCAGCTGACCTGCAACATCGGCTTGGCGCGGTGGCTCTCTATCAGAATGGCTGCGGCAAACAGTGGAATAGCGGCAGCCAGCATCCAGCCCAGCCAGGAGGCGTCGCTCCACCAATAGAAGCGGCCCACCCCGAGCACGCCGCAGACCAGCAGCATGCCGGGCACCATCAGTCCGATGGTGACGAAATCCAGTTTCTCGAATGCCTTGGCGCATTCGCTGGGCGGCAAGGGCAGGGCGTTGATCAACGCCAGCACAAGGAAGGCCACCGCAGGCTCGATCAAATGCAATCCATACCAGCCATCGGACGCCAGCACATCGACAGGCACCAGACGTGCCAGCGCGGGCCCAAGCTGCAGCAAGCCGATGGCGATGACCAGCGCCAAGGGCCGCGTTTTCGGAGTAAAGACCTGCAGAAAATAATAGATGGTCAAAGTGGTGAGGCCCGCAGCCGTCACCCCGCTGGCCGCACGTACCAGCACGGCCATGATGAATCCGGGAAGCAGGATCTGCAGCAATCCCAGGCCCGCGTAGAGCAGCAGCAGGAAATTGGTGACGGGAAAGATGCCGAACTGGATGCGCGCCTTGACCAGGGAAAGATTTCCGGTGGCATTCATCGCCACATAAATGGCCGGCAGCAGGCTGGCCTGGGCGACATAGACGCCCAGCGGTCCCGAAAGATTGGGCACATTCACCGTCACCAACCCGTTGGGGAAGGTGGCTGCGATGCCGGTGGCGAGACCGACCGCTCCATAAGCCATCCGGCGGTGAAGCGGGTGCGGGGGTGAAAAGGGGCCGCCCGGAATCAGCGGGCGCTCTTCCGGCGCGAATTGATACTGGCCCGTCGTGCCCATGTCCCCTCGGCCACGGAAAGCGCCAATCGTCCTTAAGTTGAGACGTGCGGTCAATCGGAATGGCGGTCAAGCGGAACAGATATACGTGATGTCCCGCAGGTTCCGGCAATTGCAGCAGCAGCGGGCCGCAGGGATGCCCACAAAGCAGGCGCAAATCTCGGCAGATTCAAACAGGCGGCGGGTTGCCCGCCGCTTCCCGCATCATGTAATCGGCGTACCAGTCGGGCCAGTTTTCATCCCGTCCGCCCAGCTTTTTCTCGTGCTCGCCATGGGCGGCGCCGGCGCGCCGCAGCGCTGCGGCAAGTTCGGCGGCGGAGGTGAAGCTAGCGATGCCGGATTCCACACGCCCGGGCAACCGCGTGGTGATCTCCTGCAACAGCCAGCTGTTGCCGTCCGGGTCGTTGAACGAGGCAAACGAAGAATAGCTGCGGCCTTCCGGATCCCGGCCCTTGAGGGGCGGCTGTCCGGGGCCCGCCCGGTGCACCACTTCGCTCACCGCGGCGCCGCGGCCGATCAGTTCGCGCCGCGCCGCTTCGATGTCCGACACGATGAGATAGGTCCGTCCCGAGCCTGGCGCGGCCGTGGTCACGCCCTTGCCGAAGTGGATGGAACAGGGTGAGCCCGGCGGCGTGTACTGCACCACCCGGAATTCGTCGCCGGCGGCGAAATCCGCGTCCAGCCGCCAGCCCAGGCCGTCGTAAAATCCCTTGGCGCGATCGACGTCGGAAACAGGAAGGACGACGACTTCAAGCTTCAAATCGGTCATGCCGGGTTCCCCGAAAGTATCGTTTCGGAGAGAAAACCTAATCCGGAAGAATGCTGAGCGTCCATCACGGCATTACGACAGGGGATGTGTCCGCTCGGGCCGGGCTTAAGCGCATGGCGGCAAAAGAAAAAGCCCGGTGTCGCCACCGGGCTTTTCGTTTCAGATGTGGAAAACTCAGGCCTCTTCGGCTTCGCCCTCGGCTTCCGGCTTGGGACCGGCGCCTTCCTCGAACAGTTCCTCGGCGGCCACGCGGGCTTCTTCGCGCTCGGTCTTCTCCGCCAGAACATTTTCGCCGCGGGCCTGGCGCTCGGCCTCGTCCTCGCTGCGGGCGACATTGACCGTGATGTTCACCTTCACTTCCGGATGCAGGACAACCGGAAGGGTGAAGACGCCGATCGACTTGATCGCCACACTGATGGAGACCTGGTGACGGTCGACCTTGAAGCCGGCCTTCTCCATGGCATCGGCCACGTCGCGGGGCGACACCGAGCCATAGAGCTGGCCGCGATCGCCGGCCTGGCGGATCAGGATGAAGCTCTTGCCGCCCAGCTTCTGGCCGATCTTTTCGGCTTCACCGCGCAGGCGCAGATTGTTGGCTTCCAGCTGCACCTTCTGGGCCTGGAAAAATTCCCGGTTGGCCTTGGTGGCGCGCAGGGCCTTCTTCTTGGGCAACAGGAAGTTGCGGGCGAAGCCGTCCTTGACGCGGACTTCGTCGCCCATCTGGCCCAGCTTTTCGATTCTTTCGAGCAGGATCACTTGCATGGCCGTGCCCTCACTTCACGACATAGGGCAGCAGCGCCATGAAGCGGGCGCGCTTGATGGCGTTGGCCAGGATGCGCTGCTTCTTGTTGCTGACCGCGGTGATGCGGGCGGGCACGATCTTGCCGCGCTCGGAAATGAAGCGCTGCA
>Ga0157379_10001693_pt1 | contig 18236 bp, 21 predicted proteins | sample S25metaG_FD_121802 | JGI IMG/M metagenome (GOLD analysis project Ga0157379, IMG submission 121802) | Switchgrass rhizosphere microbial communities from Kellogg Biological Station, Michigan, USA - S2-5 metaG | ecosystem: Host-associated > Plants > Roots > Rhizosphere > Soil | place: USA... | reverse complement strand
TGCGGCAGCGGGCGCCCCGCGGGGCCGAAGACGACCTTCGCGCCGCGGGTCACGTCGAAGGTCGAGTAGTGGCACGGGCACACGAGCGCCGGACCGCTCGCCGTCGTCGTCGGGCTCTTGGGCGAGCGGAACTCCGAGACCGCGCAGCCTGCGTGCGTGCAGATCTTCGAGTACGCCACGTAGCCGCGCGGCGCCCAGTCGCGCCGGCGCGCGGACGGGTGCAGGTCGGCCGGGTCGACGCGCACGACGACGATCGGCGAGGCGAGGTCGCTCTTGTCGGCGCCTTGCGGAAAGGCCGTCAGGAAGCCGCCGAGCGCCAGGCGCGAGGCCTCGATGGGCTGGTCGTCCTCGTCGACGAGCAGCCGGCCCGCGCGCCACGGACTGCTGGCCAGGCGCCCGCCGACGCGCGGCCCGAGCGACGCGGCCGGGGCCAGCGCGGCGGCGCCGACGCAGCCGCCGCACACGGCCGCCGCCGAGATCAGCAGGCCCCGGCGCGACACGCCCTCGCCGCCGGCCCGGAGCTGGTCGGCCACCTCCTGCTGCTCGTCGCGCCCGTGATCGAGCGTCGAGCGCTCCTGCACCTCGGTGACCTGCGGGACGACGTGCAGGCTGGCGAACATCAGCGCGACGGCCAGGGCGACGAGGGCGAGCCCGGCCGTGGCGCCGAGCAGCGGCGTGTTGGGATAGACGATGTAGAGGACGACGAACGCGACCGCGAAGCCCGCCGCGGCGAACAGGAGCAGCGCCGCGAGGACGGCGGCGCGGTCGCTGACGGCCGGCTCGCGGCGGCGGGGGTCGGACGGGGGCGCGGCGGCCGCGGGGTCGGGCTCGCCGCGGATGATCCGCCGCCAGATCGCCCACAGGGCCAGCAGGACTCCGAGCGCGTTCATCGTGGCACTCCTTCCCCGGCCAGCCGCGCGACGATCACCAGCGCGACGATCGCCACGCCCCAGAGCACGAGACCCTCGGGGATCGGCCCGATGTTGCCGATCCCCCAGCCGCCGTTGTTCGGCAGGTCCTGCAGCTGCTGGACGTAGCGCGCGAGGTCGTCGACCTGACTGCGCGTCAGCTGGCGGTGGCCGAACACCGGCATGACGTAGGGCCCGATCCGCACCGCCTCGGCGACGTCGATCGGCTTCGTGTCGTTCTCGAGCGGCGGCGCGACCGTGTTCGGCGTGACGATGCCGCCCTGGCCCACGACCTGGTGACAGCCGGCGCAGTTGTCGGTGAACAGCTGCTGGCCTTCGGGCAGCGACCCGGCCTGCGGGTCGACGGTCGGGATCGGCGGGCCGCCGAAGGTCGCGATGTAGGCCACCATGTCGGCCTGGTCGGCGGCCGAGTACACGGAGTGCGCCCGGATCGGGATGTCGTCGGGGTGCGCGAGCGGCATGCGCCCGGTGCGCAGGTAGAAGTCCGCGCTGAGCGCCCCGACGCCGCGCAGGTTCGGCCCGCGGCGCGGGATGCCGCGCGCGTCCATGCCGTGACAGGACGAGCAGCCGCTGACGAACAGCTCGCGCCCGTGCTGCGGGTCCGGCGGCCGCTGGGCGCGCGAGGGCGACGGCCCGGCGGCCAGCGCGACGGCGCCGAGGGCGAACAGCAGCACGGCGCACACCGCGAGTCCGCGCCGCGCCGCGCGTCGCCGCCGGCCGGTCATCGCGAGCCCTCCGCCCGCTCGCGGCGGCGCTGGCGGTCCTCCTCGCGCCACAGCGCCCGTCCCGCCGCGCCGAGCGCCACGGCCACGACCGACAGCGGGCCGCCGAGGATCATCAGCGTGCCCGCGTCGCGCTGGCTTGCCAGCGAGTCGCCGGCGGCCGCGTAGGCCGCGACGAGGAGGTGGTCGGCGTTCGCGTACACCGCGCCGACCAGCGCCATCGGGACCATCCAGGCCGCGCCGGCGACGAGCAGCCCGATCGGCCCCGGCGCCGCGGGCACGGGATCGGCGCCCAGCAGCGCGGCCCAGGCGAGCGTCGCCGTCCAGAACAGCACGGCGTGGTCGAGCGCGTGCAGGACCGGGTGGCGCTCGACCGCGTCCAGGACGACGGGCAGGTGCAGGGCCACCATGGCGCTCGCGGCGAGGGTCACCGCGACCCCCGGCGTGAGCAGGGCCCGCAGCGCGGGGCGGTGCAGGAGCGCTCCGATCGCACGGCGCCGCGGCGGCGCGACCGTCGCGAGCAGCAGCCGCACCGGCGCGCTGAGCGCGAGCAGCGCCGGGGCGAGCACGCCCACGAGCACGTGCTGGGTCATGTGGTCGTGCAGATGCCGGTCGGCCGCGCCGTCCAGCGGCCCGAGCGCGACGGCGAGCAGGGCGGCGGCCGCCATCGCCGCCGCGGTCCGCCACCACGGCCACGGCCGGGAGGACCGCGCCACGCCGGCGGCGTAGAGCAGCCCGAGCACGACCGCAGGCAGGACGGCGATCATGGCCGGCCCGTCCGCGTCTCGCGGATCACGCCGAACAGCCCGAGGGCGGTGACCCCGGCGCCGATCCCGACCATCCACGCGCCGAGCTCCCAGCCCAGGACGATGAGACAGACGCCCACCGCCAGCGCCACGGCGCCGGCCGAGGTCCAGCGCAGCACCTCCACGGGCGCGCGCGGCCCCCGGCGCCGGCGCTCGGCGACCAGCGCGGCCGCGCCGATGACGATGACGATCGCCCCTGATCCGGCGAGCATCGCGAGCTCGATCGCCTCCGGATGGAGCGTCAGCTGGACCGCCGCGAGGACGATGAGGCCCGCGCCCCACCCGGCCGGCACGACCCAGGCGCGCCTCATGCCGGCGCCCCCTCGACCGCCTCGCGCGCGTCGAGCAGCGGGGCGAAGCTGCGGACCGGCGGCAGCACGTCGAAGTTGTGGGGCGGCGGCGGCGAGGACGTCGCCCACTCGAGGCTCGGGCCCGACCACGGGTCGTCGCCCGCCGGCCGGCGCCGGCGCAGCGACACGTACAGGTTGACCAGGAAGACCAGGATCCCCAGCGCGATGATGTAGGAGCCGACCGTCGCGATCGTGTTCAGCGTCTCCCACCCGCGGCTGCCGTAGTTCGCGATCCGGCGGGTCATCCCGTCCTCACCCAGCGCGAACATCGGGGCGAACGTCATGTTCGTGCCCACGAACATGATCACGAGCTGGAGCTTGCCCAGCCCCTCGCGCAGGAACGCGCCCGTCCACTTCGGGAACCAGTAGAAGATCGCCGCGAACGCGCCGAACACCGAGCCGGCGAACAACGTGTAGTGGAAGTGGCCGACGACGACGTACGAGTTGTTGGCGTTGAAGTCCAGGGTCGGCGAGGCGACCCAGATCCCGCTCAGTCCGCCGATCAGGAACTGCACGAGGAAGACGACGCCGAACAGCAGGGCGGCGGTCCAGCGGATCCTCCCGCGCCACAGCGTGCCGATCAGGTCGAAGTACTCCAGGCCCGCGGCCAGGATGATCCCGTGGCTGGTCAGCGCGAAGTACTTGGCGTTGATCCGGCCGGACGTGAACAGGTGATGGCCCCACACGCTCGAGGAGAGGGCCGCGAACAGCAGCGCCGTGCTCGCGACGAAGAAGGCGTAGCCGAACAGCCGCCGGCCGCTGAACGCGCTGAACACCTCCGCCACGGCGCCGACGAACGGGAAGAACATCACGTAGACCACCGGATGCCCGTAGAACCAGAACAGCTCCTGGTAGGTCAGCGGGCCCTGCGGCCCGTCGAACAGGCAGCAGTTGCGCCGATCGTAGAACAGCAACCCCATCAGGACGATCAGGACGGGGAACGCGAAGATCATCATCAACGTGGTCCCGACCATCGTCCACGTGAACGGCGCCATCCGCATGAGCGTCATGCCGGGCGCGCGCCGGCCCAGCGCGGTGGCCAGCACGCACATCCCGATGAGCCACTCGCCGAGCGTGGCGAGCAGCACGCCGATGATCCAGAAGTCCTGCCCGGCGCCCGGCGTGCGCTGGAACTCCGACAGCGGCGCCACGCCGATCCAGGTCGCGCGCCCCGGCCCGCCCACGGTCAGCCAGCCCGCCTGCATGATCAGGCCGCCGAGCACGAAGATCCACAGGCCCGCGAGCGCGACCCGCGGCGCGGCCACCCGCGAGGCGCCGACCTGCAGGGGCACGAGATACAGCCCGAGCGCGAGCGCGAGCGGCGTGATGACCAGGTAGATCATCGTCGACCCGTGCATCGTGAAGAGCGCGTTGTAGGTCTGGGTCGAGACGATCTGCAGCCCGGGCTCGGCCAACTCGGTGCGCATGAGCAGCGCCATGACGCCGCCGGCCAGGAAGAACAGCAGCGCGAAGGCCAGCAGCCGCCGGGCGATCGCCTTGTGGTCGACCGAGATCATGGAGTCGATCAGCGGCGCGGCGGGCGGCGGGTTCGGGGCGAGGCGGGGCGCGACGCTCATGCCGCCCGCCCCCCGCGCTCGCGCGCCAGCCATCGGTCGAACGCGGCCGCCGGCAGCGCGACGGCCACGAAGTGCATGTTCTGGTGGTACAGGCCGCAGAACCACGCGCACACGCCCGTGAAGCGGCCCGGGTGCGGGAAGACGAGCGCCCACCGCTCCGTGTGGTCGGGCCAGATCCCGCGCTGGAACTTCAGGTCGGGGATCCAGAAGTCGTGCACGACGTCCTGCGAGCGCCCGGAGAACAGGACCGGGCGCCCGACGGGCACCACGAGCTCGGGCGGCGTGCCTTCCGGCGCGGTCTGCTCGACGACGCGCTGACCGGGGCGCTGGGCGGGGTAGCGGAAGCGCCACTGCCACTGCGCGCCGATGACGTCGACGCGCAGGGTGGCGGGGTTCTCGGCCGCGACGGTCGTCAGGTCGTCGACCTGGTCCTGGTGGTGGAAGGTGAGGCCGATCAGCACCGCCGCGACGACCGCGAGGCCCACGGCGTAGACCGCCTCGGTGCGGTGCGCGTCGACGGGGCCGCTCGGTGAGCGTGCCGGATCGCGGCCGGAGGGGTAGCGCACGACGATCCACAGGACCGCGAGCGCGATGATCGCGAAGACGACGCCCGCGACCCACAGGTAGATCGCCGCGAGGGTGTCGTAGTTCGTCCGGGTGTCGGTCGCCGCGGCGATCACCCTGGGCCCTCGATCAGCCAGCCGTCCGGGCCGCGGCTGACGGCCACCCGCGCCGCGTTCCCCGCGCGGCCCGTGACCGCGAACTCCGCCGTCGTTCCGTCGAAGCGGGTCAGGCGCGGCTGCGCCGACCGCAGCTGGGCCGCCGGCAGCCGCCGCGCGAGGATCGCCGCGCAGCCGGCCCGTGTGCCGGCTGCGGCCAGGAACGTCGTGCGCGCCGAGCGGTTGAGCGTCTCGAGCACCCGCACCCCGCGTCCGGCCGCGCACTGGGCCAGGAACGTCTCCACGGTGCCGCGCGCGGTGTCCTGGTCGGAGACCCGGCCGTTCGCGCACCCACCGCCCATGACCGCGGCCGGCACCACGATCGCGGTGACGAGCGCGCTGGGGATCCGCCGTGCGGCAGCAGGCATGGCGAGAGGCACGTACCCCCCGCTCACCTCCGGTACGCGCGAGTCTCCGGCAGCGCGGCCGGCACGCCGTCCTCCCGGGCGCCCACCGAGGCCAGCGCCCGGACGAAGGCCAGCGCGCCGGCGTGGTCGTGGGCGTCCAAGAAGCGCTCGGCGCAGAGCTCGCCCAGGAACCGGGCCGACGTCCGCCGGCCGATCGCGGCCCGCCACCGGCACGCCCGCGAGAGCGCGGCCACCTCGGCGTGGCAGAGCTCCGCGCGCTGCGCGCGCACGGCCCGCGGGCCCCGGGTCCCCACGACGAGCGGCACGAGCGGCAGCAGGTCTTGGCGCCGCTCGTCGTCGACCCCGTCGTTGTAGCGGCGCAGGAACGCGGCGAGGATCGGGCAGACCGCCCGCGGGTGGTCGGTGAAGCGCTCGCCCGCGAGCATCGAGGCGAGTTCCATCGCACAGGCGCCGGTCCCGGGCGACCGGTGGCTCCCGCGGCTCAGCCGGATGGTCTGGTGGCTGGCGATCTCGCGCATGGCGACGGCTCCTTGGCGGACGGGGTTAGTGGTCGATCCTCGAGATGCCCGCTGCGCCGCTGCGCGGCGTCCTGATCCGTCAGCCGGACGACAGAGCGGGCGTGTACCAGCGCTGACCTCAACCCGCGGTGCAGGCGCGCCGAGCTACCAGGGTGTCCGCTCCCGCCCTCGCGAGGTCCCCATGTCGTCCCGCCGCCGCCTGCCGATCGCCCTGAAGTTGTCCGGGGGCTTCGGCCTCGTCCTGCTCCTCATGGCCGTCCTCGGCGTCGTCGCGATCACGAAGATCGACCGCGTCGCCGATGGTGCGAAGATCATCAACAACGACGTGCTCCCGGCGATCGGCTCGGTGGACGACGTCAAGGCCGGCGTCGCGACCCTCCGCCAGGACCAGTTCCGTCACCTCACGGCCGTCAGGGCCGCCGACCACCGGGCCATCGGCGCCGACCTCGCCGCCGACCGGCGCGCCATCGGCGGCGCGCTGGCGGCCTACACCAAGCTGATCGGCGGCGACCGCGCCGACCGGGCCCGGTATACCCGGATCCACGCGCAGTTCGACGCCTACATCAACGCGACCGACGCGGTCGTCGGCCTGAGCGCCGCCGGCCACGACGCGGCCGCCCGCAGGATCCTCCGCGCCACCGAGGCCCGCTTCACGGCCCTCGAGACGGCGCTCGACCGCTGGGCCGCCGACAACGACCGCACCGGCAACATCGCGTACGCGTCGGCGCGGTCCACCGCCTCGTCGGCGCGGACGCTCACGATCGTCCTGCTCGTCGCCGGACTGCTCGTCGGCGCCGCCGTCGCGGTCGTGGTCACGCGCGGCATCCGGCGCATCGTCTCGGTCATCGTCAACCGCCTCGAGACCCTGCGCGACAACTGCACGACCGACCTGCGCGCGGCCATGGACCGCATGGCCGCCGGCGACCTCACCGCCGAGGTCGTCCCCGTCACCCCGCGGATCGAGCGCTGGCCCGACGACGAGCTCGGCGACGTCGCCCAGGCCGTCAACGCGGTCCGCGACAACACCGTCGCGACGGTCGAGGCCTACAACGCCTCGCGCACCGCGCTGAACGAGATGGTTGCCGACATCGTGGGGGCGGCGACCACCGTGTCGACCGCGTCCCGGGCGATCGCGGCGACCTCCAGCGAGGCCGGCCGGGCCGTCGAGGAGATCGCCACTGCCGTCGGCGAGGTCGCCGCAGGCTCCGGGCGCCAGGTCTCGGAGCTCGAGGTCGCGCGCAGCGAGTTCCAGCGGTCGGCCGAGCTGACGGAGCGCTCGGCGGGCGAGGCCGCCGCGACCGCGGAGATCGCCGAGAAGGCACGGGCGATGGCCGGCGAGGGCGTCTCCGCCGTCGAGGCCGCCAGCAGCGCGATGGCCGCGGTCCGCGACGCGTCCGAGCAGGCCACCGTGGCGATCCGCACCCTCGGCGAGAAGTCGGGCCAGATCGGCAGCATCGTCGACACCATCACGTCGATCGCCGAGCAGACCAACCTGTTGGCCTTGAACGCCGCCATCGAGGCCGCCCGCGCCGGCGAGCAGGGCCGCGGCTTCGCCGTCGTCGCCGAGGAGGTCCGCAAGCTCGCCGAGGAGTCCCAGCAGGCGGCGGGCAGCATCTCGTCGCTGATCGCCGAGATCCAGGCCGAGACCGGGCGCACCGTCGACGTCGTCGAGACCGGCAGCGCCCGCACCCGCGACGGCGCCGAGATCGTCGAAGAGGCCCGCGGCGCTTTCGAGCGCATCGGCGGCTCGGTCGTCGACGTGGCCCACCGCGCGAGCGACATCGCCGACGCGGTCCGTGAGCTGTCGGCCGGGACCGAGCAGATCTCGGTGCGGATCACCAGCGTGGCGGCGGTCGCCGAGGAGGCGTCCGCCTCGGCCGAGCAGGTGAGCGCCTCGACCGAGCAGACCTCCGCCTCCACCCAGGAGATCGCCGCCTCGGCGCAGGAGCTCGCCGACACCGCGGGCGAGCTCGAGCGGTTGGTCGCGCGCTTCGTGGTCAGCTGAGCGGCGGGCCGGAGCGCTCGACCTGCTCGGCCAGCAGCCGGTGGTAGTGGCGGAAGCTGCGCTGCACGCCGCGCCGCAGCAGCGGCTCGAGCAGCCGCAGCGGACCGCTGACCGGACCCTCGGCGACGAAGGTCAGCTCGGTCCCGCCGGCGCCGTCGGGCGTGAAGGTCCAGCGTCCGTCGACCGGCATCGGCCCCTCGACGATGTGGGTGGCGAAGACCCGGCCCGGCTCGAACGCGCTGAACTCGACGACCTGGTCCCACTGGCGCAGGCCGATCCTCGTCCGCTCCTTGACCCGGTAGCCCAGGCGGGGCGGCCCGTCGGTGAGGGGCTGCACCGAGACCTTCGACGGCTGCCAGACCTTCAGGTTGGCCGGATCCGTCATGTAGGCGAACACCGCCTCGGGCGAGCTCTTGATGTGGAACCGCTCTTCGATCCTCATGCCGTACCTCGTTCGCTCATGGTCGTCCACCAGATCTCGAAGGCGCGGTCGCGCCACTGCGGGCCGGTGTCCAGCCCGGCGAACGCGCGCGCCAGGTAGGAGCCCGCCATGAAGTCCAGCGCCGCCACCGCGTCCAGGTCGGGCCGCAGGTCGCCGCGCTGCACCCCGCGCTCGATCAGCACGACGACGACCGCGCGGAGGGGCCCGAGGATGGAGGTGCGGAAAGCCTCGATCAGCTCCGGATGGCGCGGCTCGGCGGCGATCAGCCCGCCGATCAGGCGCAGGTAGCCGACCCCGTCGGCCGGCAGGCCCTTCTCGACCGCGTCGCGCAGCTCGGCCTTCGTGTCACCGAGGTCGGGGACCTCGAGCGGGGCCAGCTGCGAGCGGATCACCGCGGTCACCAGCTCGGCCTTGTCGCCGTAGCGGCGGTAGATGGCCGGCTTGCCGACCTTCGCCGCCGCGGCGACCTCGTCCATCGTCATCTCGCCGAAGCCCTTGTGGGCGAGCAGGCGCACGGTCGCCCGCATGATCGCGTCGTCGACCTTCGGGTCGCGCCGGCGCGGCACGCCCTACGCGCGTCCGAGGATCGCGAGGAGCAGCTCGATCCGGCCGCCCATGATGTTCTGGCCGAGCGTGCCCATGCGCGTCTCGTACTCCGGCATCAGCAGGTCGAGCCCGACGCCCTCGATGCCGCCGACGACGAGCGGGTCGCCGGCCTGGTCGGGCGCGAGCGTGGCGGTGAGCGCGTCGACGCCGGTCAGCCACTCGCGCGGCTCGAGCCCCGCATCGACCGCCAGGCGGCGGGCCGCCTCGGCCGTCACGAGGTGGTTCTGCTCCGGGATGTCGGCCCACGGCACCGGATAGGCGAAGTCGTCGACCGCCGGCCCCGCGAGGATCTCGAAGACGGCCATTCGGCCGCCGGGGCGCAGGACGCGCCGGGCCTCGGCGAGCATCGCGCCCTTGTCGGCCACGCTGGCCCACACCGCCTGGGTGACGACGAGGTCGAAGCCTCCGTCGCCGAAGGGCAGCGCCGCGGCCTCACCGCGGGTCACGGTGATCGCGTCGTCCAGGCCGCAGCGGCGGTTGAGCTCGAGCGCGAGCTCGACAAAGCGCGCGGTCGGGTCCACGGTGCAGATCTCGGCGCCGAAGTGCCGGGCCATGACGCGCGCCGGGCCGCCGATGCCCGCCCCGACGTCGAGCACGCGCTCCCCGGCCTGCAGCCCGGCCTTGCGCAGCAGCGCGATCGTCGCCGAGCGCCCGCGTCCGTGGAACTCGTCGAGCCCGGCGAGGTCGTCGGAGTCGATCGCCTGCGTCGGGCGCCCGGCGGCCTGGAGGGCGCCGAGGACGGGGGCCAGGAGCTCGCCCCCGTCGGCGTAGTACGCCTGTGCCTGTGTATCGCTCATGACGCCGAGTATACGTGACGGCGCCGTTACGTTACGACGACGTACGCAACGGCTCGTGGCGCGCGGGCAGCGGGACCCCGAGATGGCCTCGCAGGGTCGACCCGGTGTACTCGGTCCGGTGCAGCCCGCGCCGCTGCAGCTCGGGCACCACGTGGTCGACGAAGGCCTCCAGGTCGCGCGGCTGGGCGCCGGGCAGGACGTTGAAGCCGTCGCAGGCCCCGGCCTTCAGCCACTCCTCCATCTGGTCGGCGAGCTGCTCGGGCGTGACCGCCAGCACCTCGTGCGGCCAGCGCCCGCCGAGCGCCCAGATGAGCTCACGCACCGTGAGGTTGCGCCGCTTGGACAGCGACGTCACGACCTCGTACATCGAGCGGCTGGTCTCGAGGTTGATCTTGCCCGCCAGCGAGGGCGACAGCGGCTCGTCGAGCGGCAGGAGGTCCTCGACGTCGCACTCGAAGCGCGAGGCGAGGAAGGCGAGCGCCGAGTCGATCGGGATGTAGCTGCCCAGCTCGGCCCAGCGCTCCTTGGCCTCGGCCTCGGTGCCGCCGATCACCGGGCAGATGCCCGGCATGATCTTGATGGTGTCGGGATCACGGCCGTGGCGCACCGCGCGCTCCCGGATGTCCCGGCGCAGCGCGATGCTCTCCTGCATATCGGGCTGGGCGGCGAACACCATGTCGGCGGTGCGCCCGGCGACCTCACGGCCGGCGGGCGACGCGCCCGACTGCACGATGACCGGCTGCCCCTGGGGCGACGGGCCGACGGTGAACATGCCGTTGACCTGGAAGTGCCTGCCCTGGTAGTCGACCGTCCGGATGGCCTCGGGGCGGTGGAAGACACCCGCGTCCTTGTCGCCGAGGTGGTAGTCCGGGTCCCAGCTTCCCCACAGCTCCTGCAGCACCTCGAGCATCTCGAGCTGCTGCTCGTAGCGGACGTCGTGCGGGACGTGCGCGTCGAGTCCGAACAGGGCGCCCGCCTTCGGGCTGGCCGTCGTCACCGCGTTGAACCCGATGCGTCCGCCGCTGAGGTGGTCGAGCGACGCGAGTCGTCGAGCGAGGTTGAACGGGTGCGAGTAGGTGGTCGAGACGGTGATGATGATCCCGACCCGCTCGGTCACCGCCGACGCGATGGCCGCCATGATCGCGGGGTCGTGCGGGGTCAGCGGCGGCGCCTGGGTGATGTCGTCGGGCGGCACGAGCGCGTCGGCGATGAACAGCGCGTCGAACAGGCCTCGCTCGGTGAGGCGGGCGACGTTCTCGAGGAAGGCCCGGCTGTCGACGGCGGCCGTGTCGAGGTACGGCATCCGCCACGCGCCGGCGCTGAATCCCGCGCCCATGAACGCGTAGCTGAGGTGCATCCTGGGTCGTGTCATCTGTCCGGTCCAACCGTCGGGTTTGGGCAGTTGGCCTGCAGGCTATTGCGTGCAGTGCTCGGCCCGACGTCCCGGAGGCGTCGATCGACGCGTGGACCTTGGTGGTCAACCGCGGAGCGGCGGGCGGCCGTGGCCGCCCGCACAAGCCCGCGGCTACCAGTCGCGGTGGCCGCCGCCGCCCGGGCCGTAGTAGCTGCCCAGGGCCTCGCGGTCCTGGTCGCTCGAGGCGACGTCGCCGAACTTCGGCGAGTTCTTGATCTGGTCCTTGGTGCGGTTGACGTACACCTTCTCGTCGTCCGCGTCGACGCGATCGACGACGCCCGCGGGCAGGACGACCTTCTTGCCCAGGATCCACGGTCCGGTGTCGACGACGATCTGACTGGCGCCGACCTCGTAGGTGGCCTCGTCGATCTTGCCGATGCTCCCGTCGACCGCCTCGACCTTGTAGCCGGTCAGGTCGACCTGCTGGGTCGGGTCGGCCCCGATCCCGGACTCCACGCGATAGGTCCATATCTCGGCCTGCATGGCTCTCCTCCGTTCGTTGGCGACACTTCAGGGCTACCCCACCCGGTTCGTGCGCGAATCCAGGCTGTCAGGCCGGTGTCAGGTTCAGTGCCCATCGTCTGAGGTGCGCCCATGCATGCCCTCGTCCTCGCCTCGATCACGCAGACCCTGACCGACTGGGTTGCGCAGCATGGCGCCTACGCGATCTTCGTGATCATGGCGTTCGACGCGCTCTTCCCGGTCGGCGGCGAGCTCACGATGCTCGTCGCGGGCGCCGTCGCCGGTGGCGCGGTGGCCTCGCACGATCCCGTCGTCCTCGGCCACACCATGTCGACCGGGGTCGTGAGCTACGTCGTGCTCGCCCTCGTCGGCACACTCGGCTATCTGTGCGGCGCCCTGATCGGATGGGCCATCGGACGCTGGGGCGGCAGGCCCCTGCTCGAGCACCACGGGCGCTGGCTGCATCTCGGTCCGGAGAACCTCGCGCGGGCGGAGGCCTGGTTCGACCGCCACGGGCGCGCCGCCGTCTTCCTCGGCCGCCTGACGCCGGTCGTGCGCTCGTTCATCTCGATCCCGGCCGGGGCGATGGAGTTCCCGCTGGGCCCCTACACCGTGCTGACGCTGGCCGGGTCGGCGATGTGGTGCTTCGCCTTCGCGGGCGCCGGCTGGGCGCTGGGCAGCCAGTACGACCAGGTCCACCACGCGTTCACGGGCATCGAGGTGGCCATCGTGGTGGCGGTTGTCCTGGCCGCGGGCTGGATCGTGCGCCGCAGCCGCCTGCGCGGCCGCGAGGTCACGCCGTGAGGTTCGGCGATCCCGGTCAGGCCGACGCGGGCTCGACGGCCCTCGCGACCGCGCTGCGGGCCCGGCGCATCGCCATGAGCGCGATGAGCACCCCGACGACCAGCACCCCCGCGCACACGAGGTACACGAGGTGGTAGCCGCCGGTCAGCGCGTCCGGCTCCGCGGCGCCGTGACGGCGCAGCGTGTCGGTGCGCGTGGCCGACAGCGTGCCGAGGACGGCCAGACCGACGGCGGTCGCCACCTGCGCGCTGACGTTGAGGATGCCGGTGGCCAGGCCCGCGTCCTCCCGCGGGACGCCGTCGACGGCGAGGATCAGCACGGCGGTGAACGCGTTGCCGGTGCCCAGCCCGAACAGCAGGAAGGCGACGAGGATGAGGGGCGCGAAGGAGGTGTCGGGCGTCGTACGCGTCAGCAGGAGCAGCCCGGCGACGACCATCAGCAGACCGCCCACGATGACGGCGCCCGGCCCGACATGGCTGATGAGCCGGCGCGTGGCGCCCAGCGAGCAGATCGCCACCACCACGCTCATCGGGAGAAACGCGAGGCCAGTCTCGATCGCGCCCAGGCCGCGCACGTCCTGGAGGTAGAGCGTCCCCATCAGGAACGTGCCGAACATCGCCAGCATCACGCTGCCGCGGACGGCGCTCATCGCCAGCAGCTGCGGCCGCAGGATCCGGCCCGGGAGGATCGGGTGCGCGACGCGGCGCTCGATGGCCGTGAACGCGATCAGCCCGACGAGCACGACCGCGAGCAGGCCGAGGGTCCGGCCCGAGCCCCAGCCGTGCTCGGGCGCCTGGACGATCGCGTAGACGAGCACGAGCAGTGCGGCGGTGACGACGGTCGCGCCCGGGACATCGACGCCCTCGCCCCCGCCCAAGGCGTGGTCGTCGGCGATCAGGCGGCGGCCGGCGACGAGCGTCACGGCGGCGATCGGCAGGTTGATGATGAAGATCCAGTGCCAGTTGACCGCCTGGGTCAGGACGCCGCCGAGCAGCAGCCCGATCGACCCGCCGCTGACCGCGGCCATCATGTACATGCTCATCGCCTTGGCGCGGTCCTCCGGAGCGGGGAACTCAGCGACGATGATCGCCAACACCGCGGCAGCCGCGAACGCCCCGCCCACCCCCTGGGCGAAGCGAGCGACGATGAGCACGAGCTGGTCGGACGCGAGGCCCGCCGCGAGCGAGGCGAGCGCGAACACCAGGGTGCCGAGGAGGAACACGCGCTTGCGCCCGATCAGGTCGCCCAGCCGGCCGGCGACGAGCAGCAGCGCGCCGTAGGCGACGAGGTAGGCGTTGAGCACCCAGGTGACCGCCTCGGGGCTGAAGCCGAGGTCGCGCTGGATGTCGGGCAGCGCGACGTTCGCCACGCTCGCGTCGATGACCGTCATGCCGAACGAGAGCAGGACGACGGCGAGGGCCAGCCACCGGCGGCGGGTGTCACCTACAGATTCCATATCGTCACGATATCAGGACGATCTTGTCGCGATGATGATCGTGTCAGCGGCTACGATCGGACGTCGTGGAAGTCTCCGTCCAGGACAGCGCCGCGGTCCTCATCACCCGGCTCTCGCGGCAGATCTACCGACGCATCGATGCGGCGGAGATCGGCATGGACATGAAGGCCGTGCTCACGCTCGGCCACCTGCGCGAGCACGGCGGGACCGCGCCCCAGAGCACGCTCGCCGCCTTCCTGTGCCTGGACGCCAACATGTTGGTGTTGGTCCTCAACGAGCTCGAGGCGGCCGGCCACGTCGTCCGCCGCCGCGACCCGGCCGACCGCCGCCGCCACATCGTCGAGCTGACCGCCGAGGGCCGCGCCGCGCGCGACGCCGTCGACGACTACATCGCCTCGATCGAGGACGAGATCCTCGGCGCGATGGACCCCGCGCACCGCCGCCGGCTGCGCGCGCTGCTGGCCGAGGCGCTCGACTCCACGTTCAGCACGCTGGCCTGAGGCGGAACGCCCCGCCGGCCGTCAGCCGTGCAGGCGGTCGAAGACGTCGGCCCCGAAGGCCTGCAGCCCGGTCTGGGCGGCGAAGCCGAGGTGGCCGTGGCCGTCCGCGCCGCCCTGGTCGATCCCGAGCAGGTCCTCGTAGGAGCGCAGGGCCGAGTAGTGGTTGTAGGGCGTCGCGTCGGTCGTGCCCGGCGTGATCCACTTGCTGTTGAGCAGCACCGCGCCGATCCGGCCGCCGCCCGGCGCCTGCCCGGGCTGGGTCGGCTGCGGGACGCCGAAGAACTTCAGGATGGAGGCGTAGCACGGCCACGGCCAGCTCGGCCCCGGGCGCTCGCCGCAGCACGCGGCCGTCCCCTCGGCGCTGAACGGGCTGCCTTCGTCGAACGTCACGACGACGAGCAGGTGCCCCGCCCGGTAGGCGGGCGAGCCGAGGATCAGCGGCATCCAGTGGCGCAGCCACGCGTCCGCGCCGGCCAGACCGCCGACGTGGGTGCCCTCGGTGTTGACGCCCACGCACGTCGCGTCGTGGCCGTCGTTGCACGCGTTCGGGGTGACGAACGAGAACGCGGGCGTCGTGCGCTCCTGGGCGAAGTCGCGCGCCAGGTGGCCGGTGAAGCGGTCCGGCGTGCCCGCCGTGCCGACCTGCACGCTGCCGAGCGGGACGATGCCGGCGTCGCAGCGCGCCTGGTCGTCGACGATCGAGTGGAAGAAGACGAAGGGGTTGTGCCGGTCGGCGTACTGGTCGGTCGGCGTGTTGACGTTCGTCAGGTCGGCGCCGCCAAAGGGCGGGTGCCCGCAGTCCGTGCCACCGAGCGGATCGGGGTCACCGCCGTCCCGCGCCGGGCTGTTGCCCATGTCCTCCGCGTACTCGCGCCACGCCGGAGCATCGTCTTTGCCGTGGCGGAGCTCGTCGAGCTGGTCCGCGATGGTGCGCACGCCCTTGGGGTAGACGCAGCCGGCACCGTCGACCTGGCCCGGGTAGGTGGCCTGATCGGGGTCGAGCGTCCCCGGCGTGACGTCGCCGTAGTGCCCGATGAACGTCTTGACGTCGTCGATGCAGTCCGAGCCGCTGACCTCGTTGGGCGCCTGGCCCGACACCTGCGCGATGTAGTTGTCGGTCGACGCGTGGCCCGTCGCGTAGTAGTTGGTCAACAGCTTGCCGGCGGGCACGAGCGTGTCGTTGAGGTAGCGCGCAGGCGACGCAGGGCCGAACGACGCGTCGAAGTCCTCGTTCTCGAGGTCGAGCACCACGATGTGCTTGATCGCCCCGGGAGGCACGGCGGGCGGCGCCGCCGAAGCGGCAGCGGCGGTGGAGCCCGCGGCGATGGCGCCGAGCGCCGGCAGCAGTGCGATGAGACGACCGACCCGCATGTGGTTCCCCCAGACTCGACGAACGGCGCCGCGCGATCGCGGCGCGCGGCACGCTAGGGATGCGGCGGCGGGACGTTGTGAAGAGCCGGTGTACGGTGCGGGCGTCCGTCTCCGAGGCGTGAAGGGCCAAGTACAGGAACACTTAGACTGAAGAGCACATGAAACCCATGAGCTTCCTGGCCGGCGCGGCGCTCGCCCTCCTGGCCCGCGCGAGCCTTCCCCGGCTGCTGATGCTCCGCTTCGCCCCCGCGGTCGAGCGCCTGAACGCGGGCGACCATCGCCCGTTGCTGGACTCCTACGCCGACGACTTCGTCCTGCACTTCAACGATGGCCCGCACCGCTTCGCGGGCGAGTGGATCGGCAAAGCGGGGATGGACCGGTTCCTGCAGAACTTCACCGGCGCGAACATCCAGGGCGAGATCCGCCAGATCACCACGAGCGGTCCGCTCTGGGCGCTGACGATGTGGGTGCGCTTCGACGACCACGCCGATGCCCCGGACGGGACCCGGATCTACGAGAACACCACCGTGCTCCTGCTGCGGTTCCGCGGGACGAAGGTGGTCGAGCAGTACGACTTCTACGTCGACACCGAGCGGATCGTGACCCTCGAGCGCAAGCTGCAGGAGCTGGGCGTCGAGCCGGTCGCGCGCACGCCCGCGCCCTAGGGGGTCGGCCCGCGCCGCGGTCCGTGGTGGCGGTCGAACTCCGCCGGCCAGGGCAGCGGGAACAGGTGGCGATGGGGCCGCGCGTCCTCGATCACCCGGGCGAACGACGGCCGCTGCGCGAGAGCGCGGTAGTAGCGCGTCAGCCGTGGGTGCGCGCGCTCGTCCCAGGGATGGACGGCCAAGGCATAGAACAAGCCCGGCGCGGCGGCGCAGTCGGCGATGGTGAACGAGGCGCCGGCGAGTAGCTCGCGGCCGGCCAGCTGCGCCTCGAGCAGGTCATAGGCCATGTCGAGGCGGGCCCGCGCCCGGCGCAGCGCGCGCTCGTCGAAGCGCTGCTCGATCGTGTCGGAGACGATCGCCTGGACGCTGTCGGACACGTGCTGGTCGCAGAGGCGGTCCCACAGGCGGGCCTCGAGCGAGGGCACCAGCCGCGCGCCGGCGACGTGCTCGATGATGATCGACGTCTCGCCGATGACCCGGTCGCCGTCGCGCAGCACCGGGATCGTCGCCGGCGGCCACAGCTCGGCGAGCTCGGCCCGGTCGAAGTCGCGCTGTTCCTCCCGGACGTCGTAGGCGACGCCGAGCTCGTTGAACGCGATCAGGACCTTCTGGCAGTAGAGCGCGAACGGGTGCTCGTAGAGCGTGTAGCGCATGGCAGGCTCCTCGTGGTCGGGGTTCACGAGCGGGTCGGAGCCGGCGGGCGGTTCTCGACACCCCCGGCGGGAGGGTGGCGCACACCCTTGACCACCCGCGCCGACCCGCGCATAGCATCACGTGATGCTGCTCAGGCCCCTGCGACGTGCGCCGATGATGCTCGGCGGGGTCGGCTTCCAGGCCGGCCTGGACGAGGCCGCCCGCAAGCGGGCCGAGGCGCAGCGGCAGGCGGCCGTCGAGGCACCCCAGCCCCTCGCGCCCGACCTCGTCGGGCAGCTGACGGGCCTCAAGGCGCTCCGCGACGCCGGCGCGCTCACGCCGGCGGAGTTCGACGTCGCCAAGCGCAAGGTGCTGGGCGGCTGAGGTCGTGGCGCGCGGGCCCGTCCAGCTCCTGGTCATCGGCTTCGACCGGCCCGACTTCCGCGGCGACGCGCTGGCGGAGCTGCAGCGCCTGCGCGAGAGCGACGTCGTGCGCGTCATCGACCTGCTGGTCGTCCACCGGCGCGCGGATGGCAGCGTCGAGCGCCTGCACCACAGCGACCTCGGCGACGACGAGGCCGGCGGCGCCGTCGTCGGCCGGCTCATCGGGCTGTCCGGGCCGGATGCGCCGGCGCAAGACGGCCACGCGCTTGACGGCGACGAGCGCTGGTCGCTCGACGACGCCATCCCGGACGACTCCGCGGCGGCGATCGCCCTGGTCGAGCACCGCTGGGCGATCAGGCTGCGCGATGCGATCGGCGCCGCGGGCGGCCTGCCGGTCGCCGACGCCTGGGTCCATCCGGCCGACCTCGCCGCCGCCGGCCTCACCGACCGGTAGCCGGGTCAGAGGGTGAGCGCGCCGCGCACGATCAGCGCGGCGCCCGCGCCGAACGAGACGCACAGCAGGATCGCGCGCGCGTGCGCGCGAGCCCAGCGCTCGATGGCGGCGACGACGTCGCGCGCGGCGTCCGGCCTGGTGATGCAGGTCACCGCCGCGAGGATGGGCAGCGAGAACCACACGCCGTTGTAGGTCGCGACCGCGAGCGTCCCGCGGGCGATCCCCGGGTCGTGCGCGACGATGACGTTGAGGGC
>Ga0157379_10001688_pt1 | contig 18266 bp, 11 predicted proteins | sample S25metaG_FD_121802 | JGI IMG/M metagenome (GOLD analysis project Ga0157379, IMG submission 121802) | Switchgrass rhizosphere microbial communities from Kellogg Biological Station, Michigan, USA - S2-5 metaG | ecosystem: Host-associated > Plants > Roots > Rhizosphere > Soil | place: USA... | reverse complement strand
TTGCCGTGATGAGTTTCTTTTTTGCGGACCGTTTTTGGATGTTGGCCCAGCCTCTGCACCGCTCATGCACTGTGTCTCGCGCCCGGACGACATCCAGCCTTACCTTTCAGGAGACCAAGTCATGAAATGTTTCTCGCGGTACTCGAAAACGATGTTGCGAGTCGCGCTCTTATTTTTGATTGAACTAGCGACGCTAAATTCAGCGCGCGCCGACAATCTGTATGCCCGCATTCACGGAACAGTTACGGACAGTAGCGGTGCGGTCGTGCCCGACGTGGCTGTGGTTGCATTCAATACCGGCACTGGCCAGGTCCGCACGGTGACCTCGGACGCCAACGGCAATTTCGAATTCATCCAGCTTCCCATCGGAACTTATAAAGTCAGCGCCAGCAAGAACGGCTTCAAGAAGCACGAGCGCAATGGGATCACCCTCGTGCTCGACCAGAACTACGCGCTTCCAATTCAGATGGAAGTCGGCACGACGGCCGAAACCATCACTGTGGAAGCAAATCCGGTACAGGTCGAGACCACCAGCAACCAACTGGGCGCCGTGGTTCAGGGCAAGACGATTGTTGATATGCCGCTCCTCGGCCGCAACTGGATCCAGCTTCAGCAACTGCAAACTGGCGTCGTCGGGACATCCGATCGCTTTGGCGACACCTTCGCCACCAATGGCAGCCAGGCCCAGCAGAACAGCTATCTGATTGACGGAATTGATGACAACGACATAACGCTCAACGACCGATTGCTGATTCCAAGTCCCGACGCCATCGCGGAATTCAACATGGTCACCAACACCATCAATGCCGAATACGGACGAAATTCGGGAGCGATTCTGAACGCGGCCATCAAGTCGGGAACGAACTCATTTCATGGCGACCTGTTTGAGTTCTATCGCGACACTTTCCTGAACACCAAAAATTATTTCGCCTTGACGCCCGCGCCCTTCCACCAGAATCTGTTTGGCGCCACCATCGGCGGACCCATCTGGAAGAACCATACTTTCTTCTTTTTCTCCTACCAGGGAGACCGAGCCAGCGAGCCCGACACCAGCGGACTGGCCGAAAATGGCGGCAACCCGACGGTATTCACGGCGGCGCAGCGGAACGGCGATTTCTCCGGAGGCACAGCGGCGTGTCCGTTTGGCGCCAACGTCTCTCCGATCGCGCTGCAAAACAGCGCCGGCGTAACTCAGCCCGCCGGGACTCCCTACTGCTCGCTGTTTCCAAACGGCGTCATTCCCACCGCCGATTTCAACAGCGTTTCCCAGGGCTTATTGAAATTTGTTCCTTCTCCCAACTTCGGGACCAACACGTTCGTGTTCAACCCGGTCGAGAATATTACGCAGGACCAATATATTTTCCGGATTGACCACACCTTCAATCAGAACAACGTGCTCTGGGGTTCGGCCGCGATCGAGCATTTTCCCGATACTTTCACCCTGCCGTTTCTGGGTGCGAACCTGCCGGGATTTGGCGAGACCGACAACAGCCACACCAAGCAGATCACCGTGGCTTTCAACCACAGTTTTTCTCCCAACACTTTGAATGAGGCCCGGGTGGGATACTCGCGGCTGAATTTTGCATCGGTGTTTCCCACCGATCCTGCTCAGCCCTCGAGCTTTGGATTCACCGGCATCACTCCACAGAGCTCATCCGGAGCGAGCGCACCGCTCATTGGAGTGACCGGCTTCTTCACGCTGGGCTTCAGCGGAAACGGCCCGCAACCGCGCATCGTCCAGAATTATCAATTTACCGATAACTTTTCGAAGATTATCGGCAAGCACAGTCTGAAGGCGGGATTCGAGATGCGCCGCTACCATGTGTTCAACCCCTTCTCGGCCAACAATAACGGCGCCTTCACCTTTGGCGCTACCGGCCCATTCAGCACCGGCAACGCGGGGGCTGACTTCCTGCTGGGATTCCCGGATAGCTACACCCAGGGCAGCGGAGACACCATCGACGCAACCACGCAGGAGTATTACAGCTACGTGCAAGATCAATGGAAGGTGCGGGATAACTTCACTCTGAATATCGGGTTGGGATGGCAGATTGACACGCCGCTCAGCGACAACTTCAATAACGGGCTGTCCATCAACTGCTTCTCGCCGGGCGTACAGTCCTCGATTTACCCGACAGCTCCCATGGGCCTGGTGTTCCCCGGTGAAGCGGGATGCACGTCGACAGGAGGAGTGCAGACCAGCTACAAGCATCTCGGCCCACGGGTTGGCTTTGCTTACAGTCCGGATTGGGGACGCTTGTCAGGCGGCCCGGGAAAGCTTTCGATCCGGGCAGGTTACGGGATCTACTTCAACAAGGGCGAGGAGGAGTTGGCACTGCAGAACGTAGTCTCACCCCCATTTTCCACTTCGATCAATACGGTGAACCCCTCGTTTGCAAATCCATTTTTGCCCGTCAACGGCGGCCCGGCCACAACCAATCCCTTCCCGGCTACGCCTCCGCCGGCGGGAAGCAACGTCGATTTCAGCCAGTTCGGGGTTGATGGATCGCTGTTCTTCAATGTGATCAATCCAAAATTCGTGCCGGGATACTCCGAGAACTACAACCTAACTATCCAGCGCGAGTTGCCCGCGCACATGGTCTTCAGCGTGGGATATGTCGGGGCCGAGGGACGTCACGAACAGATCACGATTGAACAGAACCCCATCACCATGGCCGGAGCGGCCTTGTGCGCGGCGGATCCAAATTGTGTCAGCAACGCCGTTCTTCAACATCCGCTGTTCCCAACCCATTCCGTTTTCCCCGGCAATGAATTTGGTTCCATCGGCCAGGAGGCCAGCTTTGGGAATTCGAACTACAACTCGCTGCAAGTCAGCCTCAATAAGGCGCCCACGCATGGCTTGAGCTTGCTGGCGTCATATACTTATGCCCACTCGCTTGACATTTCTTCGTCGTTTGAAAATGCCGACGTGAGTGGAACCAGTTTGGGAACCAATCCCTTCAATCCGAGGCTGGACTATGCGGATTCGCTGTTCGATGTCCGGCAACGTCTGGTAACCAGCTTCACCTACGAGATTCCGAATTTCAGCCACGTACGTGGATTGGGCTGGCTGCCGGATCGTTTCGCCAATGGGTGGAGAATTACCGGAATTGATACTCTGCAAACCGGATTGCCAGTTGTGATCAAGGACAGCGGCTTCACTTCCCTGACCTGTGATGCGTTGTCGTTCTACGGCTGCTGGGACTTGCCTAACAAGGTGGCACCAGTCCAGACGTTCAATGCCCGCAACTCCACTTTCACCAATAACAACCCGGCCGGCACGGGAACGTCTTTGAACAACTACTTCTTCAATCCGAATGATTTCGCGGTGGCAACTCTGGGAACCATTGGCGATGCCGGCCGCAATCCGTTCCACGGGCCCGGGCTCAACAACATGGACATCGTGTTTGCCAAAGACACGAGAATTACCGAATCCACTCGACTGGAGCTTCGATTTGAGGCTTACAACGTCTTCAATCACGCCCAGTTCTTCAACCCCGTCGGTGACATCAACGCAAGCAATTTCGGACAGGTGGTACAAGCCCACGATCCGCGGTTAATTCAGCTGGGAGCGAAGTTTTATTTCTAGCTGGCCGGACCCCTGCAACTATTTGCAATCGAGGAGCCCCGTCCTTTCCCAAAGGGACGGGGCGAGTCGCGGGCTCTTGCTAACCACCCGTCACTTTCAAAGCTCGTTGTGAACGTGCTTTTCGCTCGTCTTCCTCGCCGTCGAGCAGCGGAGCCTTCGACAACACTAGCTCCGGCTTCGTTGGCTTGCATTCACCTCCCGCTTAAGATTCAGAGTTTACAAACCTCAGGCGCAACTTCCCGCCTTTCATTTCATTGACTTGCCCTGCCTTTTCTACATAAGATTCAGGCCCGGGTGATCGGCCATACCATCTCGCATTACCGGATCATCGAGGAACTCGGTGGCGGCGGCATGGGTGTGGTTTACAAGGCCGAGGACACCGAGTTGCGCCGGATGGTGGCGCTTAAATTTCTGCCCGAGCTGATCGCGCAGGACCCGGTGGTATTGGAACGATTTCGCTGGGAAGCGCGCGCCGCCTCCGCTCTGAACCATCCCAACATTTGTGTGATTTATGAAGTCGGTGAAGCGCAGCGCCGGCGCTTCATCGCGATGGAGTTTCTCGACGGCACGACTCTTCGGCAGCGCATTGGCGAGGGTCGGGTGCCCCTGGCCCAGTTGCTGGACCTGGGTGTCGAAATCGCCGACGCGCTCGACGCCGCCCACGCGCACGGCATCATTCATCGCGACATCAAGCCGGCCAATATTTTCGTGACCAAGCGGGGACACGCCAAGATTCTGGATTTCGGGCTGGCCAAGTTCGCTGTGGGTGACGAAGCCAGTATCAGTGGCGACACGTTCGGCGGGATCACGCGCTCTCCAGAAGACCTCAATCGCCGGGGATCTGCGCTGGGAACCATCCCGTACATGTCGCCGGAGCAGGCGCTGGGCCAGCCGCTGGACTCGCGCACAGATTTGTTCTCTTTCGGAGTCGTACTTTATGAGATGGCGACGGGAGTGCTGCCCTTCCAGGGGCAGACAACCGCCGCGGCTTTCGACTCCCTGATTCACAGCGTGCCGGAGTGGCCTTTGCGATTCGATCCGGCAACACCGGTTGAGCTGGAGCGCATTGTGCGCAAGGCTCTGGAGAAAAATCCAACGCAACGCTATGCCAGCGCAGCCGACATACGAAACGACCTCCAGAACCTGCGCCGAGCCACGGAATCGGGGCAGGGAGCCGCCATAGGGTCGGCCGTGAGACCAGCACCGGACTCAAAAGAGCGGATCCGCTCTTTGTTCACCACCGCGAACATGCCGCTTAAACCTCAGGCCAAAGTCGGTATCGCGGCCAAGTCGGCGATGGCGGTCTGTGCCGCTGTCATGTTGGTTGTAGTCGCCCTGTTCATGAGATCGCCGGTGTCCCCGCCGGTGGTCCTGTCGTCCCTGCAGATTACAAGCGACGGCATCTCGAAACGCTCCCTGGTCACCGATGGCACACGGCTCTACTTCTCCGAGAATGTCAGCGGCCATCCCGTGTTAAGGCAGGTTTCGACGTCGGGTGGAGAAACCGCGCCCGTACCCATCTCGCTGGTGAGCGCCGACATCTATGACTTCTACCCGGGCCGGTCTGAACTGTTGGTGAAAGGCTTTGCGGAAGGTTCGGAGACGGAGTGGCCGGTCTGGATATTACCGCTTCCAGCGGGCACGCTTCGGCAGGTGGGCGACATCCTGGCGCACGGAGCCGCTTGGGCGCCGGATGGCCAGCACATTGTCTATGTCAGGAAATCGAGCCTGTATGTGTGCAATCCGGATGGAACTGATTCGCGCGAACTGGTGGTTGTACCGGGAGTTCCTTTTGCGCCCCGATTTTCTCCGGACGGCCGCCGCTTGCGTTTCACGATTCGGGACACCAACCAGCGCACTTCTTCTCTGTGGGAGGTCTCCTCGGACGGCAAAGGTCTGCACGCTCTGTTGTCGGAGTGGAACAAACCACCGCAGGAATTTGGCGGAGCCTGGACGCCCGATGGAGAGTACTTCCTTTTTGATTCGACGCGCGACCACACTCAGAATATCTGGGCCCGGCGCGAGAGCACATCTTTTTTTCGCAAAGCCGGCGAGCCCACCCAGCTGACCGTGGGGCCGCTCCTGTTCAGCAATCCCACCCCGAGCGTGGATGGAAAGAAGCTGTTTGTGATCGGCCAGCAGCGCCGCTTCGATTTGATCGGCATGGGTAGCAAGTCGCAGCAGTTTTCTGTCTACCTGCCGGGCGTGTCGGCGGGAGAGGCCGACATCCGGCGCAATGGCGAGTGGATCACCTACGTGGTGCATCCCGAACTTACGTTGTGGAAAAGCAAGATGGACGGGAGTTCCCGGACCCAACTCACATACGCGCCCATGCAGGCGCACATGCCGCGTTGGTCGCCGGATGGGACTCAGATCGCGTTCATGGCCTCGCGTCCGGGAAGACCTTGGAAGATTTTCGTGATGCCCGCCGAGGGCGGCACACCGCAGGAGGTAACGGCGGGAGACCGCAATCAAGGGGATCCGACGTGGATGCCCAAAGGCGATTCCATTGTGTTCGCGGGAATGCCCTGGCTGGAATACGAAACTGTTTCGGGACCGAATATCCACGCCGTTGATTTGAAGTCTTCACAAATCTCAGATGTGCCCGGCTCGGAAAACCTTTTCAGTCCCCGCTGCTCACAGGATGGGCGGAACATCGCGGCGCTCTCCGCGGACTCCACCAAGCTGATGCTCTACGATGTCGAAACGAAAAGTTGGAAGGAGCTCGCGGCGGCGCGGTTCGGTTTCGAGACCTGGTCACACGACGGAAAGTATCTCTATGCGGAAGATTATTCCGACAAGACCGATGACATGGTGCGGGTGAATGTAGCCAGTGGCAAATTGGAACGGCTGTTCAGCCTGAAAGAAGTTCCGCGTGGCTTCGATCCGTGGGAATTCTGGATTGGACTGGCGCCCGATGACTCGCTGCTCATGATGCGAGATAAGAGCACGCAGGAGATTTACAGTCTCGATGTACGTTTTCCGTAGTGGTCAATGACCCCTACTTCAACCCTTCCACCAAATAGAGATCAGACAGCGTCCGGTGATATCCATAGACGCAAGTCTTTCCGTCCGGTGTAAGCAGGATGGGCCCGATAGTTTCGACTCCTGCAGGATCGCCCGGCATCAGTTGCTCCATGGGAGTTTTCCGTCCAGAGGCCAACTCCAGCCGCGAGACCTTGGCGGGGAGCTCGCCGGGCCGGTAGATGAATAGTGAAAGTCCATCCTGCGCCCATGCGATGGGCTGTTCTCCTATCTCCATACCGCGAATCGGGCGGCCATCCCCTCCTGCCGTCGGATAGACGTAGCCTAGTTGGTCCGGACCAATGCCCGCAACCGACTGCCCATCGGGAGAAACCAGGAACGCGGTCGCGTGCATTCCCTCGGGCGTGATCGCTTTCGGCGTCCCACCTTCCACATCCTGGACATACAGGCGCACGCCTCGATCCGGCTCGTTCCCGGAAAACAGCACCCGTTTCCCATCTGGAAACCAGCGTGCCCAGGCATGACTAATCGCGTCATGCGTGAGCGGCTTGGCGGTCCCCGCTTTGGTGGGCAACAAGTTCAGCTGGGCTGGAGACTGCTGGGTCTGCGCGATCACCCATTTTTCGTCAGGCGAAAGGGCGACCGCTGCTCCCTCGCCTAAAAGCACAGCGGGAGAGCCATCCGTCTTTCGCAGGTACACAGCGTAGCTGAGCCCGCCGGATTTCCCGTACGCCAGGCTGCCGCCGCCACCTTCTTCGTCAAACAATAAAGTCTTGCCGTCGGCGGAAATATCGGCCGGATACGAATAATCCAGCCAAGTTAAGTCGCGTTCTTTGCCATCGGCAACGGCCGTCAACTCACGACGCCAGCTCGCGCGATTTAGCAGCAGCCGTCCGTCTTTCCAGATGTCGAGCAGCATCAAGGTGCCGGGCATACGCGCGACCAGGCGCTCCTTGCCCTCGAGGGAGACGGCGTACAGGGCGCGATCAATTCCCGACTTGTTTCCTGTGAACCAGATTTCGTCTCCATCGGGCGACCAGGCCAACCCCTGGCTGCTGTACCATCCGTCCGACAACGTCTTTTTCTTGCCGGAAAGGTCCACTACGGCAACCGAGCCGCTGTCATCGCCCTGAATCGGGTGATCCAGAAAAGCGATGTAATCTCCCTTGGGTGACAGCCGGACATGCCCGATCCAGCCGCCAGTCTCATAGAGCACTTTCCCTGGAGGATACTCCAGGCGGTTGCGGCCGCCTACGTCCCTGACGGTAGCTACATTGTTTCCGTCCGGCCCCCAGTCTGCCCATTGGACTTGGTCAACGACCTCACGCGGCGCACCGCCCGAAAGCGGCGCTCGCGCCAACGTTCCCACGCTGACCCACGTACCAATCGGATGGTTGTCCAGCAGGACAGCCATTTCGCCGCTCGACGAGACCGCCATGAGCTGGGTGCGGCTCATGCCCAGGGCGCGGGATTCCGAACTCTCTGGGCGGGCAGTAAACACTTCCACCGGATTTCCCTGCCAGGAGGCGCTGTACAAAATGGTTTGCCCATCAGGAGCAAATCGGGCCGAGCGCACGCTGCCACGCCGGAATGTAAGCTGCCGATAGACCGGCGGAGGCGGCGGTTGCTTCGCCAACAAGGTTCTGCCGACAAAGATTCCCAGCGCAAGCCCGACCAGAATTCCTAAACCTGCGAGCAGGGGTGCTCGGGAACTTTTTGGAGCAGGCTCGACTGCCTTCGCGGCAACGCTGGCAACGGCAGCTCCTCCACTGCCTCCGGCCACCACGGCAGAGCCGGCAGACTCGGTATCGCGCTTCAGTCTTTTCAAGTCGGCGCGGATTTCAGCCGCGGTCTGGCAGCGCAGGTCGCGTTTCTTCTCCAGCGCTTTGTTGATGATCCGTTCGAGCTCTGCTGGCATGAAAGGGTTCAGGCGCTGCGGTGACACCGGCGTCTGGTTGAGGATGGCGTTGAAAACCGCCGCGGAGGTGTTGCCCTTGAACGGTGGCGCTCCAGTGGCCATCTGGTATAGCACCACGCCGAACGAAAAGAGGTCGGTACGCGCGTCGAGCTCTTCCCCCATGGCCTGTTCGGGAGACATGTAGTCCACCGTGCCCATGGCCATTCCGAGACTGGTCAGACTTTCGACCGGTACCACGGTGTCACCCGGCACCGCGCCAACCGTCTCATCTGTTTTGGGTGGCGAAGCGAGTTTGACCAAACCAAAGTCCAATACCTTCGCCTGTCCACGCGACGTAATGAAGATGTTCGCCGGCTTGATGTCACGGTGCACAATACCGCTGTTGTGCGCGGCGTCCAGCGCGTCCGCGATCTGAATTCCGTATTCCAGCAACTGCGGAAGCTTCAGCGGCCGGTTTTCAATCTTGTGCTTAAGAGTCTGCCCATCGAGAAACTCCATGACGATGAACAGCTGTCCGTCGTCTTCGCCGGTCTCGTAAATGGTGCAGATGTTCTGGTGGTTCAGCGCGGACGCAGCGCGAGCCTCGCGCTGGAAGCGCGCCAAGGCTTGCCGGTCACGCGCCAGTTCTTCGGAGAGGAATTTCAGCGCGACAAAGCGTCCCAGCTTGGTGTCTTCGGCCTTGTAGACGACGCCCATCCCGCCACCACCGAGTTTTTCGGTGATGCGGTAGTGTGAAATGGTCCGGCCGATCAATGGAGGCCCTCGCGCCGGATATTAGGCATTCGGGAGAGCGAAGTCAAACCTGGGGCGGTGGTTGGTCGTGGGTCAGTCCGGACGAAGTGAGAGCCACATCGGTCCGTTCGATGTCTTCAAAGCACCGTGGGCGACCATCTCCTACATGGGCTAGAGGCGTCTGCCCGGAATCATTTTCGTAACCTCCAAAGTCGTAGTCAGTCAAGTATGTTATTGCCTTATTTTGATCTGGCGCTGACTTAGACGACGGGCAGGTTGGGAGCTGAGCCTGCGCCAATTGGAACCAGCGCCGGACCAACGAACCGCGGCACATCCAGGTCGGGCATGGGAGTTCCGGCGAAGAGCCGGCGGCAGGGTTTGGCCAGCCATCGCGCCCAGCGTCCCGACCACGAAACCCGGGCACTGTCGGTTGCGATGCCGGTGTCGGCATACATCTGACGGTAAATCTTGGAAATCAGCACGAACGCCAGGCGGCCGCGGCTGGACTTGATGAATCGCGAGCGCTTCCAGATGGAACTCAGGCCGTAGAAGTTGTCCCACACCGCCTGCGTTCGGGAGCGGATTTCCTCTGCGGTCATGACCGGATGATCCCAATATAGCTTGGGACGAAGTGCCTGCGGGATCAGCCAGCGCCTAGTAAGCGGCACACCGGCGATGGTGGGAGGCGTGGCGCCCAATCCTTTTTCCCAGCGATCGAAATCCACGGTTCCGGGGTAGGGACTCAAGGTCACGAACTGGGCGAAAGTGAGATCGGCGCTGATGGCGGCGGCCGCAGTAGCATCGAAAGTTTCGGGACGGTCGCTGGGCAGTCCGAAAATGAAGGACCCCAGCACGTGGACACCACGAGCGCGGAAGATTTTCAACCGCTCGATCAGTCGCTCGCCCGACAGATTGAAATCCTTGTAGACATCTTTCAAGCCGGCGGGAGTCACGGCCTCTACGCCAACGAGGGCGCCCTTGATGCGCGCCGCTTTCATGGCATCCAGAAAGTCGGTGTCTTCTGCGGCTTCCATGGTGATCTGGGTAAAGAAGACCATGTCATCGGGAAGCTGAGCCAGGCGTGACATGAGTTCAAAGCGTTCCGCCCGCAAGGTTTCGAGCTCTGTCACTCGGGCGGAGTTTTTCTGCAACCGCGCCAGATTCAGGTCAGTGAGGGTGACAGGGTAGAAGTTGTCATCGGCGAGGGCAATGAAGCGAAATCCCAGACGGCGCAACTGGACTACTTCTTCGATGACCGCATCCGAAGCCCGTTGCCGGGGACGCTGGCCGTCGGTGCGCCAGACCGAGCAGAACGAGCAATGTTTTGGGCAACCACGCACAGTTTGCACCGACGCCCACATATAACGACTGCGCGGAATCAGTTCCCAACGAGCAGCCACGAAACTGCTGGCTTCGATCTTGCCTCCGTGGTAGACCGGCAGCGGAGTTCCTTTTTCGCAGTCGGCCAGTGCCACCGGCCAGGCGACATCGCCATCACCCAGCACGACAGAATGGGCTCCGCCCAACTCGCGGGCTTCTTCGGGATAGAGGCTGGCGTGAATTCCGCCAAAGATTACATAGGCTCCGCGCTTGCGGGCCAGGTTCCCAATCTCGTAGCCACGCAATGCATTCGCGGTGTGAATACTGATACCGACGGCGTCACCCGGCTGAATGCGCTCAGGATCCATCTGGCTGAGGGTTTCGTCCACCAGGATAGGGTCGCCGAAGCTTTTGGGAGTGGCGCCAGCAAGTACGTATTGCCAGCGAGGAGTAATGACGGCGGTCCCGAACGACACATGGCTGGGATTGATCAGATAAACGTTCACGCGCAGTGCTCCTTACGTACTGCGGATTTCTCCGAACAGTTACACGAGTCACTAGCGGAACACGCTTCCACGTGCGTTGTGTTCTTGGTGAGACGCTTGATCTTCTGGCGCCCTACAGAATTGGAACCAGTCAGCGCACTCTGCCTGGCAGGATCGGAAGGCAGGAGACTTAGGAGAGGAGAGGTACACGACTCCGGGGTCGTCGAATTTAGCTTAGGCCAGAAAAGACGCGGATGTCAAACAATCATTTAGCTTTTGCAGGGCAAACGGCGTTCGTTCCCACATTGCTTGGGGGGCAAAGTAGAACTATTCCTGGCGGCGCAGAGCAGCCAACTTGCTGGTGACGTCATCCCCTGTCAATCCGAGATCGACGGCGCGCTGGAACGCGGAAATAGCCTTCGCCTTGTCGTGCTGCTGCAGGTAGGCTTCGCCCAGATTTGCGTAGGCCTCGGCGGAACTGGGGTTTTCTGCAATGATCTGGTGAAACACCGCCAGGGCGTGGTCGTACTTATCGACTTTCAACAGTTCATAACCGAGCCAGTTCATATCATAGGTCACGTCCCCGCGGCGTCCTTCATCGGTGGCGCGGAACCTGGAGTATGCCGATATCATCTCTCCTGGAGTTGCATCGGCCGCACTCTGCAGCATCTCCAGCACAATGGCAGTGATGCCCGTAGGATGGACTGAGGGCGGTTCAAATATCTTCGGGTCATGCAGGGTGTTGGCCGTAATCGAAGTCCACTCGCCACCACCGAGTACTTCGCCCGTCCTAAGATTCACTTCCTCGGAACGTGAGGGCAGGCGAACTCCCTCCACAACTTTGAACTCTTTGTAGACGGCAATGGTCTCCACCGCATCGCCGCGGGCATGAATGGGAATCGTTAGCTGAGTCATCAACAATTGGAAATTCCCGGGATTGAAGAAGTAAACTGCCGACGAGCAACCCTCCTGATCTACCTGCACCGCTTCGGCTTCCTTCCCCAAGACGGTTTTGCGTCCCAGATAGGCCGCGCGAAATCCACGCTCCCTGTAGTCGATGAAAAGAAAATCAAACTGGGCGCCGCAGCGCAGCGCGCGTTCCGCCTTGTTGACAGTCTTCACCAGGCGCTGCTTGGGCCAGTTCAACTCCCATCCATGTTGTCCGTCGAAGGCTTCGACGATGCCGCTCCATTTCGAATCGCAGCCGGGCACCTCAGGACGGCAACCTACCAAGCGTGCACCCGGGCGCATTCGGATCAGCACAGCGTCGCCTGTCTTGCTGCCCGCGAATTCCTGCTTATAGCTGCCTTCGTAGTGAAAGCCCCTAAATATCAGGCTATGGATGGCGTGGATTCGGTCGAGGCCGCCCATGGCGGTGACAGCTTTCTGGATTATCTGGTCGGTGCGATCGGATTGGGTCGCGCAAACACCAGGAACCAGGAATACCGCCATCAACAAGAACGTCTTCATGAATGCCCTCACGATGCCGAGGCTTAGACGGACACAAGGCCTCCTGGTGAGGTTCGAGAGCAGATATTTTCAATCCGTCCGCGGGGAGGGATCGCTACGTCTTGGCAGGAAGCTTCGGCGGAATCTCGGCGTACCCGGGCGTGGCCTGGGCGAGATTCTTTGTCAGCGAGGCTTTTGCATCGCCGATGGACCAGCGAATTCCGCCGCCAAGCAGATTCAGGAAAAACGCATTCGACCAGTTCTCCGGGCGGTCGCCCATCGCGGTATAGAAGACGCGTCCCTTGCCGTGCATACGTGCCCAGGTTGCGGGGTAGGGAGCGCGCTGGTAAGGCTCGCCTTTCATGCCCTGTGTGTCGAGCGCGAGAATCACGTGGATGTCCGGCACAAAGTCCTTCAGCGAATACCACTCCTCGGTGAAGCTCACGGGCGAGGTCACGCCTTCGAGGCCGGGAAATTTCGGGTCTTTCACGATGAGGTTGGCGGCCTGTAGCCGGGGAGTGCGTCCGTGAAGGATGAACTCGCCACCCAGCATCCGCAGATAGGGATCTTCATTCTCGCCGTGGGCGATGTAACGGTTCGATAGGTCTTCAGGGTCAGGCTCGGTATGAAAAGTATCGGCAGCGGCGTGGACTCCGACGAAACCAAGCCCGCCATGGATCGCGTCCAGCAGAGCCTGCTTGCCGGCCGGCGACATGGGCGGATTCCCATCCGTTCCGGTCTTGGTCAGATCCAGGGTGGTAAAGAAGAGCACCGCGGAATACCTGTGGAAGTCCGGTGAATCAAAAACGCGGCCGTCTTTGGTGGCTGTGATTTCAAAGCCATGTTGTTCGCCGAGAGTCTTGACGGCCTGTTCCAAGATGCTGGGGCGTCCGTTGATCACTTTGATCACTTCGTGCTCAAAGCCCGAAGACTTGGTGAAGATCAGCACGGATTTTTTCTTGGCGGCAAACCATTCCTTCGGCAAGGCAAGTCCGGCGCCCGCTAGGGCGGTGGCTTGGACAAACTGGCGGCGGCTGACGGATTGCTTCATAGCAATTTTCCCCCGAAGCATACTAGACCGCGATGAGGTTTCTTCTCAACTGGGGCAGAGCTCAGCTCAGTTTGGCTTCGTCCGAAGTTCCTGACTCCGCAGCGCCTCGCTCGCGGCTTCCGGATGGATGGTCTTGAGGTGATGGTCAAAGTCACGCTGCAGAGCCTGCCGATATTCTTCCCGGCTGGGGCGATGGCTTGTGGAATGTACTCGGAATGTGATTTCCGCACACGATGTGCATCCCGCTTCCACTGGAATATCGCCCAGCCACTTGGTGACGCGAAGGAAGGGTCTTTTCATGTCTCAAGTTTCCTACAGGCTAAACGTCCTGTCATCCTGAGGAAGCGGAGCCCCTTCGCGCAGCGAAGGGCTCCCAACGAAGGACCTGTGCACTACCTGCTGCGCTACGAATGGTGCCGCAGAGTTGTATACTCTCGTCCCGAACGCTCCTCGCGACCCGAAATATCGAGCTAAGGACATTCATGAAACGCACACTCTGGGCATCGTTCCTACTGTTGCTGTCAGCCACGCCCGGCTGGGCCCAGGTACAAGCGGCACCGCCAGCCCAACCTCCGGTCATCTCCAGCCCCGAGGTCCACGCTGACAACAGCGTCACCTTCCGTTTTCTAGATCCCAATGCCCACGAGGTCATGTTGACGCTGGAGGGCGCGAAGCCTGCGCCCATGCTGAAAGACGACGCAGGAGTGTGGAGCCTGACCACCCGGTCGCTGACGCCGGATTTCTACGGCTACTCGTTCGTGGCCGATGGCGTCAGTTTGATTGACCCTTCGAATCCTTTGATGAAGCCGAATCTGCTGCATACGCAGAGCCAGGTACATGTGCCGGGGCCGGCTTCGCTGCCGTGGGAGATCGGCGACGTCCCGCATGGCCTGGTCCATCACCATTTTTACAAGTCTGGGGTGGTAGGCGATCAGCGGGATTTTTACGTTTACACGCCGCCTGGCTACGATTCGCGGGCGAAGCAAAGCTATCCGGTGCTCTATCTGCTTCACGGGTTCAGCGATGACGCCAGCGGATGGACGGCGGTGGGGCGGGCGAATGTCATCCTCGACAATCTGATCGCGCAGGGCAAAGCCAAGGCGCAGATCATCGTGATGCCGCTGGGCTATGGCGCGCCGGAGATCGTGGAGCCGGGGCCCCGAACGTTTGCGTCTGAACTCCGCAAGAAAAACTACGACCTATTCAGCCAGGCCCTGTTCACCGAAGTGATGCCACAGGTGGAGGCGGCCTACCGAGTGTCGAGGGACCGGAAGTCGCGGGCGATTGCGGGCTTGTCCATGGGAGGGGCCGAGTCTCTGCTGACGGGACTGAATAATCTGGACAAGTTTGCCTGGGTGGGCGCCTTCAGCTCCGGAGGACTGACGGAAGATTTCGACGCCCAGTTTCCCGGGCTGGACGTGAAAGCAAATGAGAAGCTGCGCGTGCTTTGGATCGCTTGCGGGACCGACGACGGTCTGATCGGTCTAAACCGCAAGGCGCGGGCGTGGCTGGATTCCAAAGGGGTCCACAACACGGGTATTGAAACGCCGGGCGGCCATGCCTGGACGGTTTGGCGTCGGAACCTTTCGGAGTTCAGCGGGCTGTTGTTCAAGTAGTAATGGAGAACGGGCGTCTCGCCCGTCCAGCCGGGCGGGACCCCGGCTTCCACTAGTTCGTGTATCGTACTGCCACTTCCGTAATCTCCTCCTCTTTCGGTACCCGTTCGATACTGGAAGGAATCCATGAGTCCGTATCCCAACCCTACCCACTGAATGGCACCCTCCCCCCTCAATACGCGTCGTTGGCCGCGAAAGCCGGTCGATCTGCAAGTCCTTGTGGTTCTGCGTGATGGGGAATCCAAAGTCTTCGTGCCCGGACGGCTCACCGAAATCAGCAAAGGCGGCCTGGCTCTGTGCGCTGGAATCAATCTGCAGCCCGGCGATCCAATCGAGGTCGAGTTGCCCTCGCCCTATTCGCGGGTAAAAGGGACGATTCGCAGCCGGGACGGTTATTGCTTTGGCGTGGAATTTCTGACCTCTCTCTCGACTGCCGCCCGGCCGGCAAGCCGCAATCTGGCGCTATTCCAGCAGAGGCATGAGGCCTATCTGCGCGAGAGTGAAGAGGAGATCAATCGCATGCGGAAAGAAGTTGCGGCTATGCGGCGGGCGGTGGTGTTAGCTGAAGAGAAAGCGTGATGGTCGGTGTGAATCTGGTTTGCGACGGTTCGCAGGATCGCCTGGACTCCCGTTCACCGCGATCTTAGGACGTTTAGTTAGCATTATTCCAGCCACTGCGGATTCTGATACGTCCCGTCAAAGTTGTGCGACGTCTTGTAAAGCTCCCATTCACCTTTTTGCGCTACTGGTGCGGTACGGGCCAGAAGCGCGGCGATATGTTCTCCGCTGAGAGGCTTGAAGGTTCGTGCCACTTTCAGCGCCTGCTGCAGGATGGGGAGAGAATCGCATCCTGTGATGACCACACTCGTCGGCAGCGCGAGGGCGTACTGGAGACACTCGACCGGCTCGGCGGCCTTGCTCTTGAGGATCAAGCCATCGCCCATGGGCTTCATGCCCAGCACTCCGATGTTGTGCTTCACCAGGACGGGCAGCACTTTCTTTTCGAAGCTGTCGTAGTGGGCATCCATAAGGTTGAGCGGCATCTGCACTGTATTGAGTACGAAATTGCGGGCGAAGGCGGCGTTCAGCATTTTGAGGTGGATGTTCGGGCTCTTGTGTCCGGTGAAACCGATGTAACGGACTTTGCCTTTTTGCTTGGCTTCGAGGACCGCCTCCATCCCGCCCTTGGCGGCAAAGATGAGTTCGGGATCGGTGTCGCGAATCACCTCGTGAAATTGCAGGAGATCGATGGTGTCGGTTTGCAGTCGGCGCAGCGATTCGTCAATCTGGCGGGCGGCGCCCTGACGGGTGCGGGCGTCAATCTTGGTCATCAGGAACGCTTTCTTGCGGTATCCGTCGCGCAGGGCCTTGCCCATGCGGACCTCGCTGGCGCCGCCGTTATAGTCCCAGCAGTTGTCGAGGAAATTGATGCCCTCGTCGAGCGCGGTGCGAATGATACGGATGCTCTCCTGCTCGTCGCTCTGACTGCCGAGATGATATCCGCCGAGGCCGATGCAAGATACGTTTTCGCCGGTATTGCCCAGGGTGCGATAGGGAATACCGTTCTTGATTTCGGCGGCCCAGACGCGGGGCAGTAGACTGCCGGCCACGGTGACGCCGGCGGCGGTTTCCAGAAATTCGCGGCGGGTGACGGCGGGCTTGGGGTCGGAGTGCTTGGGATCGGTCATGGAAGTGTCCTCAGGTGGATTGCCGCCATTATCCCACCGGCGCGTGTGGAAGCGCCACGGTAGGGCAGATGTTCTCATCTGCCCAGTCGAGCGAAGCCCGACAAGTGTTTTGCAGGCGACAAAAATCGCGGAGCTTCGCTCCGCCGGGCGGACGAGGGCGTTCGCCCCTACGTGGTTCGCGGTGGACCGCTTGCGAGGGCTAGCGTGAGCTCTGGACTTTTCTTCGCGACGGAGATGTCGCCGCAATTGTTGAGCAGCCAGTCGGCTCCAGCAGCGACGAGTTCGGGATCTTTCAACGTGGTGCGAAACGCGATGACCCTCGCCCCGGACGCCTTGCCAGCCCGAATGCCAGCCGGGACGTCTTCCACCACGACGCAGTCGGCGGCCGCGAAACCCAGGACCGAGGCGCCTTTCAGGTAGGGCTCGGGATGCGGCTTGCCGTTCTTGATGTCGTTTGACGTGACCATGCGTTCGGGGATGGGCAAGCCTGCTGCCCGGAGACGGGTCTCGGCCAGAGGACGGGTGCAGGAGGTCACGATGGTCCAGCGATCTGGGGGCAGTTGGCTGAACAGTTGCGCCGAACCTGGGAGCAGGACCACGCCCTTGAGGTCTTGCATTTCGCGCCGCTCGATTTCGCGGTTCTCGGCTGCGTGGTCCGCGTGCGGTAGGTATTCACGGACGGTGGTGAGGCTGGGGCGGCCGTGTGCGCGAGCAATGACTTCGTCGGGATCAAATCCGTGGTCAACCGCCCACTGACGCCAAACCCGGGCTACGGCGCGGGTGGAGTCGATCAGGACGCCGTCCAGGTCGAACAGGATTGCCTGACATTGGATCTGCGGCATGCTAGGGTGCGGACGTTCTCCGGCGGTTGGTGGGCAAAGTATACCGGAATTTTCCGCGCAGGGATGAATGGAGGACGGGCGTCCCGCGGTCATGAGGAGCCGTGAGGGCTTCTCAGCCGGCGCCGCCGGCGACGGCAGATTTCGTGGCTGGCTTGTCGGCCAGCATTTTGCGAATCTTGCGGCGAAGATCGGCGGGAGTGAAGGGCTTTTGAATAAAAGATACGCCTGGAATCAACATGTCCGACCGGACAAACTCGCCGCTGTATCCGGTCATATAAAGTATTTTCGTTTCCGGACGCATCGCGCGGACCTGTTTGGCCAATGCCGGGCCGTTCATTCCGGGCATGATCACATCCGTGATCAGCAGATGAATCGCGCCTTTTTGCTGGCTCAGGATGCGTAACGCTTCCTGGGCTTCCGGCGCGGATAAAACGGTGCAACCCGAGACGCTCAAGGCCTGGCAGACCAGATCGCGCAGCGCTGCCGCATCTTCGACGACGAGTATGGTCTCTCCCGCGAAGGCTGGCTCGGCGGCGTCGTTGCCTGGTTCGAGGGCAGTAGCCGCCTGCGCCTCGGCGGGAAGAAAAATCT
>Ga0157379_10001683_pt1 | contig 18273 bp, 13 predicted proteins | sample S25metaG_FD_121802 | JGI IMG/M metagenome (GOLD analysis project Ga0157379, IMG submission 121802) | Switchgrass rhizosphere microbial communities from Kellogg Biological Station, Michigan, USA - S2-5 metaG | ecosystem: Host-associated > Plants > Roots > Rhizosphere > Soil | place: USA... | reverse complement strand
GTGTCCGCCCACACAACATGTTCAGGTTCTTTCCTGCTGCCGGATTTCGGATGCTCGAACTGGCACGGCGTCTGCCGGCGAAAACTCTAGTTCGATATCTCCGTTCCAATTCTCCTGGCTGGCGGCGCGGATAGATAGCACCAAGCCGTCGCTGCACTGGACCTGCAGCAGTTCGGTGGCTCCGTGAAAAGCTTGGCGCAGAATCTTGCCGCGAAAGCGTACCTTCGAACTCTTGTCGGCGCTTGCCAGCCTGATGTTTTCGGGGCGCAGCGAGAACAGGCCCAGGCCATCCCGCAAGCCGGTTCGCCAGGTGAGGTCGCAGCAGCGTGCCACTCCGTCCTTGACCTCGCCGCTGAGCAGATTGGTGTGGCCGATGAACTGCGCGGTATAGGCGGTGGCCGGCCGGTTGTAAATCTCCCTGGGAGACGCGACCTGTTCCAGTTCTCCCCCGCGCAGGAGAGCGATGCGGTCGGACATGACCATGGCTTCTTCCTGGTCGTGAGTAACAAACACGAAGGAGATTCCGACTTCACGTTGTAACGATTTCAGTTCGACCTGCATCTGGCGGCGGAGGTTGGCGTCCAGGGCGGAGAGAGGTTCATCGAGCAGCAACAGCCGGGGACGGTTCACCAGCGCGCGGACGAGAGCGATGCGCTGCTGCTGTCCCCCGCTGATCTTCGCCGGTTTGGAGGCGGCGTACGCAGTCATCTTGACCATATCGAGCGCCTGCTCGACTCGGGTCGCGACCTCCTGCTGCGGCAGGCGCGCGATCTTTAATCCGTAGCCGACGTTTTCTGCGACCGTCAGATGCGGGAAGAGAGCGTAGTGCTGAAATACGGTATTGACGCGGCGCCGGTATGGCGGCAAGTTATCGAGCCGCTCGCCACCCATAAGAATTTCGCCGGACGTGGCGCTTTCGAAACCAGCGATGATGCGCAGCAGCGTCGTCTTGCCCGAACCGCTTTCGCCAAGAATGGTGAGGAATTCTCCCTCGGCGACTTGCAGCGAAATGTCGCGCAGCACAGCCGTCTTGCCGAACGACTTCGCCAGGTTGCGGATCTCGAGCAATGGAGCTGCCGAGGGAGAAATTGCAGAGGTCGTGGGTTGGCTGATCGTGGCCAATATTGTTCTCAGAGTCCGGCGTCGGTGCGCCCCACCCTCGTCTCTCCCGTTCCTGGGGAGAGACAGGACGGGGACCCATTGTTACTGTGCTGCTTTCACTTCGTTCCAGACTTCGTTGTACTTGGCGCGGCGCGGCACATTTTGCCAGAAATAAAGACGCGCCTGATAGTTGTCCACGTCGTCGAGGTGCAGTCCCTTGATCTCCTCCGGCGTCATGAACTGGGCAGCCTGCGGATTCGCCGGAGTGTATCCGGTGATATCGGTGACCTTCTTCTGAGTTTGCGCCTCGACCATGTACTGCAGGAATTTGTAGGCCAGCTCTTTGTTCTCGCTGCCCGCGGTGACCATGAGGTGGTCAATCCAGCCGGTGGTGTTTTCTTTGGGAATGGTCTCTCCGACGGGAAAATTGATCTTTCGGAGCTGATTGGTCATCAGCGGCCAGCCCATGGCGGCGACCACCTCGTGATTCTGGAAGAGGTTGGTCAGTTCGCCCCCGGTCGACCACATCTTTCTGATGTTGGGCTTCAGTTCCAGCAACTTCTTCTTGACGGCGTCGAGCTGTTCGTCCGTGAGGTTGTAAAGCTGCGAGGGATCGGGTTTGTCGAAGCCCAGAACTTGTGCCGCCAGGTAGACGGTCGAAAGATCATCCCACACAGAGATCTTGCCGCGATACTTCGGGTCCCAGAATACCGTCCAGCTCTCCGGAGGCTTAGGGAAAACTGTGGTGTCGTAGAGGAGCGGATCCGGCCCCCACATAAAGGGCACTCCATAGACTCGCTCCTTTATTCGGACCAGGGGCAGGGAAGTCAGCTGCGGCGAGAGCCGGCCGTAACTGGGAATCTGGGCAAGATCGAGCGGCAGAGCCAAGCCGGCCGCCGCGATCGAGGCCGCAACATCGCTCGAGGGCGAGATCACATCATAATTTCCGCTGCTACCGCCACGCAGCTTGGCGACGAGTTCGTCGCTCGATCCCATGTAGGAAGCGGAGATTTTGCAGTGATACTTCTCTTCGAAATCCTTTACGAAAGATGGATCGGCATAACCTTCCCACACCAGCAGGTTCAGCGTGGGAGTCTTCTTGCTGCAGGAGCCGAGCAGAACGAGTGATGCAAACAGTGCAAGTGAAAACGCGAGACGTCGAATCATGGGTTCATCCCCGCTGCGGCGGCGTTGCCAGCTACTCGACCAAGCTTCGTTACGGTCCTGCACTCGCCGCGGCGCGCTAGAACGTAGGCGGCGTGTTGACCCACAGCACCCAGGTTTCGCTTCGGCCCAGGTTTTTCCAGCTATGCGGCGTGGCGCTCTCGAAGTAGAAACTGTCACCCGGCTGGAGATGGTACTCCTCGCCCTCCAGAGAAATCTGCAATTCTCCCTGCAGGACGTACAGAAACTCTTCGCCTTCGTGGTGGTAAGACTCGCCGCTACCGCTCTGGGGAGCAATGCGGAACAAGTGAGGTTCCATGACCGTGTTGCCCCAGGCCAGCAATTCCATGCGAACTCCCGGACCGGCTTCGAGCACTTTGCGCTTGTCCGGAGACACCAGCCGCACACTTGATTCCGCGGGGTCGAAAAATTCCAGGATGTTGGTTTTGTAAAACCGCGCCAGCTTGCGCAGCGTCGAAACCGAAGCGCTCATGTGCGAGCGTTCGAGAGCGCTTAGAAATCCCAGTGAGATGCCCACCGCCTTAGCTACGTGTGCCAGAGAAAGCCCGCGGCGGATACGCAATTGGCGCAGGCGCACACCGATCGCGTTGGAGGCCTCGTTCGAAGAAGGTCGTACCCGACCCTCACGCTTGAGCATTTGCACGATGGCAGCAGCGTTCAAGCCTCGGACCTTGCGCAGAAAGCGGGCCCGCTTGAGCAGCTTTACGTCCTCCGGAGCGTAGAGGCGGTACTTGCTGGCGGTGCGATGCGGACGGGTGAGGCCCAAGCTTTCCCAGGAGCGAATGACCGACGGAGAGACGCCGACTAATCGCGCCACGTCGCCGATTTTCAAGTAGGGTTTTCGCTCAGCCGGCTTCATCCCGAACCCTGCTCCCACGTGTTTTGCCGATATGGAGTAGCGCTATTTTTTGCTTGACAGTTTGCGGAAGGTGCCTCTAACCTTGCGCGATTATAGCAAGGTTTGCTATGCATGCAAGCTTTGCATTTGGAAAATTGAAATATCCACCCGCAGCTCGGAGAATCCCCATGCCTTCGTCGACAACGCGCTGGGCAGCCCGTTGGCTGGCCGTCTTGTTTTGTCTTGTGTATCCCACCTTCCTTCTAGCCCAAAGCACAGGCGGCAGAATTCTGGGCCGGGTCGCGGATCCCAGCGGCGCAGTTTTGGCCAATGTAAAAGTCACGGCGACCAATGAAGCGACCGGCGTCAGCCAGGAAACGCAAACCAGCCCCACGGGTGACTATGGCTTTCCACAAGTCCCGGTCGGCGTGTACCGGCTGGAGTTCGACCTGGCTGGCTTCAAGAAGAATGTGCAACGTGGTTTGAACCTGGATCTGAACCAGGTCATCACTGTGAACATGATCATGCAGATCGGCGAGACCAAGGAGACAGTGGAAGTTACTTCGGAAGCGCCTTTGGTGGACACCACCAGCACACAGCTGGGCGCTGTCATGGACCAACGCCAGGTGGCTGGTCTTCCCCTCAATGCTCGTGACACTTACCAGTTGCTTCAATTGCAGCCGGGTGTGCAGGGCGTAGGAGGTGCCGATCTTTTCTACGGCAGTAATCAGTCCGGCGCGGTGTCGGTCAACGGAGGCCGCGGCCGCTCCAACAATTTCAATGTCAACGGCGGCGACGGCAACGATTTGTTCGTGAACTCCCCCGCGATTCAACCTACACCAGACAGCATCGCGGAATTCCGCGTTCTTTCCAATACCTTTGACGCTGAATACGGCCGCAACTCTGGAGCGGTCATTAATGTGGTCACCAAGTCGGGGACCAATAATTGGCACGGCAGCGTATACGAATTTTTGCGAAATCAATCCTTGAATGCCAAGGGCTACCTTGACCTGCGCCGGGCCGATGACAAGCAGAACCAATTTGGCGGCACTTTCGGTGGTCCGATCAAGAAGGACCGGACTTTCTTCTTTGCATCGTATGAAGGACGACGCGTCGTCCATGGTATTTCTTCTGACCCGGTCATTGTTCCCACCGCAGCCGAGCGCGCCGGGGATTTTTCTGCATCCCCGTTTGACCCTACCGCCGTGGTTGGGACCGATACGTTCGCGGCTATATTGAACGCCCGTTGTGGTGTGGGCGCCACGGCGGGAGCAACCTACAACTCACTCTTTCCCACCAACGTGATTCCCACCAACTGCTTCGACCCGGCGGCTGCTGCCATACTGAAGAACTTCGTGCCCTGTCCCAACGCCGATCCCAATTGTTCTAACCCAGGCAATGTCGATAATCTTTTCCGGGCGATTCCCAACGACGACTCTCACGCGAACCAGTTCACGGTAAAAATAGACCACAGGATAAACGAAAAGCAGAATCTGAACGCCTACTACTATTTCAACGATTCCTTCGACGGGCAGCCGTTTACCAGATTTCAGGCGGCCACGCCAAATCTTCTGCCCGGTTTCGGCAACAACAACGCTACTCGGGCGCAGCAAGTCAACCTCTCGCACGTCTGGACCATCAGCTCGACCACCGTCAATGAAGCCCGTGTGACTTATTTCCGCGAGGCCCAGGGAACCTTTCTGCATCCCCAACGGACCAATCTGGTAACCGATTCCTGTGGTGGGGCGGCGGCAGCATTTTGCTTTACCGGCACCAGCGATACGCCCGGCGTGATTGCAAGTGATCCGCGGATCGGCATCACTCCGGCCCTCGGCGCGAATCGCGAAGGCGTGCCGTTCATTAGCATTGGAGGCGGTTTCACCATTGGTAACAACTTCGAAGGTGAGTTGCCGCAGAAGGGCAATACCTACCAATTCAGCAATAATCTCACCAAAATCATGGGAAATCACACCACGAAATTTGGTGTCGATTACAGGAATCAGCGCTTCCTGCAGACCTTGTTCTTCGATGTCAACGGCGATTTCACATATTCTGGTGGTGGACCGAATGACCCGATTGCCCTGGACGCCAACGGTAACCAGAATTTATTTCCCAACTACCTGTTGGGTCTTCCCGATTCCTACTTGCAAGGATCGGCGCAAACCGAAGATATACGCGGAAACTCAGTCTACCTGTTTGCCCAGGACAGCTGGAAAATCCGGCCTAATCTGACTCTCAACTACGGTCTGCGCTGGGAATTCAACCAGCCGATCTATGATGCCGGCAAGCGCTATCAGACGTTCCGGCCGGGCCAGGCGACGACGACTTACCCTTGTCAGCTCAGTGCAGCAAGCCAGGCAGCACTCGGTTACCCGGACACGGATTGCAATCCGGGAGGTTCCGCGGCGGCCGTATTTCCGCTGGGATTGGTTGTGCCCGGAGACAAAGGCGTTCCTCAAGGGCTGACCGACAGCTACTACAAATCATTTGCTCCTCGTATCGGAATCGCCTGGGATCCGTGGAAGAATGGCAAGACCACAATCCGCGGCGGCTTTGGGCTTTTCTATAACCCGATCGAACAGCTTGTGCTCGAGCAGTTCCAGGGCGAGCCTCCATTTGGCGGGAGCTCGTTACTTTCAGAAGGGTTGTTCAATACACCCTTTGTCAGTCAAGACGGAAACCAGAGCCCGAATCCGTTCAACGGCATCCTGAACCCTCCGGCCGGCCAGGCGATCGACTGGTCTTCATTCCGTCCCATTCTGTTGTTTGGAGAACTGGAGCCCCACCTCCGTGCCCAGTACACATCGCAATACAACCTGGGAATCCAGCGTGAGATTGGCAAAGACCTGGTGTTGTCGGTGGGATATGTGGGGTCCCAAGGACACCGCTTGCTGGCCACGAAAGACTTGAACTTTGGCAATGCCCAAACGTGTCTCGATCTGCAACACATATCCGACTTGACCGGAGACGGAAATCTCGCTTGCGGCCCATTTTTTGCAGACAGTGCCTTCACTATTGCGGCAAATGAAATTCCCAGCGGCGTCACCTTGCATCTGCCCTACGGTTCACCCGGCGTGGTGACAGGTCCCAATCCGAATCCCATTACTTTGGTGGGACTGCGGCGTTTCTCTTCTCCCAGTTGTGACCCGTACACCGGCAATGGCTGCCCGTCGGACGGGGTGCCTGTGTTCTCCAGCATCTTCGCCCAGGACACAATTGCGAACTCCAACTACAACTCACTGCAAGCGTCGCTGGAAAAACGGTTTACTCACGGACTGCAGTTCCAATTGGCGTATACGTACAGCAAATCGATCGACGATGCTTCCAGCTTTGAGAACATCCTGAAACCGATTTGCGATCGCTGCAATCGCTCTCTTTCCCTGTTCGACGCGCGGCACCGCCTGGTAGTCAGCTATCTCTGGGAACTGCCGGTTCCCAAATATGACGGAGCCAAGGGCAAGATCCTCAACGGATGGGCAATTTCCGGGATTACCAGCTTCCAGAGCGGTTTCCCGATCCGCATTCAATCAAGCGATGATGCGGAGCTGGAAAATAGCTTCGATTTCGAATTGCCAGGCAAGCCGGACCTGGTTGCCCCGTTCAAGACGTTTGACCCAAGAAAAAACAATAACTACTACTTCGACCCGAATTCCTTTGCACTCCCGGTACAGTCCGACACGTCCACTCCCCTTCAACTGCTGGGCAATGCCCCGAGGACGATCTGCTGTGGACCTGGGATCAACAATTTTGATTTTTCCGTGCAAAAAATTCTGCCGGTCGGCGAAAATAAACACTTCGAGTTCCGGGCCGAGTTCTTCAACATCTTTAATCACACGCAGTTCCTGAATCCCGACGGGAACATCAGCGATGGAGCGGATTTCGGCCGCATCAAGCGCGCCCGCGATCCCCGCAATATTCAGTTTGCATTGAAGTTCGCGTTCTAAGCGAAAAGCGGTAAAGTAGAGACAGCCTTTTAACCCGGGCGGCTGCGGTCGCCCGGGCATTCTAATGGCCGCAATCAGAGCGGCTTGAGCCATTCCTGGAGATCCGATGTACCCCGCACTGCAGAAAGAGCTCGAAACTTTCGAGCGTCGCACGCCGAAATCCGCCGCAGCTCACAAGAAAAATCTCAAGCGCATTCCGCTAGGCGTTGCCAGCAACTATCGCGCTTACGATCCCTACCCGATTTTTGTGAAAGAGGGATCGGGCAGCAAGTTTCGTGACCTCGACGGCAACGAATACATTGACCACAACCTTTGCTTCGGCGCACTCATGGCCGGACATTGTCATCCTGCGGTCATGAAGGCCGTGGAAAAGCGTCTCAGCACCGGCACCATGTTCGGCATGCCCCACGATATGGAGTGGGAACTGGCGGAAGAAATCTGCAACCGCTTTCCCGTCGAGATGGTGCGCTTCGGCAACAGCGGTACGGAGGCCACCATGCACTCCATCCGCCTGGCCCGCGCCGCCACTGGCCGCGACAAGATCATAAAATTTGAAGGCGCTTATCACGGCCTGCACGATTCTGCGCTGGTCAGTGTGAAACCGCATGCGCCCGACTACGGCGACATCAATGCGCCAACTTCTGTGCCTGGTGGACTCGGAGTTCCGAAGTCTGCCGTGGCCAACGTTCTCGCGGCGACCTTCAACGATCTGGCTAGTGTCGAACTTCGCTTCAAGCAGCATCCCGGCGAGATCGCGGCCATCATTCTCGAACCGATTCTGATGAACGTTGGACTGTGTATCCCCCAGGCTGGCTTTCTAGAGGGGCTGCGCGAGATTTGTACCAGAAATGGCGCGCTGCTGATCTTCGATGAAGTGAAGACCGGCGCGAAGCTGGGATGGGGCGGTGCCTCCGAATACTTCGGGGTCACGCCGGACATGATTTGCCTGGCGAAATCGATCGGTGGCGGCCTGCCGCTGGCGGCGTTTCTCGCGCATAAATCCGTCATGGACCTGATTTCGCAGCACAAGGTTTTTCACGGCGGCACCTACAATACCAATCCGGTTTCGATGGCTGCGGGTTTGGCTACGTTCCGCGAAGTGCTCACCCGCGAGAACTACGTCCACGTTGACAAACTCAGTAAGAAACTGACGGAAGGCTACAAAAGAATCGTCGGCAAGTCGGGATTGCAGGCCTATATCGCCAGCGCCGGGGCCAACGGGGCCTTGATGCTGTATGCCAAAGAGATTCGCAACTACCGCGACTGGGAGGCCATCGACGTTGACTTGTGGCGACACTACTGGTTTGCCATGGTCAACCGCGGCGTAATGGCTCAACCTTACTGGTGGGATGAGCAGTGGACCATTTCCGTCCAGCACACCGAGGCCGACATCGACAAGCACTTGGCCGCGTTTGAAGAGGTGGCGCCAGCGCTGGCCCAGGCGCAGCACGAGCGGGTAGGAGAAGTGGTGGCGGTGGCGCACTAGAAAGATTTTCGTAGCGCCGCCGTCCTGGGGATGTTCCACCCCACAGCGAGGGCAGGGTGCCCTCGCGACAGCCGGCAAGATGCCGACGCTACCAAACCCGAGACCCAAGGAGCAGGTATTGCCCACGACCGATCCTGACCAGCCTCATCTCAAACGCGTCCTTGGCCGCGCCGACCTGGTTCTATTGTTCGTGGTAGCAATCTTCAACCTGAATGTGGTTCCGTCCATCGCGGCCAACGGCGGGGTGACGGTCTGGTTGTGGATCGTATCGCTGATTCTGTTCTTCTGGCCGCAAGGGATAGCCGTCATTGAACTGGCGCACCGCTATCCCGGAGAAGGTGGCGTGTATCTGTGGGCCAAGGAAGTCTTCGGCGACTTCCACGGATTTCTGTCCGGTTGGTGCTATTGGACGAACAACATGCTCTACGTTCCGACCGTGATGCTGTACTTTGTCGGTGTATCGGTATTTGTTCTAGGGCCGAACCATCAGGCGCTGGCGGACAACAAGATGTTTGCGCTGATCGCGTCCCTGGCACTGCTGATGATTCTCGTGGTGCTCAACATTGTTGGCCTCGGCGTAGGGAAGTGGGTCAACAATCTGGGCGGCATTGGAACGGGTGTTGCCGCCGCAACGCTGATTGGCTTGGGATTGGTCATCTGGCTGAGGTTTGGCACTACTGTGGGCGTGGCGGATTTTCGAATTCCGGCGAATCCGCGCTTCGTGCTTAATTCCTTTGGCGTAATTTGTTTTGGACTGGTTGGGCTGGAATTGGCCTCCGTCATGGGAGACGAGATCCAGGATCCGCGGCGGACGTTACCGGGCGCAGTGGCCTGGGGTGGCGTGCTTTCCGGACTGCTTTACATTGGAGCCACGCTCACTCTGCTGATCGCGGTGAGCAAAGACCAGATCAGCGTGCTGCAGGGCATCGTACAAGCTGTGGGTACCATGGCGGCAAGAGTGGGGGCGGCGTGGATCGTGGCGCCGTTTGCACTGCTGCTGAGCTTTTCCATCGCCGGCATCGGCTCGGCATGGCTGGGGGGCTCGGCGCGCATTCCCTTTGTTGCCGGCCTCGATTCTTACATGCCGGCGTGGATGGCAAAAGTGCACCCGCGGTATGCGACTCCCTACGCCGCGCTCATCGTTCATGCTGCGGTTTCCATGGTGCTCATCGTAATGAACTTCGTCGGCGCGGGCGTGCAGGAAACCTTCCAGAAGATGCTGTCGTTGGCGGTGGTTTTGCAATTGATACCGTTTCTGTACATGTTTGCGGCATTGGTCAAGCTGGCACTGAACACTTGTGCCGGACCGGGCCACTACAGCAAGACGACATTGATGCTTGCCGGCATCAGCGGGCTGGTGACCACGACGCTGGGAATTGTACTGGTATTTTTTCCCGCCCAGCAGATCAGCTCGTTATGGTCCTACGAAATATGGATGTTTGGCGGCACGCTGTTCTTTGTCGGCTTGGCTGCATTCTTCTTCTACGTCTACGGCAGCCGCAAAACAAAGGATGTGGGCGCGGGTGTTACGCCCGTGCGGCCGAGCGAAGTTCGTTAATAACTGACACAGCAGGAGGCCTTATGCCCGGCGGAGTGAAAACCGAAGTACGCACTTATCAGCTGTACATCAATGGCGAGTGGGTCGACAGCAAGTCAAATAAGACGTTTCCCGTCTACGATCCCGCCAGTGAGGAAGTGATCGCGCAGGCCCCGGACGCCAACGCTGACGACGTGAATCGCGCAGTTGCCGCCGCCCACGCCGCTTTCGAAGATGGCCCGTGGGGGACCAGCACGGCCCAGGAACGCGGCCGCGTACTCTTCCGCCTGGCCGAAAAGATTCGCCAGAACACAGCCATGCTGGCAGAACTTGAATCCCGAAATACCGGCAAGCCGATCGTGGAAGCGGAATACGACATTACCGACGTCGCCACTTGCTTCGAGTACTACGGCGGCCTGGCCACAAAGATTCTTGGATATGTGAATCCGGTCCCTGACCACGCCGTGAGCCTTGCGCTCAAGGAGCCGATTGGAGTCGCGGGCCAGATCATTCCGTGGAATTATCCACTGCTGATGGCGGCCTGGAAGCTGGCTCCGGCGCTGGCCGCGGGCTGTACCTGCGTGTTGAAGCCGGCCGAGCAGACGCCGATTACGGCGCTCGAGATGGCGAACTGGCTGGCCGATGTTGGCCTCCCGCCCGGCGTGGTCAACATCATCACCGGCTTCGGTGAGACCTGTGGCGCGCCCCTGGTGCAGCATCCTGAGGTCAACAAGATCGCTTTCACGGGCAGTGCGGCGGTTGGCAAGATTATCGTCAAGCAGGCGGCCGATACGGTCAAACGGGTCACTCTCGAGCTCGGCGGAAAATCACCGAATATCTTCTTTGCAGATGCGGATTTCGAAGCCGCCATTGACGGTGCGCTCTTTGGTGTCTTCATAAATCAAGGTGAAGTCTGTTCAGCCGGCAGCCGCATCCTGGTGCAAAAGCCGATCTATAAGAAATTTGTCGACGCCATGGCCGCGAAGGCCAAGACCATCAAGCTCGGCGCGCCGCTCGATCGAGATACGAAAATGGGACCGCTGGTCAGCAAGGACCAATACGACCGCGTTCGCTCCTACCAGGAAGTCGGAAAGAAAGAAGGCAAGCTCGCCGCCGGCGGCGGGCGCGCCGAGAAGTTTGCCAAGGGCTATTACGTGGAGCCCACCATCTTTTATGACCTCGACAACAGTGCGCGCATCGCCCGCGAGGAGATTTTTGGTCCCGTCGCCGCGGTAATTCCGTTCGAAGACGAAAAAGATGCGTTGAAGATCGCGAACGACTCTCCGTACGGACTGGCGGCGGCCGTCTGGACGCGCGACATCTTCAAAGCCTTCCGCACCGTGAAGTCGCTGCGCGCCGGCGTCGTCTGGGTCAACCACATGCAGCCGACATACGTGGAAGCGCCCTGGGGCGGCTACAAGCAATCCGGCTTCGGACGCGAGTTGGGGCCGTGGGGAATCGAAGAATATCTGGAAACGAGGCAGGTACACATCAACCTCAACGAGGCCCCGATCGGCTGGTACTGAGGGCATTCGTCGGTCGTCAGTCATCAGTCGTCAGCGAAGCCAACGACGAACGACCAACGACGAAAGACCGAACGGCCGACGACCGACGACTAGGAACTAACATGGCAACTATCCAACTACGAACCGCGATTCCCGGCCCGAAGTCGAAAGCGCTGGCTCAGCGCCGGGCGGATGCGATTCCTCGCGGGCTTTCTATCGGCACGCCGGTCTACGTGGCGAAGGCACAAGATGCCTGGCTCGAAGATGTGGACGGTAATCGCTACCTGGACTTTGCCGGCGGCATCGGCTGCCTTAATATCGGGCATCGTCGCGAGCCCGTGGTCGCTGCGGTCAAGGCTCAACTCGACCGCTTCCTTCATACCTGTATCCAGGTTACGCCTTACGAGGCTTACGTACGCCTTGCTGAGCGGATGAACCAAGTCACGCCGGGCAAGTTTCCCAAGAAGACTCTCTTTGTAAATAGCGGCGCTGAAGCCGTGGAGAACGCGCTGAAGATTGCGCGTGCACACACCGGCCGGTCGGGCGTCATTGCCTTCGAGGACGCCTTCCACGGGCGCACCATGATGACGCTGGCGCTGACCAGCAAAACGCATCCGTATAAAGCCGGATTCGCTCCTTTTCCGGGCGACGTCTACCGCATCCCCTACGCTTATTGCTATCGCTGCTCCTACTCGCTGAAGTATCCGTCGTGCGATTTGTTCTGCGCCCGCCACCTTGAGGACACATTTAAGCGGGTGGTGGCATCGGAGGATGTCGCTGCCCTGATTGCAGAGCCGGTGCTGGGAGAAGGCGGCTTCGTCGTCCCTCCCAGGGATTTTTTCCGGGTGCTGATTGAGATTTGCCACAAGCATGGCGTCGTGTTCATCGCCGATGAAGTGCAGAGTGGCCTTGGCCGCACTGGGCGCCTGTTTGCCAGTGAATACTATGGCATTGAGCCGGACATCATAGTTACAGCGAAATCCCTGGGCGGAGGGCTTCCGCTGGCAGCCATCACCGGGCGGGCCGAAATTATGGACGCGCCCGGACCCGGAGGACTGGGCGGCACCTTTGCCGGCAATCCGCTGTCATGCGGGGCAGCGCTGGCGGTGCTGGATATCTTCGAGCGCGAGAATCTGCTGGCGCGTGCCAACGAATTGGGTGATCGGTTTCAGAAGCGGGCGCGGCAGTGGCAGAAGAGTTGGCCGCTGGTGGGTGACGTCCGCGGCTTGGGCGGGATGCAAGCGATCGAACTGGTCAAGTCGGCAGAAAGCCGCGAACCTGCGGCCGAGGAAACCAAGCAGATTACACAATTCTGTTACGAGCACGGGCTGATCACGATTACGGCTGGCACGTATTCCAATGTAGTGCGCGTGCTGGTGCCATTGGTCGTCACAGATCAGCAGCTGGACGAAGGCCTGGAGGTGCTGGAATCGGCGCTACAGATGGTGTATGAAGGATCCAAGAAGGGCGCTGTGCCCCAACCTGTCTAAGCTGCGTGCTGGTATGGTTTTATGGTTGTGTGGTCGCGGGCGACTCGCCCGCTGAAATGAAAGGGTAAGATGCCCTCCGGACGGCCGGCGGGACGACGCTACAAGAACCCGAGATAATTTTATGACTGTTGCTACCGCTACTCTGACCAAAGTCCCCAATTACGTTAACGGCCAGTGGGTCGATTCCAGGGCCACCGAATGGCTCGATGTTACCAACCCGGCCACCGGCGAAGTCATCGCCCAGACTCCGCTCTCCAGCGCCGCCGAAGTCGCAGCCGCGATTGACGCAGCGGCGTCCGCCTTTCCCGAGTGGCGTCGCACGCCGGCTGAAGATCGCATTCAGCCTCTGTTCAAGCTGAAGCACATTCTCGAAGCGGAGATTGAGGACCTTGCCCGCGTCCTCACCACCGAAAACGGCAAGACCTTCGCCGAGGCCAAGGCCGAGTTACGCCGCGCCATCGAAAACGTGGAAGTTGCCTGCGGAATTCCCACGATGATGCAGGGCTATAACCTCGAGGACGTGGCCCGAGGCATCGACGAGATGATGATCCGGCAGCCGCTCGGCGTGGTTGCCGCGATTGTCCCGTTCAACTTTCCCGGAATGATTCCGTTCTGGTTTCTGCCCTATGCCATCGCTACTGGAAATACGTTTGTTTTGAAGCCATCGGAGCGGGTGCCGCTCACCATGAAGCGGGCATTTGAATTGATGGAGAATATCGGACTGCCCAAGGGTGTGGTGAACCTGGTGAACGGCGGCAAGAACGCCGTTAACGCGCTGCTTGATCATCCCAAGGTCCGGGCCATCAGTTTCGTCGGTTCGACGCCGGTGGCGCGCTACGTATACGCCCGTGCGGGCGAGCACGGAAAGCGCGCACAGTGCCAGGGTGGCGCCAAGAACCACGTCATCGTATTGCCTGATGCTGATATGAAAATGACCACGCAGATCATTGGGGACAGCGCCTTTGGCTGCGCCGGACAACGCTGCCTGGCGGTTTCTGTCGCCGTGACCGTCGGGGAAGCGCAGAAGACTTTTCGCGATTCGATTACCGAAGCGGCTGCGTCGCTGCGGGTGGGCAACGGACTCGACGAGGGCGTGCAGATGGGGCCGGTGATCACGCCACAAAGCAAGTCGCGAGTGGAAACCCTGATTGCGACTGGGGAAAAGCAAGGGGCAAAGATCTTGTTGGACGGACGCAACTCCCGAATCCCGAAAGGCGAAGCAGGGAATTTCGTCAAGCCGACTGTGCTCGACGCCGTTCCCGCCACCAGCGAGCTCACCGAAACCGAAATCTTCGGGCCGGTGCTGAGCCTCGTCCATGCCAATGATATGGATGAGGCGCTGACCTTCCTCGAGCATAGCCCGTACGGCAATCAGGCGTCGCTGTTCACTTCGAGCGGTGCCGCCGCAAGGCGTTTCCGTTACGAAGCTCCGGCTGGAAACATCGGGATCAACATAGGCGTGGCGGCGCCGATGGCGTATTTCCCCTTCAGCGGGTGGAAAGACAGTTTCTTCGGCATCATGCACGCCCAGGGACATGACGCCATCGAGTTCTATACCGAAAAGAAGATCGTGGTCGAGCGCTGGGCGAAGGACCACTCTCGGAAGTTTTAGGGTTAGCAATGGCCACGTAGGGGCAGGTGTCCTCCACTGCCCCGCCGAGCGACGCTGGGTAGAGATTCTAGTGCCCCTAAGCCCTGGCCAGCCTTGCTCGCCCACCAGACGAGACAGTCTGGGCCGCGTAATCCGTTAAGACTGAGGCATCTCATGTCAGACACCATTCAGAAATACAAAGACTACGTAATGACTGGCTTCATGAAGTCAGTCGCGCCCATTGTGATCGACAAAGCGAGTGGCGCTACCGTCACCGATATCAATGGCAGAGAATATCTTGATTGCTTTGCCGGCATCTCGGTGGTCAACGCCGGACACTGCAATCCGAGCGTGATCGCGGCGGCCAAGGCACAGATCGACAAGCTCGTCCACTGCTCGTCCTACATTTATCATGTGCAGCCGGTTGCGGACCTCGCCGAGAAGCTTGCCCACATTGCACCGCGCGGCTTGACCATGACATTTTTCGGCAACAGCGGCGCTGAAGCCATCGAAGGCGCCATGAAGCTGGCCCGCCTCTACACTGGCAAACACGAATTCATTGCGCTTCACGCCAGCTTTCACGGACGCAGTTGGGGCGCGCTCAGTATCACCGGCAACATGGGACGCAAGAAGCGCGGCGGCCCTTACGCTGCCGGTGTGACCTTCGCGCCTGCGCCATATGTTTATCGCTCGCAATGGCCAAACGATCCTGAAGAATGTGGACGGCAGTGTGCCCGGTCGATCGAAGACGTGATCCGGTTTACCACAGCCGATGACGTGGCCGCATTCATTGCCGAACCGGTTATGGGCGAAGGTGGAATCATTATCCCGCCCGCGAACTATTTCAAGGAGGTAAAAAAAGTTCTCGACCGTCACGGCATCCTCTTTATTGCAGATGAAGTTCAGTCCGGCTTTGGTCGCACCGGGAAGATGTTTGCCATCGAGCACTACGGCGTCGAACCCGACATTATTGTAACTGCGAAAGGGATTGCCGACGGATTCCCGCTGAGCGCATTTACTACGCGGCCAGAAATTGCCGCTGCCTACAAGCCGGGGGATCATCTATCGACCTTTGGCGGCAATCCTGTCTCTTGCGCTGCGGCACTGGCCAACATCAAGTTCATGGAGCAGGAGAACCTTCCGGCCCGCGCAACTGAGACCGGCAATTACGCTATGGCGAAGCTGCGTGATTTGCGGAAACAGAATCCGCTGATCGGGGAAGTCCGAGGCTTGGGATTAATGATTGGCGTCGAACTGGTCAAAGACGAAAAGCTCACCCCGGCCACTTCTGAAGCGGAAGCGATTCGCGATGGTTTGCTGCGCCAGGGCGTATTGGTGGGCGTGGGCGGGGTTTACGGCAATGTCGTTCGTTTCCAGCCTCCGCTCATTATTACTCGGCCACAGATTGATCGAGCGATTGCCTCTTTCGCGGCGGCGTTGCAGGAGGTCGCCCAGCCCGCCCCCGTATAGCACCGAAATTCCGAGCAACTGTATCGCGAGTCTTCTGGTTCGATTACCTTCGTCATCTTTTCTCGTTTCTCCCGCGACCTGACAATGGGATCAATAAGTGGAGCAGTCGTGGGCCGCATTGTCCGAAGATCCGATTGCAAGCTGGAGCGAGCGTGTGTCTGGGCTGGCTGTGTAATTGTCTTTGGTTTGTTTTCCGCTGTTCTGAACGCGCAAATGCCCGTCTCTGCGCCAGAGACCGAACGACCCGTCCCCATCCTCACTGGAAACGCTGGGTTCTTCACCAATGTGAATGGCGGTGAAACCGAACTCGTGCCTTCGATCACTCCTGTGCTGCTGGTGCCGCTGGGAGATCGCTGGCTGATCGAATCCAGAGCTGCATTCACTGGTGAATTCGAACGTACTGACGGTGGCGGGGCGTATGGCGGCAAAGTAGAGCAAGAAATCGACTACCTGCAGCTCGACTACATCGCCAACCGCTATCTTACGGTTACAGCAGGACGCTTCCTGACTCCATTCGGTGTTTACAACGAGCGTCTCTACCCCATCTGGATCCGCAGCTTGCAGCCCACGCCGCTGATCTTCCCGCTGGGAACAGGTTCCAGTGATGGCGTGATGATGCGGGGCGGCCTTTCGCTCAACCCGAAAGTGAATCTGAACTACGCGACGTATTTTTCCACTTTGAGTACCTTGAAGAAGTTCGAATCCGACCGGAAAGCGGGCGGCCGCGTTGGATTCTTCCTGCCCGGTCCACGGATCGAGGTGGGCGCTTCCTTTCAGAAGGAACTGCAAGAGGAGCGGGCAAACGCTTTTGGATTTCATTTTGCGTGGCAGCCTGCCGCAATTCCACTCAATCTGCGGTCCGAATACGCCCGCTCGCACGATGGCAGCGGCTACTGGATCGAAGCCGCCTACCGCCTGAGCCAGGTGCCGTTCTGGCAGAAGGCTATGCGCCGCACCGAGATCGTTGGCCGCGGGCAGCAGTTGTTTGCCGGAGAGATCGATGAGGATGAAGCGGAAGAATACGGTTTGCCGGACGTGAACACGAAGCAGGGAGACCTCGGGCTTAACTACTACATTCGAGATGGCCTGAGAGCTTCCGCCAGTTACAGCCGTCGCTTCAATTCCGATGGAAATGTGAATCTCTGGACCGTGGGTCTGGCATACCGTTTTGCCTTTCCTCTGGGGAGAGTCGGGCCACAATGAACCCACGAGTCGCAATTCTGACGGCAGCATTGGCGCTGGTATCGTCCGCATACGCTGCCGATCCGCCCCGCAAGGGCGAAGATGCCAGCATAAGCACGCCGCTGGCCCGAAGCAGCACCGACGCCGACGCCATGCGGGCACGGGGCGAGCAGCGGTTTCACGCCAACTGCGGCCGTTGCCATGCCGCTCCGCAAAAGTTTCCGCCACGGATGATGGCCACCATCGTCCGCCACATGCGGGTACGAGCCACGATTACTGACGAGGACATGCGGCTCGTCCTCTTCTACATGACGCAATAGCAGAGGACAGCAGGAATGACAGGCTCAGCCAGAGTCCGATTGTGCGGGATGGTGCTTGCGGTCTTTGTTCTGAGTGTTCGCGTTCTCGACGCGCAGGTAGACCCGTCCCAGATGCATCAGGAACAGGTTCACGTAATTGAGATCGTTGCGGATAAAGACAGCCGCTACAAGTCTCCGGACGGAAGAAAGCCGGAGATCACCCTGAAGGCTGGAGAAGAAGTCCTGCTGCGGGTTTCGGCGCGCAAGGCAAAATCGTGGAACCGCGACGGATCAATCCATGGCTTCACGCTGTTGCGGGCCGATGACCGGACGAAAGTGCGGGGCTGGAACCTTCTATTGCGGCCGGGCCAGCAGGAGTTCCAGCTGACCGCTCCCGCCGAACCGGGTGAATATGTAGTGGTATGCACAGTAATTTGCAGCGAAGATCACGAAGGCATGCATATGCGATTGCTAGTCGTGCAGTAGATTTGAGGAACTCTTGATGCGCAAGACTTTGGCCGGAGCCGGAAGCTGGCTGTTGGTAGCGGTTCTGCTGGCCCATGCCAGCGATGAAAAGCCGCAAATGTTTCGCGGCGAAATCGGCGATACCCAGTGCGCTCTGAACGTCCATTCCATGACCCGTTC
>Ga0157379_10001678_pt1 | contig 18310 bp, 21 predicted proteins | sample S25metaG_FD_121802 | JGI IMG/M metagenome (GOLD analysis project Ga0157379, IMG submission 121802) | Switchgrass rhizosphere microbial communities from Kellogg Biological Station, Michigan, USA - S2-5 metaG | ecosystem: Host-associated > Plants > Roots > Rhizosphere > Soil | place: USA... | reverse complement strand
TCGCCTCCTTCCCTCCTTCCCAGCTTTATATGCAGCGCACCCTGCGCCTCTTAACGTCCAGGCCCCTCATGTCTGCTTCAATAACACCCGGACCTGTCGAAACGTCCATGAGGACCAAGGTAGGTAGCTGTCTTCTCACTCCAGTCCCTTGGGGGACCGAGCTAAGGGATCGTTGCCCAGCTGGCAGCACTGTTGAGTCCCGTTGACCTCACTATCAAGAATGATTCTTGGAAACACCGTCATCATGATGCAATGAAAGACGTTGAGGATAATACGGAAACTCGTGAGTGGAGGGACCCATGTCTGGTTCCCCTGACTCGGTTTGGCTCCCGTGTCATGCCGCTGCTCATTCTTGATACTCTTCTATTTCCAGATTTCTCTGTGTCTGTTGTATCTGAAGCATTTAAGGGAAAGGTACGTCTTTATTCTCTTCTTTTCGTGCGTATCATTTGTCTAGACGTGTATGACAGACCACCATGCAACGGCACCGTATGATCTATGCTGCACTTTCTGAAGAACTGGAAAAGGGCTTGCATGCATTATCACTGAAGACAAAGACACCTGAAGAAATAGCACAACTAGCGGCTAAAGAATCGACGGCAAGCTCGTGAATTACGACCTCGATTTCGACATTCAGCTCCTGCGCGGATCTTGCATGTCTTCCGGCATCGGTATCCATACCCTATTCCCTTCCAACATCGCATTTTGTTGTCATTATCAATGCTTTCGTATTAACTATCGAATCCAAACCGACACCGATAGTTCATTAAATACTTTATGCATGTTCGCCTCTCCATCGCTTCATCCTGCCCGGATCTCCCATCATGATTTCTCCGAACCTAGCCTTCATGGACCACGAACTGATTCTCTAGTGTCATAGAGATATGAGAATAGGATCAATCAATCAATCCTCAATTTCTCCTTTTGGAGCATTCGAGAATCGATCTCGAGTGACGTTTATACGTAGTCCACACCCGGATAGAACTCACATAAGGCACGACCAATTTTCACTTATCTGAGCTGGCAAATATATAAAGAAAGAAGAAGGCACAGAAATAAACAGAAGACCATATAAATATTTACCGATCGCACGCTAATTAAGTGACAAAACGCCCTGTGACAGAGCGTGACGCAATTGAATCAACCTTTCTTCTTTCGATCCACTCCACTCACCTAATCTATTTCCTGAAATGTCTGCGAAGTCCAAGACAGGTTTGTCCATAACATGTCCTACGTTTATTATCGCGTATACAAGCATTCTTATTAGTGGAATGTCCTGTCTGCAATGCGACGGTTATAGAAGCGGAAATAAACCAACATTTGGATTCTAACTGCCGTAAAGGAATGACAGGTTCTCTGAAGAGGTCGCCTTCTACATCTCTAGCATCTTCTTCAACAAAGAAAGATAAAAATAAATCCGCCGCACCCGTGTTCACCCAATCTAAACGCGTCTCTGAATCATCTTCGTCCCAAGCGTACGAACCCGAAGGCACTGACACCCTCACCTCCCGCCCCGCCAAACGGCAAAAACTCAATAATGCCACAGCTGCTACGATACCTCTCGCCGAACGTCTCCGCCCAAAAGACGTATCCGAGTTTGTCGGACAAGAACATCTAACAGGCCCAGATTCACTTCTCATGCATTTGTTACAAGGAGGAAAAGGATCGGCTGGGAGTATGGTTTTATGGGGACCCAGTGGGTGTGGGAAGACGACGTTGGCGAGGTTGCTTGCGAGGAGAACGGATGCGGTGTTGAAGGAGCTGTCGGCAACGAGTACGGGGACGAATGAAGTGAGGAGTGTGTTTGAGGATGCGAAGGGACTTTTGGCGCTTACTGGAAGGTAAATTTGTTATTCCTCTCCAACGTTGATTTAAGAATTTCATTTACTCTAGGAAAACGATTCTCTTTCTCGACGAAATTCATCGATTTAACAAGGCTCAACAGGTATACAATCTATCCTGTTCACATCTTTCTTGAGTTTAATGTTTTTAGGACATATTTTTGCCTTACGTAGAACAAGGTCACATACAGGTATGGATCTCTCCTGCAGTTCCCCTCTAAAAATGGTTAAACATCTTATACTCAAAGTTAATAGGAGCCACGACTGAGAATCCCTCCTTTAAACTAAATTCCGCGCTCCTTAGTCGGTGTCGGTAGGTAAAACCTTAATACCTTCAACATGTAATTGACAAACACCCAAACAGAGTGTTCGTTTTAGAACCACTCACCGACGAAAATGTCATAAATATCCTAGACCGAGCCATCGATAAGATAACACAATCAGAACCAACACCAGCCTCCTCCAGCTCCTCATCCCTACCCGAAACACGCCCCCCGCAATACCCACAACTAACCGATAAAGTCAAAAAATCCATCGCTTCCCTCAGCAACGGCGACGCTCGCATCGCTCTATCGCTCCTCGAACTCGTCCTCTCCTCCCCACCTCTCTCCTCCGAACAATCCCTCCTAACCGGTCTTCGAAAAAGTGTATCGATAAATTATGATCGTACAGGCGACCCGCATTACGATATGATTTCAGCGCTGCATAAATCCGTTCGAGGGAATGATGGAAGTGCAGCTTTGTATTGGCTTGCGAGGATGTTGACAGCCGGGGAAGACCCATCGTATATTGCGAGGAGATTGGTTGTGATGGCGAGTGAGGATATTGGGCTTGCTAATAATCATGCGCTACCACTTGTATGTGTTTTACTTGGATTACTTATCTTCTGTTCGACCCCCGATTTCCCCTTGTTCTACAGGCTACTGCCACTCTCACCGCTTGCCAAAATGTTGGAATGCCCGAATGCCGCATTAACCTTGCACACTGCGTAGCCTACCTTGCTGAATCTCCTAAATCCACGCGATCCTACGAAGCGTACAACGCTGCAGAAGCAGCAGCCAAGGCAGACCCAACAGCACCTGTTCCAATGCACATTCGAAATGCCCCAACACGGCTCATGAAGGATCTTGGCTATGGGGCAGAATATTTATACAACCCGTCATACGCGTCAGTGTCCCATTCCCCATGAATTTGTTTTTAGATTTATTGATCCCGTTTGGCTTTACTTAGACACCCTGTACATCAGGAGTATTTGCCGCCTCCTTTAATCGGTCAAGAATTTTTGAAAAAGGAGGGAGATGTCAAAGATAAGATGTGGGACGATAAACTTTTGAAGGGTTGGGAGTATGAATGCAATGATAATAAGCCTTGGGAGGGTAGGGAAGAACTTGAACCGTTATTTACACCTAGCCAGTAATTAATGATCGTAAGTTTACCATCGACATGGATTATACTCCTCCATCGGGATATGATTCCGTTTAACTGGGATCCGGTCGGCGAAATCATGCTTGGAGAAGGAAGGGTTGGGTTTGCCATTAGTATTTTCGCTCGAATAAGGTGGCAAAAGATAGATATTTATAAATACTTATAATCACATACTAAATTTACACCCTGAAGAGTCGAAAAGTCCTATGGAGATGATGTAGAACGGGTAATGGAAGCTATGAAAGACCCAACGGATCAGGTGCTCGGGGTTCGATGATACGGAAATTCAGGGTGCACGGCCATTTTCAGTGGCAATCAGCGAGATTGTGGTTTGTCCCCAGCTTGCCTCCATCTTGACCCTGAAGCCACCCGTTGAATGTCTGTTGGAGACTGTAAAAATTTGTTAATAAAAAGTATTACTAGTGACAAAGAATATACTCACTAGTCAAGATTATTCTGACAACGGCAGCAGTTCGAGTTCTTAGCCGCGGTGGCTTTTGCCTTAAATTTATTTTAATTAGGGACATCGACGACTAAAAGAAATATATAAATACCTTGGTCAACCCACGGTACCAGCCGTTGTATTTACCCATGGCCTCGAAGATATTGTCATTAGTCTCTTTAAGAACACCAGCGAGGTATTCAAGACCTTTCCTAATATTGAAGTCCTGTGTGCGGTACAAGTGATTAACAGTTTAATGAAGAAAGCAAGAAAATGGAGCGCACAGCATCTTTGCAGTTACCTCCTGGTGCATCGCCACATTTATCCTTTGTAATTTGCATCATCCCCTGTTCGCCTCCCCCTCCTTCTACATTGGGATTGCAGGTGGATTCCTGCATCGCAATAGATATAGCTAACATCCGAGGAACTGCAAACATGAACAAAATAAGCTGAGAAGAGAACTGACGAGCTCACTCTTGTTATCATCAGCATGTTTCTTGAACATGTCCTTGAAGGCTCTACATGGTTTGAAGATACTATTATCATCTTTCATAACTTTATCAAAGTCAGCCGTTTTGACTATATCAGTTCAATAAGTAACTGGCCGCATAATAGAACAATCTGACAAACGCTGGCTGGCCTTGACTTTGGGTGGATCCCAGCCCTTATCTGTATCAATACCGCAATTGAGAAAATTGATGTGGCCGTTGGGGCCGTTGTCGTTAGTGACCGTCTCTGGAAACAATTACCATTTTGAGAAGTCATTGAAATAGACTTGGAATCGAACATACTGCTCGAGTTACTGGCACCGCAACTGGACTTGGCTTTAAGAACACCCCCGCCGAAAAGTTTGTCAAATATTGCTAATCGTCTCTCAAGCTCTTCGGCCTCTCTCCGTCTTTCGATTTCCTCGGCCCTACGCCTCTCGAGTTCCACGACTTTACGTTTCTTGACTGCTTTAGAATGGCGTTTCTGGCTCGCTTTGCTCTTTCCGCTTCTCCGCTCAGGATTTGAAGACCGTTTCTGTGGCTTAGCTAGAACGTCGGCTCCGGGTGGATGTGGGTGGTGCCTGGCTTCATGAGCTGGCTGAAGACCTGTTGTACCATCGTCAAGCTGATGAAAGGAGGCCTGAGAGATGAGAGATAGAGCAAGAACAACAAATATCGATGTTCTCATGAGAGCTGACTGTAGATCAGAAGAGTAGAAGAGAATGAAACAGAGGGGCCATCGTTAAGAAAACAAGGTGTAGCTCCGGAGGACCCTTGATCGGCGAGAGACCTCCGTTCACGGTGATTCCGCCCAAACCTTCCGTTGAATACTAGTGATACCATCGGCTTAATAAGAATCCAGCGACGCCAAGTTTTAATTTGTAAATGGTGGAGTCCCTCTCCAGCTTGTGTATTAGGGCGTGAAGATAGGAGTCTCCCTGGCCACTAACCAAGGACAATTATAACGGCCGAAAGCCCCTAGGGATGAGGCAAACGCTGGACCCTAAACGAATCAACTTGAAGGAGCACTTCAATGGGGATACTATGGAAGTTCCGAAAAGGCACTTCAACGGCGGGATCAACCAAAGCGAGGATGAATGCTGTTTACTTGGAAACATTGAGGCCCTGAGTAACACCAGGGATAAAGGACATGACTTGTTCTGAGCTTGCTGCCATTTATTGACAAGGATCAATAAACGTAACAGTAGATGCTTGCAAAGCGAAATGGGCACGTATCGTTTGTGGTCCACGTCCCGGCAATGATGAAGGAAAGCCGAATACGGTTTTTTTTTTAATCCGATAGCAAAACGGAATCCTGATAGTATTAATCGTTAAAAACGGAATAGTAATTGGATTTTGAACCGTAATGATGACGAAGAGGTGGGAAGGCTGAGTGCTTATAATTGGCGTAATCCACATCAAAAATAACAAATAAATAACGCAATAACCCACAGGATCCTTTATGTAGGATTACGAATAGATTAGAATAAATATGTACCAGCTAAACCTGGACCCATGAACCCAATAGCTGAATACTTCGAGGCCAATCAAGCGCCAACCCCGGAGAAGGGAGGAAGACAAGGTTTCCGATAATAGAACAACTTGCTAGGTAATACTGTACCTACAGTGTAAGATTACGATACGATACGGTGAGTGGAATCGACGTACATATATAACATCAAGCATCTCGTGAGATTATATTCTCATCACGATATGCTTGGTGTCACGTTATACCGATACGCTTCGCCGCCTTGATGCCTGAATGCCTGAATCGCACCGACGACGTTCATTGTGGAATAGAAAGGGCCTGTGACCATCTTGTAAGAGCTTGATAGCGACATCACTTTGATAGTTGTTATATCTCGCATGGCGACATCAAACACAAATGTTGCGATACGCTTATGCTCCTCCGAGGTCTCGTGGATATATGCTATGTTCTTATAAGCGAAATAAATCACTTGATAAACGTATGAACATACCATATGATGCCCTTAGCAGCCTTAGCTCTAATTCACGACAGGTCAAAAACTCCTTTCCTGCTGGCATGCTACTGAATTCCAACGCCAGCTTCTGCATGATGCTATCCCGCGCTCTTCTTGCAGCCTTATCCGAGGAAGCAGTCTTGTCTTTCCTAGATGTTTTCTTGCTAGGCGAGGTGAAAGAGGGTTCGGTAACAAACTTTTTCTTCCACTTCTTGAAATCCTCGTAGACACGGTCAACATGGTCCTTGATCCAATTAAGTTCCAGGGATGCCCGAGGCTCTCCTAGAGTTTTGAGAGCGGCGGCATGCTTTTGAGCCTCTAGCCACGGTGCTTCCAGGGCAGGATCGATATAGGGCGTGCTGGTTGTTATGCCTTGGGACCTCTTAAACTTCAGTACAGATTCTTGGAGGAATTTCTCGGAGTTGCGCATAAGTTCATCATATGCAATTTCTCCATCCTTGCGAAGACGGTCCATAATGAACTTCACCTCCCTCACTGCACCTTCTCGTTTGGGAGGTGCCATGTCAGGAGGCTCTAGACCTGAAACCTGCTTGACTAACGTAGCTTTCCATTCTAATTGTCCAACTACGAATCATTTGACAAGTAAGTCATCATTCCTAGAATGTAAATGACATACCATTATACTTGCGACGATCCGCTTGTAACATATCTCTATCGATAATCTTGCCAGTCTTACTACTGTCAAGAACCTCGCAGAACCTAAAAGATGTGTTCAATGCGCAAAAAGCAAATCCATAGAACGACCACGCACATATAAGCAAGTCGCCATGCCTCGTCACTCTCATAGCCGAATCTATACGTCGCGACATCATGGAAGTTTGAGTATTGCCCAACAAGCGAGACATCCTTTAACGCTGCTAGAAGATACTCAGATAGGTCCACCTCGGAGCCATCTTTGTTGCGCTTCCCCGCGAGATATTCTTTGACAGTAAGAGTGTCCTTCTGGAACGCTTTGGCAACAGATGGGGGTGGGTCTGCAAATTTAGGATTGGGAGGAACAAACGCGTCTACGATGGTTGGCTCCCAAATGATGTGGCCGGTGTCTAACATTGTCAGCATCTCTCAGAATAAGCTTGCTCAGATGTTCTCACCTCCATCATAGTCACCTCCGCCAAGCATGGAGGCTAAGGAGCGGTCGCCTTGGGTAGAGAAGATGATAACATCGCAATACTTGCGAAGCTCGTCCTTCCAGACAGCTCGCACCTGTGCGGAAGGGTTAGATGTGTACCACCTGCATGCAACAATGAGCATACTTTCTGGATGTCGGAGGGAACTCGGCAAGGATGTCTTGTAACCTAAGGCATAACGGTGGTTATTTGAGAGAGAAAAGAGATCAAGAAAATCTTCCATACAAGAACATCGCAGGAGAGATGGTCACTTCTAACATCGTCCGGTCCAATAGTCTGTTCTGAGGTCTTGAAGAAGATCTCCCCGGGTGCCAATACACCGACGGGGTCTAGAAACACATGTCGGAATTAAAACATTTGGTAGTCATTATAGTCATTACAATGGCATACCTGGGATGATCCATGCTTCGGCGGAGCGTTTCACGACAATCTTATAGCCATTAATATAAGAACTAAAAGCCTTGGGTAACAAAATGTTAGCTTCCCCTAATAATGGTACGATCTCATTGACACTCACTTTCTTCTCTATTTCCTTGAGCTTTGATGCAAGAATAGGGCACGACGGAGGCTGAAAACCCGCATCGAGTAACGCCATCGCGTACTCTTCTAATGTAGCGGGGGCAGTGGAATGTTTGTCATCTGATCCCATCTGAAAACGATCGAAAGTGGCATTATCCTCTTCATCCTTCTTGTCAATCTCCGGTACATCATCATCCTGATAATCGTCCCAATCCTTCACCGAAAGACCCATCAAGCGCGATAATCCTCCCGCTTCCTTTGCCATACGAGCTCGAGTCACGCTACCGTTTACTTTGGAGATGACAGACCAGAGATTCTGCATCGCGAATTGGCCATCCCATTGTGTGAGGCTGGCGGCGATCTCTTGAAGCCCGGTCTTCATCAGAGCCAGGAAGACCTCGTAAGGAACCTTATTTTCGGATAGATTGACTATAATTTCCGAGGAAAGACGAGCTGGAGTCTTTACTTGTGAACGGCGTAAGACATCCAAAACAAGATGTGCTGGGTCAATAGGCTGAGTTTCATCATATTTGGTCTTCGTCTGGGAAGGACGCAGCCATACGCGCTGGGGTTCAGTGTTAAGGCCACTGTCTTCCGGATGAAGGATCAATAACCCCTGTAAAGTAATTCAGATATGATGAGTTATGAGGAATCGTTATTACAAACCTTTGCACCAAATAAACGGAACTGGATGGCACATGGGACATTCTCCCACTTGAACTTATGCTTAAGGTACATTAGCAGCGTTTGTGAACAAAAGCCAGCCCCATCTGTCATAATATCCTTCGATTCCGGTTTGAACATCGGGTTCTGAGCCATTGCGAATCGAACGGGAGTCGAATCTAATGCGAAGGTAAGAGCCATGAATTCGGTGGATGGTAAGAAACTCGCACATATATCGGGTATCTCCAGAATGTTGTATCGGTCTAACATCAGCCCAGGAGCAGAATTTGAGAGAGCCAAAGCCATTCGGGCGCACCATTTGGCCAATGACTAACAGAAGAATAAATTTGTTGGGTTTAGAAATTCGACAATACATTCGTTTTCGTACCTGGTCTACGTTGTAATCCATTGGATTATGCCATTCCAGAAAAGCCTCGAATGGTACTCCACCTACGGAATCGTCACGAGAAATGTTTCCATCCTTATAGGCTCTATTAATTTGAACCATAAAAATATTATGCTCCTTGGCATAGAATGGTTTGAAAACACGACCGTGAAGCACGAAGTCGCGCTTAAAGAGTTCAGTAAGCCCTGCTCCCCGGTCAGTAAATGGTACTTCAGGATTGAGATTAAAACATTCTTACTGTTGTTCGCATGTTTAGGGATCTCCTCGGGAATTCGAACACGCAGAATTCTCCAGCTGCCCCAGCGTCGGGCCATGCGAGTTGATGTGCCTAACTCGGGAGGACAGACTTCGAGAGTATAGACGGGCTCCTTCGGGTCTTTCTGGTGCAGCCTAAGAGTGAATGCTATCTTTCCACCATACCAGTCATCGTGCAGTGTATGGCAGCCTAGGCCACTCATGGGATCCTCACGAAGGCGCTGTTCTTCTTTGTCCAATTCTGCCCATGGAGACTTGGAAAACTCAAGCAAAGTGTATAAGACGGAGATGGGCATTGCTTACATTCTTAGATAAATCGCGTATGAGTGCTGCTCCAGACTCCTGTGGCTGATTGGCGTCCCAATCACTACAGAGAAGGTTTTCGACCTTTCCTGCTCCAAGATTTGAAGAGCCATATAAGGTGGATAATGCTTCCAGATTTATTTCCCTATACTGAATCTTCTCTGTAGTTACAAGTCGCGCGATCTCCCACTGCACCCCAGTTGCCAAACGACGTTTGTCAAAAATAACTTGATGACCTTCCTTACTATGAGCGATAATGGCGGCGTTACTGCTGGGACAAATAATGGTTCTGTAAAGAGAAATCGGTTTTGAGTTGACCGGGTTGTTTACTACTGTGGCATACCGAGGACTAACCGGATTATTTATTACTGTTGTATGAAAAGTCAGCGGAAATGAAGTGTCCTTTTGTCTAAATGCACTCACCCTGGTCATGGTAACTACTGTCGCCCCGTATGGACCTGGACATGTTGTTTATCGATGTCTATACAAACCAAGATGAGAACGCTTTCGAAGACAAGTTCGTAGGTTGGAGTTTATGAGGGCTAGGGGGGATTCCACCTTGAAACGAATTGGGTAGTTGCTAATCGTAGCCATCGGTTGGATTTGACATATCTCCAAGGATCCACACATCTTTACTGCTCTTCCATGTCAATTTATGTGATCTGGAGGATGCAGAAGGCGTCCTGCGACTGAAAATACAGTTAGCGGGACACCCGTGGATGAAATTCACAAGTGAGGGATAGACAGTTGCGCTCCCGATCCAATACAATCTATCATCCGCTCGATGGTTGACATCGCTTGTTGTCACACCTTCCCGCCCTCCCATCGTCTCTCACAGCATTCCATACCAGCCTCCCGCCAGTTCATGAGGCAGAAATAGTCTGAGACCAATATAGGCCTTTTATTCCCGAAGCTCCGCTTTGGGTCTTTGAAGCTGTTCACGTTCCTGAAAGTGCGGCATTTGCCAATACTAGTTCTAGCCGTCCCGACATATACACAACCGTAGGCGCGGTCCGGCGTTCGAACCCGGAGAGCCTATTTGGTCCTTGTCCAGCGTCCGACCAGTCAATGAGCCAAAGGCTGACTGGGACAGTGATCTAAGGTGCTCAAAATTCAAGCTATTGAGGCTCGACAAGCCTATTTTTCTCCCATGCCCCAGGATTTTGAGAGCCCTGAGCCGGCGAGCCTACGGTCGTCTGCAGTATCTATGAATCATACGACCACAAGCAACCAAAACTTCCAATGACCTCATCTCTGTTGAAAAATAAAGGAAGAAAACACCGGAAGCTCTTCAAGAGTAGGTGGAACACGCAGTTCAGTTTCAACATTCAAGGTGTCATTAATTGTCCTTGCAGATCCCGCAGACAGATGATTACAATAGTCATATAGATTCCTTGTTTGTATTTCTTGGAATAGCTACCTAAATAAAAATGATATCTGTGATCTCTGCCACAAACATTCCACGGAGCTTCGGGCCTCGCTGCTTGACGGCTCTAGCCCAATATTATGAAATTGATGGATAGCGAAACCCTACTGGCTGCGGTAAATTATTCCAGCCAGAGCGACATTTCTCGTCATTCGTAAGGCGATCAGTGCCAGGACCAGCAACAGTGTAGACTAGTAGCCAGTATTTCATATTTATGTGGAAAGCCTACAAAGTTCGACACCGCGGTCCGTGTCGGGAACTTTATATAACACCATCGTGTGCAGCGAGGTGAACCATGTCCCTCTGACATTCTATGGCAAAGATTCCTACTAAAGGATTCTTGCGCTATAAGTAGAATTGAGCACAAACGCGAGGACTCGGAAAATTTGCATATTCTCTAGATACAAACTAAAATAGTGATACAGTAACTTAGAAATTTTAGTATTCGTATTCAAAACTGGGAAATAATGACTAAAATCCAATATATCGTTCTCAGACCCAGCTTTACAGAATCAGGCTTATAAACCTAGCAAAACGGATAGGAAAGCAGAGTCTCAAGGATCAACCAAGCAGACCCAATTTGAAAGCAGACAAGACGTCTAAGAGGTGGGGTGGAACAACCTTAATGCGCTTTACCATCACAGACTTTAAGATTATTATAATGCGCAAGAGGTCCACCTTGCCTGTTCTGGAGCCAGCCATTCAGGGTTTGGACGATGCTTGGAAATGATCAGAACAAAATTGAGATCGATAGAAAACTACTTACTAGTCAGCATTATTTTGACAACGACAACACTTCGATTTAGCGGCCTTCGTCGCAGCTTTCTATAATGAAACTCAATGAAGCGATTCTTCCCCTTAAAATTTGAAGATATCTACCAGTGTCAATCCGCGATGCCAGCCATTGTATTTGCCAATCGCTTCCAGGATATTGCCTTGCGTCTGCTTCAACACACTTGCCAAGTACTCAACCCCGACTCTGATATTGAAGTCCTGCTCTTTAGGTAAATATCGACATATCGACATAGGGAATTGGAAAGAGTGCATACCACATCCTTGCAATCTCCGCCTGGTGCTCCCTTGCACTTATCCTTTGTGATCTGCATCATACCCTGCTCACCTCCTCCGCCTTGAACTTTAGGATTACATGTAGATTCTTGCATTGCAATTGAAGCAACAAGCATTGGAGGAACTATAAATTATGATCGAAGTTCGGAGATGAATCAGATCTTCACGATAAAATATACATACCTTTATTCTTTTGAGCCTGCTCTTTGAACTTTGACCAATAAGGTTTACATGGTTTAAAAGGACTTTTAGGGTCGTCAAGAGCTTTGTCAAAATCGGCAGTGGCAACTGAAATATGCTGAGGGATCAGGTAGGAGACAGTAACAGTATTCAACATACGTTCGTCAGCTTTAACATTAGGAGGCTGCCATCCCTTGGAAGTTTCAAGACCGCAGTTGAGAAAATCTCGATGACCATTCGGACCACTGTCTATACTGATTTCCTCTGTCGAACAAATATAAAGATAAATTAAATTCCGTTTAAACAGGAGAGCATACATACTGGTTGCTCCGCTGTCCTTCCCCGTAGCCTTGCATTTCGCAGTGGACTTCAATAGCGCATTCCCAGATCCAAGAACTTTACTACCATTTCCCGAAGACGAGCTCGAACCCCCTTTGTCACCTTTCTTCTTGTCACCTTTCTTCTTGTCCTTCTTCCTCTTCTTCTTTTTACAATCTTTATCTCGCTTACGCTTTCCTCCTCTTTCACGGTCTCTTCTCTTCTTTGCCATAATAATACCATCCTCTTCCTCACGCTTCCTCGCTGCTATCGAGAGGGAAAGATCAGAATGTCGGCGGTGGTTAACAGGTCTACGTCGAACGGAGGTGGGGTCATCGTAATGTTGATATGAGGCGTGAGCGATCACTGTAAATGCCAGCAAAATAAGGATCGTTAAAGGTTTCATGAAGAATGACGTGAGTTGAGGAAAGGGAGAAAAAGGGAAAGGTCAGGTTTCGAACCTCGCCCTGCATTATTATGGTAAAAGACAACAGTCGACCCTTTGACGGACGGGGAAAGACTATATGTATTCGAACACTTCTCCGATACCCTTGCTCCCGAAATCGCACTGCCCTTGACTCCGTTATTTAATTATGGCCACTTGCACTGCATCAAATGCTTCCTGCAGGGTTCTTTCAAGTATCGGTGGAGACACCAGAACATTACCAGAATGGGCGATGACGGGCAGTGCCAGACTTGGCGTCGATTGTCATTCTGCAGGACAGTCGCTAGCACTTGCAGTATAACACGGAATATAAATATAATCCAGTTATACCAACTTACTAAGACATATGATACTCATGCATCCAGCAGATACAGAGGCAGAATCGAAAACATCTGGGTGATCACACATTCCCTGAACCTGAAAAATAGACAAAAAATAATCAAAACCGATGAAGTGTGCGATTCAACTAATGGAAACGCGGGTATCCAAGGGGGAGACGTAACGTAATGTGGGGGAGAATAGTGAGGGGGAGAGAGTAGTGAGAGTAGGGAATCCAAGAAGGGAGGCGATGCGAGGGTTTCGGAATTTGAAGGTCATCAAAAACAGACGGCGAGATTGTTGAAGATGCCGAGGCCGCCAGCGCTGCGGTTCTGGAGCCATCCATTGAACGTTTGCTGGAGGCTGTGGGGAGGATGTTAGGTTCGTAGAGATATGGTTGGTGGAAACGACATACTAGTCGAGGTTGTTTTGGCATCGGCAGCAATCGGACCATCTGGCGGCGGTGGCTTTCTCCTAAAATGAGTGTTCACAAGCAATATCTTACGAGAAATTCGTTCATAAATTACCTTGGTCAATCCCACATACCAGCCGTTATATTTGCCCAAAGTCTCGATGACATTACCACCGCTCTCCGCGAGTGTGGAAGCAAAGAATGCGGCACCGGTGCGGATGTTGTAATCCTGAGAAGAAAATAAGAAATTAAAAGGTGAAGGGAAAATGATGCAGTGATGAGCCTTACAACATCCTTGCAGTTACCGCCGGGGGCACCTCCGCATTTATCCTTGGTGATCTGCATCAAGCCCTGTTCCCCTCCTCCGCCAACGGTGTTGGGATTGCAGCCGGACTCTTGCATTGCAATAGCTGCCAAGATCATAGGGTTGACTGAAGGAGTTAGCTTAAATTGACCCAAGAAGGGGTAAAAAAAGGGGGCCTCACATCCGTGTTGGTTGGCATAGGTCCTGAATTTGTCCCAGTACGGCTCGCATGATTTGAAGGGTGTACCCGATTTACTGAGAGCAGTTTCGAAGTTTGCCGTGACGACTATTGAAAATCTTAAGGAAAAGCATCTTGGAATACTAATTTGCTTACGCTGATTAGCTGTGACATAAGGAGGCTGCCAGCCAGAACCGGTAATACCGCAATTGAGGAAGTCGATGTTTCCGTTAGGTCCAGATGTCGCAGTAATTTCCTCTGGATAATTAAGTCAATTAACTAAGTCGATTAGTTCAGATGAATCGAAACATACTGGTAGCACCACTGGCGCCACAGTTGGAAGAAGCATGGAGAACACCACTGGCAGATGAGCTGGTGGAACCGGAGTTGGACGAACCAGAGTTGGACGAACTGCTGGATTTGGCCGTCGAAGAGGGCTTCACCTCCTCCTTGGGAGACGTAGGCTCAGGAGCAGCGCTGGTGACCTTGTAAGGCTTTGAACGCGAACCCTTGCAGCGTTTCTGGGGTTGAGTTAAGCTGCTATTAATGCGGGAACTAAGCTTGTGATGACCGGCGCGAAGATGGGTTCCGCGTTGTTCATGATTAATGAGAGAGGCATGAGTAAAGAGTGACAATGCTAGAAGCACGAAAATGGAGGGGCGCATGGCGGACGATGTCGAGAGAGGGGAGGAGGATGTACAAAGGAAAAGGAGTACTGAGATTATTGGATGGCTGGGAATATTCCTTCGCACTAACAACCGGAAGCGACGGCCAGGGATGCGCTCTTCCGCTTGGATCCTCGGCGTGATCAAGATACTGTTTGATCTCAATACACTTATTTTCACGCGGTCATCAATCATTGAATAGTTTGAAGAGGGATAAGCCGCAATTGCCGTAGGATATCAAAAAGGGCTGAGGTTGGAGAATATTTATTTAATACTCGTTGAATCATCTGGAATACATCACCCCATGGACGCATCTGAGGGCTGAGAGAGGTTGCCAAAGCAAACAAGATTGACAGAAGATGAACACTTCCGAGGTCATTAATAGCACCACATCGACGGAGATGGTTATACAGACAGCTTCCATGCGGAAGTAATGAGGCGCTAAATTTGTCTAGCCGAAGCAACAGCGTCTTCCTTACGTAACCCCTCGACATTCTCATTCCCCTTCCAAAGCCTTTGATCATGAGCGATACCTCTGCTTCTTCCGCTCCTGCCTCTCCAATTGACACTCCTCCATCCTCTGCCCCGTCTCCGAAGCTATCTCCCCAAGATGTGTCTGAGCAGGACAAGCAGGAAGCAGCTCGTCTGAAGGCCGAGGCGAACAAAGCTTTCCAAAGTCAGTGAAAGGGATATCTTTATTTGAAAGCTGATTCGATTATTTCGCAGGTAATGACTTCCCCAAGGCTGCTACACTGTACTCGCAGGCGATAGAGTTCAACCCTACCGATGCAACGCTCTTCTGCAACCGTGAGTCCACGGAAGTCCCAAACAGCCACTCTTTCCTAATCCATGCCAGGCGCATATACACGAATGAAACTCGAGGAACAAGGATATGCTATCGATGATGCCAGTACGTAGAGTCATTATGTCGCTCTGGCTATATTTCTCAACTCGTGTGACTTTCAGCAAAGGCGATCGAACTCGACCCGAGATATGTCAAAGCATACTATCGGTGTGTATATACAACGAGATTGTGTGCTTATCCGTTTCTAATGAACATTTTAGACGAGCACTCTGCCAGTTGTCAATCGTGCGCCCCCAGAAAGCCGTGGCTGATCTCAAGAAAGTCCTGCAACTTGATCCCAATAACAAGCTCGCAAAGACACAGCTCGAGGCCACACAAAGGCTTATTCGGAAAACTGAGTTTGAGAAGGTTGGTACATGGCGGTATATTTCCCAGCAGCTGGTGTTGGAGGTTCGATTCTGACACAATGAACCCCAGGCGATTGAACTGGATGAAGAGCAAAATGCGGCGGAAAGCTGCTTACAGATAATCAAAGATGGTTCGTTAGTCTTCTATCTAGAGGCAATCCCGTTAACGCTACGCGCTATAGGTGGCTGTGAAATCGATAAGGCATACACAGGACCCCAAATGACAAAAGATGAAAACGGAAGGTTTACGATTACCCAACAGTTCGTTGATGACATGCACGAATGGTTCAGGAAAGGCAAGACGTTACATCGTCGATACGTCTGGGAAATTGTTCTGGGCTGTTACAACGAGCTGATGAAGGAAGAAAGTCTTACCGACATCGTCTTGGATCAGGGAATGACTTGCGATGTTATTGGTGATATACACGGTGAGAGTGACTTGAATGACGGATTGGTTTTGAAAGGCTTATCGGATACTGCCAGGTCAATTCTATGACATGCTTCATCTACTTTCGTTAACTGGAACACCCTCTGAAAAGCATTGTCTACTGTTCAACGGTGACTTTGTTGACCGAGGATCATGGTCCATTGAGGTGGTTTTGACACTGTTTGCCTACAAATGTAAGGGTTCAAGTTTATCCTTCACAACCTAAAGCTAACCTAATCCTTCCAGGGCTCTATCCCCGTCAGGTCAAGCTAAACCGAGGAAATCACGAGACCAAATCTATGAACTCCGTTTATGTATGCGTCATTCCCAAACCATGACTCTCGTCATTTATTGACATTTTGCAGGGTTTCGAAGGAGAAGCAAAACACAAGCACGGCGAAATGACATACAAGGCGAGCCCTGAGCACCTCCCCTGAAATTAATCTAACCCTCAACTTCAAAGTTATTTGCCCATGTCTTCACCGCATTACCCCTTGCCACTCTTGTTTCCGCCACCCTTCCACCCTTACCATCTAGTCCACCCGCAATTCTGTCTCCTGAGGGCCGCAAGAGATACTTCGTCGTCCATGGTGGTCTGTTCAGTCGAGACGGAGTGACTCTAGATGAGATCCGGAAGATCAAGCGGGTTGGTCAACAACCTGGCAACGATGGTCTCATGTGCGAGGTATGATTGTCTCCATAGTACTCTGGGATACACTAGCTAATGGTTTCTCAGCTTCTATGGACAGATCCTCAAGAACAACCTGGACGTGGTCCGAGCAAGCGGGTGGGTATTTGCCAAATTGCACAAAACTTAACTTTTTTTTTTATGCCTTCTTTTTCATTAGGGTGTGGGCATTGGTTTCGGACCTGATGTTACGAAACGGTGGTGTGATCTCAATGGTATCACTGGTGTCTTGCGTTCGCATGAAGTTCGGCAAGGTATGTCATAATATTTATTCTGCTGTATGATGTGCTTCAGGACTATCTACATATACAGGTGGTTATGCAATCGAACACAACGGCTTATGCACAACTGTGGGTTATTCTCGTATCAAGCTTCTGTTTCATAGACTCACGAATCTCGCTCGCAACAGATCTTCTCCGCTCCGAATTATGTCGACCAAGTTGGTAACAAGGGTGCCTTCGTAAGCTTCCCTCCCTACGCTCAATTCGCCTCTCTAACTCTGATATTCTCTTCCAGGTACGGATCGACGCCAATGGTACTCAATCCTATTTCACATTCGACGCCAAAGAACATCCGCCAATGCGTCCAATGGCTTATGCCACTGGTATGCAGAACTTGATGATGTAGACGAGGTGGGGTATCGTTTGGTTTGGCATTTTTTTGTTGAGGCGATTTAGATCCTACTGGGTTGGGGTAGGGTTGTATGTATCTATGCTCTGCATAAATGCATTCATTTTTGCATAAGATCCTGTGGAAATCTTGACCACCCGGTGAACCAAAAACTGACCCGCAAGCTGCTCCTGTCTCCACCCACTAACCTTTTTTTTTCTCGGTCGATTTTGTATTCGATCTGAAGTTCACTGAAACGCCGCTCAATAAAGTCTCCAATATGGGAAACGCAAAGCGTAAGAGGGAAGATGGGGACCTACTACATGTAATGTGTCATTTCCAGCCAGGGATAGCGTTTGGGAGGTTGTTTAAAGGTTGGTTTTATCATTACCTTATCCCCGTATATTTATTGTGTCTACTTTAATTTCTCCCTCGCACCAGAGGATTCGTTTCAGGCGCTCTGTGACATTCTCCGTAAGAAGATGAAGCTTGCACAAGATTTGCCCTTGAATCTTTATATAATGAGTAAAGTAAGAATCCTTATAGAGAGCGGTATGTGCTCCGAGTCTGTTTAAGTACGGAGGTGCT
>Ga0157379_10001676_pt1 | contig 18316 bp, 20 predicted proteins | sample S25metaG_FD_121802 | JGI IMG/M metagenome (GOLD analysis project Ga0157379, IMG submission 121802) | Switchgrass rhizosphere microbial communities from Kellogg Biological Station, Michigan, USA - S2-5 metaG | ecosystem: Host-associated > Plants > Roots > Rhizosphere > Soil | place: USA... | reverse complement strand
TCTGCTAAACGGTATTATGTACATCGCTGACGGTTCTGACAACCCAGTGAAAACACAGAGTCCATCTCGTTTCAAGAGGTCTGCATAAAAATCGCCGCGGCGTTTTGAGCTTCCGGAGGTATGCCCCGTCCTTTGTTTTATAACTTCGATGTCAACTGCATATTCGAATATATCTATATATACTCTCAGCCACAGTCGAGAGACAAACTTCAACCAAAGACTCACTTGAAGGTTCGGGTAAAATGTAGTGATAGACTCCCTTTTCAGTCAACGGTCCCTCCAGATCAACGATGTTACCCTTGTCATCTTGCAAAACGCCCAGTGAACCTAAAATGCACCAACCCAGATAATGCAGATATTTGGATGGTTTTAGACATAGAGTTGTAATGATATCGGTTGGAATTGACAAATAGAAAGACGACGTTCCTAATGGGCTGAAGAGGAGATGAACATGACCTTTTGATGGAGATGGGATTTCCATCGACACTGGGGGAGATTACATTACATATTGAATTTGACGTCACTAATTCAGACATATCATGAATTTAGCGCTCGTCGCAGATAACATTTTGGCCAATTGAACTTCTCACACGTTGTGTATGGCAACAATTTTCTTCGTCATAAATGGTAAACAATTCAATATAATTCTTTCCAGTATTTACAGGATCTTTAGTTGTTATCTGGAGGCAGCAGTGAGCGAAAGGTGCAGGTCGCCAACTTTCACAGGTAGATAACATACCCAGCAAAATGGACGGTAAACCCAATCCAGTATCTGTAGAGTACTTTTGCATGGAATCATGTATTTCTTACTACTCCTCGAGTTTTTATCGCCCTCCAACGTCTAAATAGATGGTTGTTGAGCAGTTAAAAAATACGAAAAGGAACCCAAGAACGGAGATACCATCACCATCCGTTCAACATACGGTCTTCTCTTTAGAAACAACTCCCGAATCAGAGCGAGGTTTCAGACTAACTCTGCGTTGAATACATAAAAACTACTTTAGTTATACGTTAATGTACAATATCGTTTCAATAAGACAAATAGAGGGACTCCTTCCCAAGAACCGAATCCGCTTAAATAATGTAAAGAAATCCAGCTTGCCCTTCATTGATTCTCTTTCCTGCACGGGCCTGCTTATTGCAGTACGAGAACCATGCTGTTTTGATCAGAGTCAAGATAATAATCAGGCACTGCAATCCGACAGCCACGCCAGAGCCTACTTTGTAGCGGGGGTAGTCTTGTTGACGGAAGGCTGAAGGACGAAGAGACTTCAATGCAGCCCGTTGACAAGCGGAGGAAAATTACATACCGACAGATGCAATGATACCGCCAATGCCACCAAAGCCGACTTGGAGAGCTGAAGCATATGCACGCTTACTTTGACCACGGATGTTGTTGGATTGGTATGCAAGGATAGCAGGGACGTTGCCTTGTGCACCAGTGCTGCCAATGAAGGCTCCTGCGAAACGAACTGCGTTCTTTGGATGGAAAGCAGTCATGGTAAGGCCCGTGATGGTGAACAAGGCGAGCAAGATGACCTACTCAAGAATAAGAATAATTAGGTTGGTTATGAGATATTTGTGAGATCAAACGCACGACGGGTCCGCGGACACGATATTTATCAGCAAATTTACTGATGATAAGGGCCAAGACGGTCGCAGTAACACCAGTAGGAGCGGTCTAGTTTCAATAAATGAGTTACCATGAGGTATGAGCGGGTTATACAACTCACGAGCAATTGTGACATTTTCACGCTGTAACCCATACCGTTGAGAATAATGGGTATGAAGTAACCATAAGCGTACGAAGCACTGTGGATACTCAGTTAAGTAACAGTGTTGGAGGGCAAAAAGTAGAGGGAAAACGCACGTCGTAGCACAACCGAACTGAATGCTAAAACCTAGGATATCATTTAATGTTAGTTATATGTTCCACAAAGCGAATAATCAATGCACTCCATAGCTTAGGTTCCAACATGTAGCCTATAGTCTTCTTCAACGTCAACGGATCAAATTCACTATCCGCACGGTCCCGCTCGATACGATCCCTCACGATGGCAGTTTCTTCTTTCGTAAGGAACTTATTCTTATCGGGGAAGTCGACGATAACTAATTAAGATGAAATCCTTCAGTATGAGGGATGGGCAAATGAATTACCAGTGAGACTTACCGAAGTATCCGAGGATAGCCAAGCAGCAGGTGGCAAGACCCTCGATGATCTATAATTTTTATTAGGTCAATGAAAATGAGGGGAAGGCTAGAATAGACTCACCAGAATCCAGCGCCAACCAGAGATACCAGCAGCATGGATCTGAGCAAGTGCCCACGCGATTATATTTGAGAATGCTCCAACGAACACTGAACTATCGCCATTGAGTAAGGATCAAGCAAATACCGTCGTACAGGAAGAGTATACTTACCCGAGGTAGAATGCTGCCATACGGATTTGAACTTCCTGGCGAATATACCAGCATGATATGAGCCAGACGCATGCAGGGAAGAATCCAGCCTAAATATTTAAGCAGATTAAGGACGTGGGTGGTCCTTCAACATTAAACACATGTCACCTCCATGGCACCCAATAGTGCACGGCAAATAGCAAGCTGCCACCATGTTTGTACGAAGCCCATACCCAACATGACACCTCCCCATAAACTGTGATTACATAAATTTCGCGTTGGAGATATGACAAGAATATTCACTTACAATCCAATGATGGCGAGGAATAAAGAAGCACCAACTTTACGAAATACAAGATTCGACGGGATTTCTGTGATTGAACAAAACGTCATTTCGGTGACTCAAAAATGTCCAAGGTAACTTACCTAGAATAATGTATGGGACGAAGAAAACAAGGGTGGCGATTGAATAATGATTTCCGCCGTTGAGGTCCTGTAGGAATATTTGTTAAAGATTGGGGTTATTTTTTAGGGGAAGATGTACAGACAATTTCCACACCACCGCCGTTGATGCGAGCATTGGAAAGATTGGTACGATCGATCAAACTGAGAGCACAATGAGCAAGACTGCATTTTGACAAACAGACGAAGACTTACCTCAGTGCATACATTGCTCCCAAGATAGGCAATAAACGTAGATCCACTTTGTGCCTGGATAGAGTTAGTGAACCGCTTCAAAGGAGGATCATGGTACACTTACATTATCCGTTTTATTTCCTTCGAATTCTCATCATATACAAGCTCCGAAGACTGCTGCGACCCTTTTTCTTCGAGATGTTCTGCTTGGATTTTTTCATTATCGGGTGTCGGAGGGCTGTCTGAACGTTTGAGGGACATGATGAGAGAAAGAGGCATGGAGTGGGCGACCGAAGAGGGCGGGTGTTGATGCTGCAGCTTTTATGAAAAAGCATGGTGGGCACAGGAACATAATCGTCCTTCGACTTCTTGAGAAGACAGGAGCGTCGTGACCAACGGAAGGCTTCAGTGCAGCGCCTGTCAGCGGAGCACAGGTGGAAGCAAACGACGTCCAATATGGGAAGTAGATTCTGGACAAGCAAGAGCGAGGGGCCCAGCTGACAGCGGAAGAAATAATCTTTCGCCCCAGGGTTAATTGCAACCGAACATACGGATCAAGTAAACATGAGGTAACTTCACTGAAGAAGTTGTGTTGTACTGTGGGGGACCCTGCTTCTTCCAGATGAAATCGTTTCGACAAGAAACACCGATGTTGTCACCTGATTGTGTTTCCTTCTTAGCAAATTTAGTACCGTAAGCCATGGATCCTTGGCTGGCGGATCCAAGGCACTGTGCAATTGTGGTCTGCCCAGACTCTAGAGTGCTCAAGGTAATTTCAATTCGTAGATCCAGGTCTTGGCGGTTCGGGGCGATTCCGTCGAAAGATAGGGTGAGATCTCTGGAATAAGGATATTAAGATTTTTGCTGCCAAATTCGGTGCAGAAAGGCGACTAGTGAGCTCGTAGGAAGTACTTTGGAGCTCGATCTCATTTTTCGAAGAGTATTGGGACCCGACTTGTGTACAGTCCCAGTCCTTCATGCAGGGCGATGATGTCCGATGTCAGACTCTATTAATTAAGGAGATTATAATCATCAAAGACACGCACTCTCATACAAAGGAAGCACTCACATTTGCCAAAGTAGTACCCCGAAAAGCGCCAAGGACATAGGTCGAATCTGAGAACTGTTGAATGTCTATCCTCATACCAAAAAGATCGTCCTTGTTTCATTGATAAAACTTTGTACGCGTTTTTGGGAGAAAACTGGGCCTAGTTTGAGGAGCGAATGAATCTGGGGATCCTCCGTGTGAGAGTTCAAGTTACCAGAGCTCCCTACGCTGATGCAGTCGTAGATCATCGACCTTGGTGAGGAAAGACGTGCATGTGCCTTGTAAAAATGGATAAATACGTCCACGTTATGGATCTATTCCAAATTGGACTTCCCTACTGGGGTAATAGCATCCGGGGTGTTCAAGTGATCCGTGACAGTGACTTCCACCTCCGGTCTTCCTCACGAGTAAGATAATCAATCCTTAGAGTCTGGCAAAATCTGGCTTGTTCAGAATGATCGTTCGAACACCTTCATCTTTCCCATTTTTGGCAGAAGTTTCCTCTCGGTCTTGTAACTTGTTGAAGACTTTCAGCTATATCTCCAACAACTTGAATATCCAGCTATTTTCTAGAGCTGCGTGGCATCACACGACCTCTTTGTTTTTCTCAAATAAATCCATCATTCATTCGTAGATGAATCTGATGGGATTGGGAATATTTTAGCCCATACACGAAGGGAGTTAACCCTAGTGAATCAACCCCAAAGAGTCCCAGAGAGACCTATCACTGATAGAGGAGAAAGGGTGATCTAGGTGATCTAGACTATTTTTACCATGATATGGCCCCAGGCGAACAGGTCTAGATCCTCTGGTACGACACGAGGTCTGAGTGTGGTGTGCTACGTTCTATTCAGAGCAGTGACTGTCTAGTAATAAACTGCTCAGTCCGTTGCACATCAAGTAGTCTGTTGGCCAGCTGATATATACTGGAATGCCCAAGAAACTCTCAGGATGGTTCTGCCCCCCACTTCAGTCCAAATCTCCCCAGTTCACCCCCAAGTTTTTGTCCATTACGTTACTGTTATTAATTGCACATATAATCTACTAGGCAATAAAGATAGGTATTACATATACTTCTATTCCAGATATCTTTACATTAGAATAACTAGGCAGCATCCGTAGGTGTCTCTGGCATGCTCGAATTTCGGTTATAAATCCATTCTCTGATGAAGGTACTGCTCATCTTTGCATGTTTGAGCACGTTTGGGTCATCTGTTCCCAGATCTGACGATACCGCAGAAATAACATCAATAACAAAGGTCTGTAGAGGGGGAAACGATTTCTGGGCGCGGAGTGATGCAACTAGGAGAGAGTTTGTGAGAACAATAATTTCGGAGATTTGGACCCTTACTGGATGCAGCACCGGGTAAGGTTTCTTTGCTCACGACAAGGGCTTGAACATCGGGATCCCAACCTGTTGGTCCATAGACATCGGCGATTGGAATGACGTCGTAAATGAGACCAGGCTTGAAGAGACTAAGAAACTTCCGAACGGCATCCAACCGAACGGCCAGAGGCTCCAAAAGGTCCTTATGGGTTTTATTAACCAATAATGTATCATCTGGCTGTTCATTTCATAAATTATCGAGAAGGGCAATAAATATTCTCACCTGTTACACCGACGATAATCTTCTTCTCTGTAATCCATGCCGCCATGCTCAGTAGAATCTTATGACCAGGATGAAGATGATCAAATGTGCCTCCGAGAGCAACAACTGGAAATACTGAAGAATGAGAGCTGTGAGGGATATTGGTTAGGGAGGCCGTATCAGTGATGTCTGGCAGCTGAATCGTGTCGACTTCTCGCCATGCTTCCAAAGTGGGTAGGCCTTGTAAATCACCTAGAACATAAACAAAATATAAATAAAAGCTACCATTAAGTACTCAAGCGATTTAAAGGCCAATATTTCCATACCTGAATAAAATATCTTGTCCCAATCGTCATCCAACGAACATATTCCTTCCAAAGGGGTATGATTTCCTCGAAGGATGACATCAATCGTCATCAAGATCTTATCATAATCCTGAGCGACGGTTGTAGCTTGGACATACGCATGCGTCAATAACTTCTGAACGGCGGCCCAGCTACCAGTACCCGATGCAAGTTCGAAGGTAGGATGGAAAATGATGACAAGTAGCCGGCTCCGGGTCCGCTTCGCAATCGAGGCAATTGGATCAGAAATAGCAGCAAGGTCTTCAACATTGCGGAGGTTTAGAATGAGAACGGCCTTTTCCAGATCATTCAAGAGCTCTATAGGCATTGTGGTGGTTCGGAAGACCATTTGAAGTTCCGATCTTCAATTCGATCCGCTAATTGGCTCAAACGCTGAGGCACGTCATACTTATACAGGATAAATGAATTAAATATTCTATATTGCCACTTCAGCCACCGCTTCTAAGAAGGAAAGAATTAATGTATCAATTTTATTTATAAATTTCCCGCTAGGATATATAAATAATGCAAGGGTATAAGGATCATACTGTCTCTGAGGGATTTCTCCATCCCCAGACTTTAATGCCGCCACGACGCCGGCTATCCTGCTCCCAGCCATTCCAACCCCGCCATTCTTCCTGGTATCCCAACTTCTGTAATAACAACTCCATACCATCTACCTCCAAAAATGCGCCAAAGAAAACGAGATGCGACGGCCAGGCATGTTCCCACCTCATCTGAGGATCTTTGTCTCCTGGAATAGTTATGGGAGAAGGAGAAGGCGGAAAGCTAGGATCAACTTCTTTTGGAAACCAAGTTTCTAGATATCCCAGAGGGGAGTCGTAAAACACATCAGATTGGTCTTGGTAGGAGTCGATACTTTGTCCACTATAGAGGAAACTGAGTTGTTTATCTCCACTGGGTAACAGATATCCAAACTTACCCAATCGGAGGTTCACATCCTATCGCCCACATAGACTTTTCTGTGAGATTATCTCGATGGAGATACGACTGCCATGGAGTCGAGTGACACGGCATCAGGAAGCCGACAGATCGAAGGTCGCTTGGGGGAATGGAACGTAGATGGTAGATTACAGCAACTTGGGCCCTCGACTGGACGAAAAGAAGATAAGGGGTCAAGGTGATCGCCATTAAAAGACAAATTCTGCGCCAAAGAATAGGAACCTGACGGATATTCTGTATGGTGACGTTCTTTCCCCACGTATCAACGATAGCTTTCGCTGACAGAACGTGCATAATCGGAAGCAATGGGTGAATGAATCTCCATTCTTTATGAGCTGCAAGGGAATAAACCAGAAGTGTCCATAGTGTAATTCTTAGAAGCAGTCGTACTGGAGGAGTTCCCGAAAGAAGAGTTCGCCATGCTCCTCTGATAAACCAAGGGGTTGAAAAATCACATAGTATAGGAATGCCCTGCGTTAGATAGTAGTGCCAGGGGTTCCGACCGTAGAACGAAGAAACCGGAGAGAGATTGGTTACTAGGAAATTTAGAGGTGTGAAGGTGTATTCTCCAAAGTACCAGGAGTCGAGGAAAAATAGTGAGGTGCAAGCACAAAACCTTAAAAAAAAAAGAGGTAAATTCCGAAAGATCACAGGACCAATGCAATCCCAGACTTACGCGACTAATAGGGTATGGAATAGGAGACGAAGTAGAACAGCTGATTTACACCTAAGACACCAGGAAGTTTCGAGGAAAACAAATGCCCATATAATAGCGTTGGTGGGTCGAACCATGCACGCTAGTGCTGCCGATAAAAGTGGAAGCCACCAATTCCTACAGGTTCATAATTTAATCGCTGAAATGGGCATATATAAGAGCATTACTCACTGAAAGGTTTCAAGAGAAGCTAAGGGCCAATAACTCAGGGCCAGAGTTGTAAGGCTTGTTTCGACTGAGTTGGAGAGCGTTCTGGACAATGCTTGAAGATGAAAGATTGAGCAGAATGACAATAAAGACTGGCAAACAAGCTTCAGTTCAAGAGTTGAGTAAAATGTATATCCATTACTAACGGCCATAAAAGCGTAGCGCTCTCCAATAGTCCTACGGGCTAGCCTATACACTGAGATGTCGGTTATCGCAGCAAATAATCCTTGAAGAACTTTCGGCAATAAAATCTGAAATGGATTTAAAGTCCATCTTACGACCAGTTCCACTTATTCTCCTACCAATAAGATCGTATCACCCAATCCTAAAACCCTCAAAAGCCAATACACAGGAGTATACAGTCCAGGAAAAAATATGCTTCGTATTGGAGGGCTGACTTTCCACTCCCAGGTTAGGGCACCATAACCAAATACGAGTCTATGAGCTGGCTCCAACGATTGGAAGTATTCATCTGGTTGGAAGAATGTGGATGTGAACACAGCGATTGTAACACGGAGGACAATTGCTGTAGTTGTGATAGTCATCTTTGCAGCTTACTGAAGCTAGGATTAGTTATACTCTAGTAGGCTAGTAAGCTAACTCACGTTTATTGAATCATTCTGTATAATACGAATAGCACGTCTGGCGTTGCGGCTCAGGAAAAGCTTTGTGCGCTAATTAAGACTTTCCCAGCCGTATCCGCTTGATGGATCTGCAATTCGCCGTCTGAGCCCGAGTAAAGAATATTTTGGTAAATTTTACTCATAATTAACCGGGAACATCTTCAATCAATCCACACTCCATGAATAAAAGGAAACGCTATTAATATACGAAATACATAGGATCTATAATAACTTCAAACAACGGTATAGAAAGAAATCGTAATCATATCGCCCGCTGCTTCATCCTGGCTCCAACCGTACGGAGACCAGCATAGACCTTCCCTGGGGGCGATCCGAGAATCAAGGACACGATAGCATCACGAGCAAGCTTGATATTTTGGAATGAGCCAAGGATATGGATTTTTCTGAGTAGTGAATGTCAGCTTTACGACCAAACAAGGAGAGTAAGATATGGTTGGAGACATACGTATCGGCGAGAATGATTCGTGTACGTGTAGTATTCTCAATGGTGAATTTTGTCTTTCCTTCGTGACCAGCAATCCGACCGATAGCACGAGCGAGGTGATCACCATGTAAAGTCTTCACATCCTTGATCTCGAAAGAGTCAAGATACAAGTCATCCATACGAAGAAGTGCCAGGGCATCCTATTTATTGATTAGAGGAAGAGCATCGTGAGATGCTGTTGCACTCACGTTTATCTCGAAGCCCAAAGCGTAAGCCTTCACGAAGTCTGCTCCACGCTGCAGCGCACCAACTTCTTTCGTATGTTTCGATGTCTGAGGATAGGATCACTATCAGTTCGGTGCAGTATACTAACAAGATAATATCTGTACCCGCATTTCAACGGCTTTTCGGGGTACGTTCATTCGAACTTGCAGACCAAGCATTTCAGTTAACGGACTGAAGATATTGATCCAATCTTTTGTCAGGGGAGTCATGCGATGTGGTGGAATGGGTATCCGTCTTGTTTCGGATTTTGCGGACGAGGCGTGAGCTGAGGCAGGAAGAGGAGGGAATGCAGCGGTGTCGATAGTTTCTGACACGGAGGGGTCGATCATAAGAACATCGTCTTCTGCGTTTTGAGGGGGAGCTTGCTCGTTAGAGCGTCCAGATGTATCAGTAGGAAGTAACCCATCGTCCATGTCCTCATCCCCATTGTCAACGGTTGAATTTTGAGTACCTTGGTTTGTCTTCGATTTCCCTTTCTTTTGCGAGCGACGGGTTTTCTTTTGCTTCGGAGATGAGGTGTTTGCTGATGCCGTGACTACGACCATTTTGGGTGAAGAGTAGGTATGACTTCGTTGGACAGCAGGAAGGGGAGCACTTTTCAAAAAGTAGCTTAGCGCCAGTCATTACGCGCCCAGTGGCTCAGTTATGTCCAATACCACTGGAACCGCCCGCAATCTCAACGAAAGCAGGAATGAAAGTAAGTTCTCTTTTGAATAACTGGGAATATCTTTAAATCTGACTTTTGTTAGCTCTACAAGCCCTCCGGAATGTGTCCAATAGGCTGGGTGAAATCCTGAACGAAGCAGGGGCGAATGATGGAACACACAGGAATGAACATGGTGAGGTGAGTTTCTCTTCGATACACTATTTAATATTAATGGATAAATGCTTACACGTAGACAGATGGTCAATGAAGAAGGACTACCTATTGTCGATATCTCAGAACCCATGGACGATCTGGACACACCGTCACTAACTGCCGCGACCGATTATGAGGAAGAAGACCAGCTTCCAAGAAAGTTCTCTCAGCTTTCAGCCGAAGCAAGGAACTTTGAGCGTCAAAGACGAGATAAGATACTCCAATTACTAGAGGAAGAGGAGCGGCGAGAGGAGGAGAGGTCCCTCGAAGAAGCACGCGTCGAACACGAACGGCAGAGGCAACGCACCCAAGAAGAGATGCAAAAGAGGATGTTGAACCAGGGTTTCGAACTTGAGAAGCGTAGGAAAGCTCGAGAGATAGAAAAGAAAATGGCAAAGGCACTTGTTGGTGGATTCGGAGAGTCGGAGGTCACTCCTTCTATAACCACTGGCCAAGGGAAGAAGAAATCGGTCAGCTTTGCTGAACCTCCTTCTGGAGACGGTGAACACCCGAGTGCCGACTCGAAAGTTCCTGGGTCCAGCTGGGGAGCAGCAGTTGCAGGAAGGGTACCTGATCCTCGTGCTGCGTCTGGCCAACCTCTGAAGTTCGAGGTTGTTGAAAAACGACCTCCAATGATGTCTAAAGTACAGGAGACTGCTTTTCCATCTGATCCTCCTCAAGTAGCCTCCCCATCTTCGTCGTCATCTCCTGAATCCTCACGACCGACGCAGAGGGACCGCCCGTCATTTGCAAACAATCCAAAGGATTCTGACGACGAGTCGGATATGGATGATTCTTCGGACTCGACTGCGACACTGGCATCTGAGGATGAGGATGCGATTTTCTCAGCTCAACACCATCGGGTATTGGCGTTGGAGTATCACCGCCGACGGGAGGCACTTGCGACCAGTGCGGAGTCTCTTTCTCTTGAAGATAAAGATTTCCTGGAAAAGACAAAGCCCAATTACGATAACTGGGAGCAAGAGGTATGTTGACTAGGCGTTGGTGTTATGGATGTATCATTAATTTCCAAACTCTTTAGGATGTACCTTTGGAAGCAACACTTGTTCATCCCCCAGATAAACCACCGATATCCAGATTCAAGGCATCTTTATTAGAGCAAACGAATTTGAAGCCGGATTCTTCTTCCACGTTCGACGCATCGCTACAACCAATACCGAACGCCGCTTTTGGAAGTGTGGTTCTGCCCCCAGACGCATTAGCGAACAGCATCCGCATGGGTAAATTCGTTGATGGCAAACTTATCGCCAGCCCAGCAGATGAAGAAGAGGTTGACAAGGAGACGGAAGAAGAAGAGGAAATTAGGAAATTATTACTCAAAAGTATGGAGGATTATGCCGGTATTGCCGCCCAAGCAATGGGATTTGTAAAGTCGCCTTGGATTAAGTCGGAAGGCGAGGGTTCTTCTGTGCCCGTGCCTCCGCCACAGTCGGTTTCCAGGCCAAAGCCGAAAGCATCGCGTTTCAAAGTCAATCGTGCTCAAGGTCAAGGGCGCAATCCTATGGCTACGGAGGAATCTGACGCAGCACCTCCGACTGCAACTGCTTCTGCTACTGTACAACAAGCGCTGTTACCGTCGCATTCCGATTCTAATACTCCAGTAATGATGAGTAGCCGTTCCTCGCCGAAGATGGTCGACGACTCAGCAAGCCGGAGTGCACCACCAATGGTGATTAATTCAGTTTCGCCTTCGTACCCGAACGCTCCCAAAGGTCCAGCATCAACTAGGTCTCCAATTCCCCAACCCAAAGCTTATACCCCTGCATCTTCTCAATCCATGATCATCGATTCCCCTTCTTTCATGTCCCCATCCACAGTAATAGATTCACCATCATTTCCTGTCCCGTCAGGCTCTACAATGCCTTCATTCATCGTCGATTCACCTTCCTTCCCTCCCCCAACCGCACCCAAACCACATCAAACGGCCGTATCAAACAAGCCAGTCCAAGAGCGAAAGCCCCCAACCATCATTCCCGTTCCGACCGTTCGACCATCAGCGAGGAATACCCCTGTTGCGGATACCGTCCGTGAAAGAGTTGTCGAGCGGAATCCATCTACAACTTCCAGTGCATCCTCTGCGCCGAAGAGGATCTCAAGATTCAAGGCTGAGCGCTCTGAAGAATAAATTAACGGAATGCATTTTTACTAGAGTCCATATGCTTGTACATTGCGAGCCCTCCCTTCCATTTTTATGTATTCTATCGTAGGAGTAGATTAGCGAATAAATAAGCTAAGCAGCGACCCAAGCGATAATTCGATCCTATGAATCCTTCTAACTTGACAGTCTGAGATATTTTCCTTTTTATTCCATTTTCCTTTCGTTTTGTGCGAGATAATCGCCATTAGTAGCTGTCTTAGGGGCCTTCTTCTCCGCGAACCGTTTCCCAAGAGACTGTAGCATTTTGTAGAACCTGGAGACATGTTATTAGAGTTGTATTAATAACCAATAACGAAGATCAACTTACCAAAACCAGTTTAGACCTTGCAACGTGATGTTGCCTGCTGCATATGCGAAGGTCAAAGAGGCTGGGAGCTGGGAGCGCACTTCTTGCAGGGTTTGGAAGAAATGGTACGACTGTATGCGACACAAGTGAAGGGAAAGGGTGTGATTCAAAGCGGATAGCTTACCATTAATCCTCCGTAACAGATACGTGTGAAGAAGAACGTTGCAAGGAGGAGGACGCCATTGACCACTTGGATGGTGGAGCCAGATCTCTTCGTTTTGTCCAAGAACCTAAGTATGATTGGATTCCAAACACGAAATATACTCTGTATTAGCTCACCAATGAATGGTCAAGAATGGTGTGCTTCTATAAGAAGGGGTTACGATCAAGGTCGAATCGGCAGCATTAACACACTCTTACAATTCCCAAAGCAAGAAACGCGGACCATAATAACCTAGAAATGGGCGGAATGCCTGGCTGAAGACGGTTAAGCAAGCAGCAGCTGCACAGAACGCGTAAATTTCGAAATAAGGTGGTTAGGTAGGAATGCGCTCACCATGGATCACGAATCCAATTGTCGTGTAATTAACGATACAGTCGATTAGGTCCCAAACGAAACTAAATGTCTACATCAATACAGTAATACCTAATATAAAGTGAAAGAGACATACTAGCTGTAGCCGCGTAGTAGAAGAGGGAATTAAGTGGGCAACATTTCAGTTCACAAAATATGCAATAACACACCCGCATGTTATAGCGATCAACGTCCCAAGCCTATCACTAAATCCAAAGGCTCTATTCTTCCCTAACTCAGGTGAATTAAGACACGCAAATGACAACGGAATGACAATCAGGACATGTGCCATAGACACGACGCGAATGATCCTACACACATTGGACACAAGTAATATAAGTATGTTTGAGAGATGGACAATGATATCAGACACCCACCAATTCCTTCTTGTCCGTCTATCCGCCTTTCCAAAATGCTCCGGACTAACCCGATACAGCACCACAGGCGAAATCAGTTGGAGAAGCTGGAAAAACGTGAATGCCGCCACTAGTATTGGGAAATGCTGAGGGAGCTCCGAGAGGTTGAATGTATGGGCTATGGGGAGTGAGAGCCTTTGGAGGAAATCTCGAGTTGTATTTGGGATTGGTAGGAAAGATTCTGGGGGGTTTGGGGACATGGTGAGGAGGAATTGGGGAGGAGGAGCAACCGGTTACAGAGTGTGGCATGATGTGTGGTTTCGGCCGGCATTAGACACTTACCTTCCAGGAACGCATCCATCTACTGAGATCTTTTCATTTTCATATTTAGAAAAGCAACTGGGCTTTAAACTTTTTGCTTGTAAAACTTGGATATCCATTCTTCTAATTCTAGATCGCGGCAAATGTGTAGATACAATTACATATAATAGTACGGTGTATGTTGTAATGACGGTATATATTGAATATTGAAAATTTATGGAGCCTTTGAGTTCCAGCTGTTATATAAACCAACGGTATCGTCAGTACCATTCATAGGCCCACTACAACCTACTGCTTTCTCCTTATCTTCTATCACGCTCGTAGCATTTTCTAGTTCCCGTTTCGTTTCGCCGAGTCTTTCTTTGACGTTGTCGCTTCGGAGTTGTTCTAGGTGGAGGAGATATTCCTCTGCTACACCTCCTGTTACGTATTCACCCGTGAACACGGAGCAGTCGAAATTAGTGATAGAGGGGTTGAATTGTCGGACAGAAGAAATTAGGTCGGGTAGGGTTTGGAAAATGACCAAGTCGGCACCAATGGCGATGGCGATTTCTTCGGTGTTTTTGCCGTAGGCAACAAGCTCATGCCGTGAAGGCATATCAATGCCATAGACATTAGAATATCTGGAGAGAGTATAAGGGTTATGATGGTTGAGATGGAAAGCAAACTTACCTGATTGGGGGTGCGCAACTGGCAACGATTACTTTCCTAGCACCAACGTCCTTGGCCATTTGGATAATCTCTTTGGAAGTCGTCCCACGAACGATGGAATCTACAGACGAAAAATAAGCTTCAATATGACGATAAGAGTGTCAAAGAAACAGACCGTCAACAAGAAGAACATTCTTATCAGCGAACTCTAATGCCATCGCATTCAGCTTCCGTCGGACATTTTTTCGTCGTTGTTGCTGTCCGGGCATGATGAATGTCCGACCAACATAACGATTCTTAACGAATCCTTCTCGATAAGGAAGGTTCAGTTTCTGGGCGAGATTCAATGCCGCTACTCGCGATGTATCTGGTACCTGTACGAAGAATAAGGACACGACGAATCATCGGAGGGTCATAATTGCACTTACGGGAATGACGACATCGACAGTGATGTTCTTCTCAGTAAGAACACGTCGGACTTCTTCTGCTAGCATATCTCCCATTGCCATTCGACTACGGTAGACGCTAATGCCGTCTAGCACCGAATCTGGCCGAGCGAAGTAAACATATTCGAAGATATCGGGCGCAAACGTGGCAGGAGGGACGACATGCCGTCTCTTTACGGATGAACGTGTAATAATAACAGCTTCACCTATTGGAAATGTGGTCAGAACGATCATACACGTGCGATGGAAAAGATCTATGACCAACCAGGTTGGATATCCTCCCAGTTGTGGAAGCCTGCTGCATCAGCGACGACGCTTTCACTTGCCACCATGTAGTCCTTAGATCCATCCTTTCCAGGTCTTGTGGCCATGCCGACAGGGCGAATACCATTTGGATCTCTGAATGCAATTATGCCAAAACCAGCGAGCATTGCGACACAGGCATATGCGCCTTTGCATTGCTCCATGAGACCACTAACGGCAGTGAAGATATCCTCTTCATTAATCCGGAACTTGCCAGTCTTCTGAAGGTTATTCGCGAATACGTTTAACAGTAATTCCGAGTCTGAGGAGGTGTTGATGTGACGGTGGGCCTCGACGTCCATGTACTTCAGTAAGGACTGTGTGTTGATTAGGTTGCCATTCTGAAAGCCTATTAGACAGTGTAAAAGGATAGGCAAATATGAACGTACATGAGCGAATACGATCCCGTACGGTGAATTGACGTAGAAAGGCTGAGCCTCAGCATGGGCCGCGCTACCAGCAGTTGGATAGCGAACTGGAAGATCGCTAAAGCACAGTGAAAGAGATACACAATATATGCGACTTACCATGGCCGATACCCATGCTTCCAATCAAACGCCAAATTGCATTTCCATCGAACACGTCCCTCACCATTCCATTGGCCTTGCACTGATAAAGCCGTCCTCTGGTACCACACGTTACGATACCACAGGCGTCCTGGCCACGGTGTTGAAGTAACGACAACCCCTCAAAGATTTCTTGGGCAACATCTTGACTTGGGTCTGAGAGAAGGATACCGAGAATGCCACACATTCTAGAAAGAAAGTCAGTTTTTCGTCACACCTGAGCATACAGGTTAAGAAAACATACATGAAGGCGTATGTAGGAGGTGTTAGAAATGTCCAAGGATTAATATAATCCACTGAACTGCAGATTCACCAACAGCACAAGTGACGCACAGTTGAAGACCGTCTAATAAAGCAAGGCCGCTTAGGGAAAATTTCGACGAAAAGAAGATTAGAAAGCAGCTGTCACGCATCACATTTCGTCACAACGCATTCTTCATGGCCTCGGTGACAAAACTCCAGACGGCGAATGCCCAGAATGCTGCTCGCAAGGGAAAGAGAAAAGTAGACGACGAGGGAGATGTTGATATGACTGACGAGGCTCCGGAGAGAAAGCGCAAGAACAAGCAGCGTGTGCTGCTGTTGTCCTCACGAGGCGTTACACACCGAATGCGGCATCTTATGAACGACTTGGAGACTCTGCTGCCCCATGTTAAAAAGGGTACATTATTTTCTATTACTGTCCAATTTATCGAATTTTAATCTTTGCTTCATCAAGATTCGAAACTCGACTCCAAATCCCAACTTCACCTCCTACCGGAGTTGGCTGATCTCAATAACTGCAACAATACGTTGTACTTTGAAGCAAGAAGACATGAAGACCTTTACATGTGGGCAGCAAAGACCCCTAATGGACCCAGCATCAAAATGCACGTCCAAAACATCCACACCATGGATGAGCTCAAAATGACAGGAAACTGTCTCAAGGGAAGCCGTGGCATCCTTAGCTTTGATGAGGAGTTTAATACAACTGCACATGGCCAACTAATAAAAGAGGTCTTTACCCATGTATGTCGACGATACTCTCTTGTCAGCCCTTCGGCTGACCCACTCGCAGATTTTTGGTGTTCCGCCAGGTGCACGTCGGGTAAAACCATTCATAGATCATGTACTATCCTTCTCTATGCTGGATGGCAAAATATGGTTCCGTAATTTCCAGGTATGTGCTGTCGAATAGATGATCCAGCATTGTAATTGATGAACATCTCATTAGATCTTGGAAAAGGATCCAGCGCAACCCAATGGTCCAGCAAAGACGTCACTGATCGAGATTGGCCCGAGATTTGTACTAACGCCAATTCGCATCTTCGAAGGAGCATTTGGAGGTGCGACTGTATTTTCAAATCCAGGTATGACATTCGATTTTGTTCTTTCTTTATCATCTAACCACGGAACCTTTTTCTCAGAATTCGTTGCTCCCTCTGCTGTACGGTCTGCACTTAGACGCAAGGCTGGTGACAAATATAAAAGTCGAAAAGATTCGGAGGCAGAGAGCAAGAGGAGAGCTGAGTTGCGGCAGAGAGATGAGGACGAACTAGCAGTTAGCAAGGTCTTTTCTTAGTGGGATCGCGTTTCGTCATTGTCTTTTTTTTTTCGATATATTTTATAATTTTCTCTTCTATCGATTGCGAGCAGCCCTTTTTGGTGTTTTTATTGCGAGGATCAGTCCACAGTGGTCCACTACGCGTCTATTCTTAGCCCTCGACTTCAACTCTTGACTCGCCCGACTTGCTTCACTTCCCACCTGTTATTCTAAAACCATGGCTCTTGCCAAAAGCGGTCAAAATGCAGTTGAACAACTCGCTTCGATCTTGAGACGAAGGTGCGATCGAACTCTGACGACAAAACCGAACACATTGTTCTGACTCAACCATTACAGACAACTAGTCGGCGCACGACTCACAGCACTCCAAACAGCAAATGTCCTTTGTCAAGTCGTTGCTGCTGCACATTTTACTACCTCCGAAGAACTTATTGAACAACTGAAATCAGCGGGACGACAACTGCAGAATGCACAACCAAAGGGTGCGCGACCAACCATGACCAGTCATTTCTTTTGCTAATAAGTCGGAATTGCAGAACATAGCGTTGGAAATGTCGTTCTTAAGGTTATCCATTTAATACGCGAAGAACTAGGCCCCAGTCCGAATGTCTCCGCTGCACCCGCATTCTCTCTCGCGAACTTCGTCCTGTTAGGACAACCACGAAGACAGCGGAACGCACCCAAAAATGTCGAGAAGAGAGGTGCACGCGAAAGACATTCATCGGAACCTGGAGACTTTGTTCGGACGACGAAGCAGTATGTAATTGAGTTGATAGGAGAGGTACGAAGTGAGTTGGAGGAAGTGCATGAAGCGATTGGGAGGAATGCCGCGGCGCATGTGCATTCAGAGTAGGTCAATCCCCTTTGGAGTACGACTTGAATTCTAACAAAGGTATCCTTCAGTGAAATTCTGTTAACAGTGGGGGCATCGACAACAGTGGAGGCATTCTTGAAGGCGGCGGCTCATCACCAAAAATT